>Ga0209702_10006339_pt1 | contig 15285 bp, 6 predicted proteins | sample FRY01_FD_187210 | JGI IMG/M metagenome (GOLD analysis project Ga0209702, IMG submission 187210) | Freshwater microbial communities from Lake Fryxell liftoff mats and glacier meltwater in Antarctica - FRY-01 (SPAdes) (version 2) | ecosystem: Environmental > Aquatic > Freshwater > Ice > Glacier... | reverse complement strand
TTCCTTTATCAGCTTATGTTCCCGTTCCAATTTCTCCAGAAGTATCAACGAGCCATCGGTGCTGATTTCGGGTGATGAGAAATTTACGCAAACCGCCTTGTTCCTTCTGTAAAATACCGTATCTTCATTGCTCATTTTTGGGTGTGCTAAAGTGTTCTTCTTTTTTGTTTAACTCGCTTAAAGATAGCACTTTGCACCCAAATTTGAACTGTCAATCATGAATTTTTCGGGTTAATGCTGGTGCGGATATCACCATCTGCGTTGGTGAGAGCACTACGCTTGCTGCAACTGGCGGAACGGCTGGAACTACATACACTTGGTATGTTGATGGCGAAGAAGTTGGAACTGGCGCATTGATTACCGTTAGCCCAGGAGTTGGAATCACTGAATATTCGGTTGTTGCCACCAACGATAACTGCAGTGTTTCTGACGAAGATTATGTGAAGGTTTACGTTTACGATTATCCGCTTGCAGGATTTGTTCGTGATCCTGCTGGAGATGTTCCTTTTGGAAGCAGTGTTCAGTTTACTGACACTACCTTTGGAAGTGTAACGGATTGGATGTGGGACTTCGGAGATGGCTTGACGAGCATGCTTCAGAATCCAGATTACAACTATGTTGATCCAGGTTCTTACTGGGTAACGTTGATTGCATCAAACCATGGTTGTGCTGACACAGCGGTTGGAGGTTTGGAAGTGAAGATCATCATCGATATTCCAAACGTGTTCACACCAAACAGCGATGGAACCAACGATATGATTTGGCTACAAGGGACCGATCTGGACATGATTACCATGACTGTTTACAACAGATGGGGATTTAGCGTCTACACTAGCGAAGGACGTACGTTCTCATGGACAGGTAAGACAATTTCAGGAGTTGATTGTGAACCAGGCACGTACTACTACGTTATCGAAATGGAGTACAAAGACGGTAACGTGAGCGAGCAGACTGGATTCTTTACGCTAATCAGGTAGAAACAACAATTTCTTTTTTAGAGCTGAAGCGGGATTCTTAATTGAATCCCGCTTTTTTTTCGAACCAGGCATTGTTCGGAGTGTGAGTAATTGGCGTATCTTTATTTGCATGATTATTCGATTCGTAATTTCTTATGTGCTAGTACTCAGTTTAGCTTGTAACAATCTTGAAGCACAGGTACTTTTTGAGGAGGTTTCATTTCAGTCAGGGATAGTCCATCTTCAAATGAACCCTATGCATTTTGGTGGAGGGGTAGCTGTTTTGGATTTTGATAATGATGGATGGGAAGATGTATACTTCACCGGAGGTCAAGACCCCGATAAATTGTATAGAAATCTTGGCAATGGTCAGTTTTCGAATGTGTCCTTACAATCAGGGATTGCATCATTACCCGTAGCAAATACGATGGGAGTTATTGCTGGAGATGTCGATAATGATGGGTTTCAAGATTTGGTCGTAACCACCTTTTTTGGTTCCGAAACTATGTTGTTGGTAAATCAAGGAGATGGAACGTTTAATTATTTGCCGAATGCAATAAATGACGGTACAGACTGGAAAGTTTCCGCTTCATTTGGGGATGTTAATAAGGATGGTTTATTGGACATTTATATAACCGCGTATGTCTTCAATTCAGGGGTTATTTTTGGCTCCGGAAATGAGGTGATAGGATTTGACCATGACTGTAATCCAAACATCCTTCTTATCAATAACGGTAATCTCACTTTTTCGGAACAGAGCGCTCAGTATGGTGTCGATAATGAAGGATGCGCCTTAGCTTCTGCGTTCACTGATTTTGATAATGATTTAGACTTGGATATTAATTTGTCAAACGATTTTGGTCAATGGGTTGAACCTAGCGCTTTGTACCAAAATCAATATCCTTCTGCTAATTTTCTTGATGTAAGTGTTGCAACCAACATGATTGTTGGGTTTTATGGAATGGGAATCGCAATAGGTGATTATGATCGAGATGCAGATCTTGATTATTATCAGACCAACTTAGGGCGTAATTTATTGAGCAGAAATGATAACCTCTTTTTTGTGGATGTGACCACCGAAGCAGATGTTGAAAATGATAGCCTTTACGGGCTGAATGTTACTAGTTGGGGGTGTTTTTTCTTTGACGCGAATAATGATGGGTGGCCAGATCTTTATGTGGCAAATGGCGAAATTCCTGCCGCAACATTCATAGCTAATGTTTTCTACGACCCCAACAAGTTATTCTTGAATAATGGTGATGGGACTTTCGAGGATGTATCGGCTATTGCTGGCGTTGCAGATACGCTGCGTTCGAGAGGTGCTGCCTATGCAGATTTCGACAAGGATGGTAGGCTAGATATAATGGTTTCAAATGTGCATTCTAGCTTAGATTCTGCCCACGTATCCTACTTCCATAATGTTTCTCAGAACACTAACCATTGGGTTGAGTTCGATCTTGAGGGGGTACAAAGTAATAGAGATGCTTACGGATCTCATGTTACGATTTGGCTTGATGGACGTCCAACATTAGCTGAAGTTGACGGTGGGTCATCTCATGCCTCAAAAAACTCTTCAATCTTGCATTTTGGGGTAGGAGAAAGTATGATAGTTGATTCGGTTAATATTGTTTTTCCTAGTGGTATAACAATAACACGAACTAACCTTACTGTCAATCAGCGCTATGATATTTTAGAGGATGTTACGGTCAATATTATTGATGGTTTCTCAGGCATCACGCTAAATGCGAATTTTATTAATGGCACTATTCATATCAGTGTTTCTGAACCTATGCAAATCACAATTGAAGTGCTTGATTTGAGCGGAAAACTAGTTTGGCATAATGTAAACACACTATCAAAAGGGAAATCAATTATTCCCATACATAAAAGCCTTTCTGCTGGAGTTTATTTTATTCGTTTACAGCACCAAAATCAGTCTCAGGTAATAAAGGCTTATTTGGATTAGCCGTGAAGGGTTTTTTTAGTCTCAAGAATACTGGATACCGTTTTTTGAATGAGTCCTGAGAATTTATTTTCAGGGCTTTTTTGATTACAGAGGTTCTCAATTGTTACTTTGGTCTGACATGACTGGTTTGAAGGAGATATATGGGCTGGACATCCGGTCAATCAACATGTTCAGGGTGGTGCTTGGCGGTACACTAATTTGTCAGGTTATTGGTTATGTGTTGATGAATTTTGGAACGATGTTTTCTCCAGAAACTGGAGCTCTTGGAAATGGATTTGCAGCAGATTACATAGCAGCTTATACCGGGCCAGAATGGCTTTTTAAAATCGACTCAGATTTCGGAATGCTGGTTTTCATAGGAATAAGGCTACTCTTTCTTATTCTGTTTACCGTAGGTTTTTTTCCACGCCTTGCAGCGTTGGTATCTGCAATCTTGCTCTGGTTATTTCAAGTGCGGTATAATGTGCTGTTTCTTGGATGGGAAATGTTCGCTGCTGTCCTTATTTCCTTTTCAGTGTTTTTTCCCTGGAACAGGAAACCTGAAGGAAGATTTGAATGGAGGTCTCCATTGGCCTTCGTAACGCTTTTTCAGATAGGATTTATTTATTTCTACAATGGGATCTCTAAAAACGGCCACAAATGGTTGGACGGAACGGCAGTAAAGTTTTTTCTGGCAGAGTTTGATAAATCAAGACCCTTAGCTTTTCAAGTAATTGAGTTGGATTGGCTTACCTCTTTTATGACCTATAGCACGCTTATTGTTGAAGTCGGAATCCTCATTCTACTATTTTTCCCATTTAAGAATTCACTGCTTCGATATGTGGTGGTGTTTTTGATTTTAACGCTTCACTGGGGAATCGACCTTTTTGTGAATGTTGGGTTTTTTAAATGGTATGCTGTTTGTATGGCGGTGCTGTTGCTTCCAGGTTCGTTCTGGAATCGACTTTCAAGTCCGATTCAAAACCTTATAAAGCGAGCCGGTCCTTTCAGAACCCTCGCGATGCCTTCGGGTAAACTTGCTAAATACACTGAATCCGTAGTTGCTATTTCCCTCGTTTACATGATTGTTTTAACCAATCTGAATCAAACTGTATCAAGTAAAACGAATGATAGAGTTGGGCGGTTTCTTAAGGAATCTAAACTGTCAATTCCAGTCCGAAAACTCACGCCAAACTGGTGGCCGCAGTATAGTTTTATGCGACAGTTCTGGCATCTCTATTCACCCGACCCTCCTTCGGAAAAGGGATATATGCAATTTGAGATAATAACCCAAGTAGACACGTTTAGGGTTTCCAACGGACATAATCTTTCCGAAGGACAACTATACTCATCTGCACCAGAGCGGCATTTGATGCAGTATTTGACCTTACGACAAGGGCGTAATCAACGCGACAAAATTGCACAGAGAAGTAAATTGATGTATGAAATCAGAAAATGGAATGCAAATCCTATGAGTCCAAGAATAATCTCTGTTGAGATTGTGCTCTATAGTTTTAGGCCGGATAGGCCATCACATATTTCCAAATCCCCACCTGTTTTTGAACGCATCGTGAAACAAGTAATTGACATTGACTATCGCGGAACATAATTTCGATGAACAGCCGATTTTGTAAGTTGATAGTCGTTTTTCAGTAGTTTCTATGGTACTTTTGCCGCCTATGTTTTTTAGCACTATGGTAAAAACTACTTGTCAACTAAGGGCTGCTCTCTCACTCTCCATCTTTTTATTCTTAAGTGCCACTGCATCTTTTGCTCAGGATAAAGGAAAGGTCCCAAAGCCATCTCCACCACCTGTTCAAACGGGGCTGTTTTCAGACCTAGACAGAGCGCTGCTTTATTCAGACAAGGTAATTGAACTTAACCTAAGAGACCAGAACCTAACTTCTGTTCCGTTGGAGATAGTGAAGCTTGAAAACTTAGAAACGCTTGACTTGTCTCATAACCATATTTCCAGCCTGCCGCATTTTGTGAAAGAAATGAAAAGTTTGAGGATGTTGTATTTAAACGATAATGATTTTACTGAGGTAAGTAAATCAATTACTGACTGTTTAGGGTTACAAGTTTTGAATGTTTCGAGAAACCCACTGATTCGGATTAGTGCAGACATTAGCAACATGCCAAACCTTGAGAAACTCAGCCTTTCTAGTACCGACAGTAGGGTTGAATTTCCGAAGGAAATATGGGAAATGACAAACCTTACTAGGCTAAGATTGCTAGACTTGAATATTGACGAAGTTCCGTCATCCATCGGTAAAATGGTACGCTTAGAGGAGTTGAATCTCTTAAATAATCGTCTCAAGACCATTCCAATGGAACTTGCTGAACTTCCAATGCTTACCTACCTCTCCTTGGCAAATAATCAGCTCAACACGTTTCCAAAGGAATTAGGCAATGCTACACAGCTTTATTATTTGGCCGTTTACGGAAATGCATTCACATCAGTGCCAAACGAAATAGAACACCTGAAGAAACTCGAATTTTTTGCCTGCTGGGATACAGGGTTGAATAAAGAAGAACAAGAACAAGTGGAGCGATTGCTTCCAAGCGAAACGAAAATCAATTTTACGGGAGAGGGCATCCATTAAACCTGTAATTCAAGCTTTTTACCATGAAAAGAATTTTCACCCTAATTATTGCTGCCGTATTTTTTGCTTTGAACGGCTTTTCGCAGAACGTTACCATTGAAATTGATGGTGACAATCTATACTATACGGAACCTGGTTGTGATGACTGTAACGGCTCTGCCGATCCGCGATGGCGTATGCGCGTTTGGCTCAACGGCTCCAATGCTGATTGGAACGTTGACAGGGACGGTTTCTGTGGCTGGTCTGGGAATACGAACTATTCATGGGTAAATGCAACTACTGCCGCCTCTACTGCACCAATTGCCATGCAGATTAACGGATATGAATCGGACGGATTTGTATGTGGGGGTGACGATGCAGTGTGCGGTGGTTACTCTACCGTTAGAACTGTTAATGACATCGATGATTACCCGCCATGTACTTGGAATTATTTCACAGATTACAGATCATGCGCTGAAGGAACCTACGGTGTTCAATGGAGTTATTATTGGACTTATCAAACGTTATTCCCAGGGAGTATAACAAACAGTCAAATCATTTGTTCTGGTGGCAATCCCTCTGTCTTGGGGAATTCTAATAGTGGTTCTGTTTGGATGACCTATCAGTGGCAATCCAGTCCTAATGGCACGGGCTCTTGGAGCAATATTGGTGGTGCAACTGGGGCTACATACGACCCACCTGCTGGTCTAACGTCAACTACTTATTACAGAAGAGTTGGCTCTACATGCGGTGGAGCTGCTGACGTATCTACAAACATCATCACCGTTACTGTTAATCCTACTCCAGTGGCTTCTGCCTCGCCTACTTCAAATCTTATTTGTAGCGTGCAAAGCACAGGTATTTCCCTCTCATCAAATGTGGGTGGCACAACCTTCGCTTGGACAACAAGTGTTTCTGGCTCTATTACAGGGCACAGCAATTCATCCGGTTCAACTATTAATCAGACCTTGACAAATAATGGAACCACCAACGGTTCGGTAACATATACCATTACCCCTACGGCAAATGGGTGCCCGGGAAGTTCTATTCAGGTGGTGGTCACGGTCAAACCTACACCTACTGTTGCGGTCAGTAGTACCACGCCAACGATATGTAACAATGGTGCCACCAGCATTTCTCTAACTTCTAACGTAGCAGGAACAACATTTGCCTATACAGCATCTGGTTCCAATGCGAACATCGGTGGTTTTTCAAATGGTTCAGTTTCGTCAATTGGACAAACGCTTACCAATTCAGGGTCGATACCAGGTACGGTGACATATACGGTAACACCAACAGCTAATGGATGTGCTGGTTCAGCGGTTCAGACAATTGTTACTGTTAATCCTGTTCCAAATGTTGTTGCCACTCCGAGTATATCAACAATTTGTTCTGGTACGGCATCCAACGTTGTTCTAACTTCTTCAGTAGCTGGCACAACCTATAGTTGGACGGCTTCAAGTGTAAATCCACAGGTAAGTGGGTATTCAGCTTCGCCTGGTTCTACAATTGCTCAAACGCTTACTAATACTGGAACGGTTCAGGGAACGGTAACATATACTATCTCTTCTACGGCTAATTCTTGCCCAGGTACGGGAGGAACAGCCACGGTGAATGTGAATCCGCTGCCACAAGGTTCCATTTCTGGAACAACCACAATATGCAACACTGGAAGTACGAACCTCACCTTTAACTTTTTGGCCGGAACGCCACCTTATGACGTGGTGTACTCTAACGGTATCACCACCTTCAGTCTAAATGACATTAACTCTGGTCATACAGTTTCTGTTAGCCCAAGCACAGCAACTACTTATACTCTGGTTAGCATAATTGATGCTGCTGGCAATGGCTGTATACGAACTACAGGTTTTTCAGGAGCCGCTACAATTTCGGTCAATCCTCTTCCGGAGGGAACAATTTCTGGAGCAACTACTACTTGTTCGGGAGGTGCCACAAACCTTACTTTCAATTTTACAGTTGGAACGGGCCCGTTTAACGTCACTTATTCGGACGGGACTTCATCCTACAATCTTACCAACATCTCCAACGGACATACGGTTTCGGTTTCACCGTTGATTACCACGGTTTACAACATTGTTTTTATAACAGATGCCAATGGTTGTACTAGGTCTCCAGTTGCAAGTTCAACTACCATCAGCGTTAATCCGCTTCCCAACGGAACAATGGCCGTATTCACTCCAATCTGTTTTGGAGACCAGACTACACTTACGTTCACATTTACTAATGGAACAGGCCCGTACAGCATCGCCTTCACGGACGGAATAACGAACTTCTCATTGGCTAACGTCAGCACGGGAACCACATTTAACGTGACTCCACCTACAAGCGTCACCTACAATTTCACTTCTATTACAGATAATAATGGATGTGTACGAACAGGTGGATTTGCTGGAAACATCCAAGTTATTGTGAACCCATTGCCAACGGTAAGTTTTACTGGGTTGGCTAGTGCTTATTGCCAAACGGGCGCATCGGCAACATTAATTGGAAACCGTGCTCCTGGTGGAGTTTTTACTGGCATTGGAATTACGGACCTTGGTAATGGAACAGCTACTTTTAGTCCATCCGTGGCTGGCGTAGGTACGCACACCGTTACATACACATTCACTGATATTAACAGTTGTACTAATTCTGTTATCCTCAGCACGATTGTGGATGCACAGCCAATAGCTGATGCAGGTGCTTCGGTTAATCAATGTGATCTTGATTACACATTCTCCGCAGTTCCTTCTGTTGGTGTTGGAACGTGGTCGCTTTTCGGAGGTCCTGGAAATGCCTTCTTCTCTAACGCGAATTCTGCCACCTCAGGTGTTCAGGTAACGGCCTATGGAACCTATACGTTTCAATGGAGAGAGGTAAACGGACAATGTTCGAATAGCGAGCAGATAACGGTTAATTTCTATCAGCAACCGACCGTTTCGCTTGGGGTTGATCAGAGCCAATGTCAGCTTACCTATAACTTGACTCCGACCACAAATATTCCAGTGACTTCTTACTCGTGGATTCAAATTTCTGGTCCGGCAGCCACAATCGTTAACAATACAGCTGCTGTTGCTGCTATCGTATCTTCCGGAACACTCGGAGTGTATGTATTTGAAGTAACGGTTACTGTGAACGGCTGCTCTTCTTCAGATCAGATTTCCTTAACTCAGGTTGGCGCACCTGTTTCAAATGCGGGTAGTGGCGGAAACGAATGCGACCTTAACTTCAACTTAGGCGCAACACCATCAGTAGGAGCCGGAACTTGGACACAGACTGGAGGCCCCGGATTTTCGAATTTCGTTCCGAATGCAGCTGCAGCCAATGCTGTGGTAAGCGTTTCTCAATATGGAACGTATCAATTTACTTGGACAGAAACCAACTTGAATTGTACCAATGCCTCATCGGTTACTGTAAACTTCTATCAACAACCAGTTGCAAATGCAGGAACAAACGGAAACGAATGTGACCTTAACCATGTTTTTAACGCTGTAGCTAGCGTGGGTAATGGAACTTGGACACAGGTTAGTGGTCCTGGAACATCTACTTATGTGAATGCAACTTCTGCAACCACAACGGTAACAGTTACTCAAATAGGACAATATGCGTATCAATGGCGGGAGGTGAACGGAACGTGTTTTTCGGCTGCCACGGTAACAGTAAACTACTTTTCACAACCAGTAGCCAATCCCGGCTTTGGTGGTTCAGAATGTGATCTTGATTTCCAACTTGCAGCGATTCCAAGTATTGGAAACGGAGCATGGACTGCCCAAGGACCGGGAACAGTTGCCTTCAGCCCAAGTGCAAGCAACCCTAATGCCGTTGCAGCAGTTTCGGTTTATGGAATCTACATTTTTACTTGGACTGAGAATAACTTCGGATGCGCTGCTAGTGGAAACATCACAGTTAATTTTGATCAACAGACCAATGCAAATGCTGGAAATGATGGCAACGAATGTGATCTGAATTTTACATTCAATGGCTCGCCAAGTATCGGCTCTGGTCTATGGACTTCTTCAGGTCCAGGAAATGCATTTTTCAGTAATCCAGCCAGCCCAACTGCAACAGTTACAGTTGATACGTACGGTGCTTATTTGTTCACATGGACAGAAACCAACGGAAGCTGTACGGCTACAGATCAAGCAAGCGTCAACTTCTATCAGCAGCCTGTAGCAAACGCTGGCCCTGGAGGAAATGAGTGTGACCTAAACTTCCAATTTGCTGCAGTTCCAAGTGTTGGAAACGGACTTTGGCTACAAACTAATGGTCCAGGAACATCAACTTTCACGTTGAATACCAGTGCTACTACAACCGTAACGGTTAGTCAGTATGGCACATACACGTATACATGGAGTGAGACAAACGGAGTCTGTTCAAGTAGTGCAACAGTGGTTGTCAATTATTACGAGCAACCGGTTGCAAATGCGGGAACTGGAGGTAACGAATGTGACCTTGATTTCAGCTTGAACGGAGTTGCTTCTGTCGGTGTCGGTCTTTGGACGGCTTCAGGGCCTGGTTTAGCGACTTTCGTTAATGACCTTTCTGCGACTACAAGTGTTTCAGTCTCTAACTATGGAACATACACTTTCACTTGGACAGAGATAAATGGTACTTGTACAAGCAGTGCTTCAGTTACAGTCAATTTCTATCTGCAGCCAGTTGCAGTAGCAGGTCTTGGAGGAGATGAATGCGACCTCAATTTCTTGACTGCTGCTGTTCCAAGTGTTGGAACTGGTCTTTGGTCTCAGACTGCTGGTCCAGGAACGTCAACGTTTAGCAATGCATCTTCAGCAATCAATACTATTACGGTTGATACCTACGGAACATACGATTACACGTGGACGGAAACCAACGGAACGTGTGTCGACTTCAGATCAATGACGGTCAATTACTATCAGCAGCCAGTGGCCAATGCAGGTTTAGGCGGAGACGAGTGCGACTTTGATTTCACGTTGGCAGCCAATGCAAGTGTTGGTAACGGAGTTTGGACCTACACAGGTCCAGGAACTGCAACTTTCGCTTCGGCTTCTTCTGCCAGTACGGTTGTGACGGTTTCACAGGCGGGTGTTTACACTTTTACTTGGACTGAGACGAACGGAATTTGCTCCAATTCAGACAACGCAGTTGTCACCTTCTACAATCAACCAGTAGCAAATGCTGGAAATGGTGGAAACGAGTGTGATCTGAATTTTGTATTCAGTGCCGTTCCGAGTTTCGGAACCGGAACATGGACCGCAACTGGCCCAGGAAGTGCATCATTCACCAATGCGCAATCGGCAACATCAACCGTTACCGTTTCTACGTATGGAACGTACCAGTTCACTTGGAGCGAGGTAAACGGTATCTGTTCTGACAACGCTACCATCACCGTTAATTTCTATCAGCAGCCGGTTGCAAATGCTGGTACGGGAACGAATCAGTGTGACGTTGATTTTACCTTCAACGGAACGGCTTCGGTTGGAGTAGGAACTTGGACCTATACGGGGCCTGGAACAGCCACATTCGCCCCTAGCGCAAATGCGGTCAATGCTACGGTAACGGTAAGTGCTACAGGTTCTTACACGTTTACGTGGACTGAGAACAACAACGGTTGTACAGCTTCGGCCAACGTGACCATTGCATTCAACGCGCTTCCTGTTGTTTCGTTCGCAGGATTGGCGGTCAGCTACTGCGTTGACCGTACAACCCCGGTTTCTTTAACAGGAACTCCAGCAGGAGGAGTATTCAGCGGACTTGGTGTGAGTGGAAACTCATTCGTGCCTTCAGTGGCTGGTGTAGGGACGATTTTACTGACATACACCTACACGGATGTAAATGGATGTACGGATAGCGAAACTCAAAGTGTGGATGTAAATGGACTTCCGAATGTTTCGTTCACGGGGCTAGCTTCTCCTTATTGTGTTGACGATGCGACACCTTACACGTTAGCTGCTACTCCAACCGGAGGAATATTTACGGGCTCAGGAATTTCGGTGAATCAGTTCACACCATCAGTTGCGAACATTGGAAATCATACGATAACATATTCCTACACGGATCCTTTTGGATGTTCTAGTTCGCAACTACAAACAGTTACCGTTAATGCGCTTCCAGTGGTTTCGTTTACAGGACTATCTGCCGCTTATTGCTCAAATGCATCGAATGTGCAGTTGATTGGTACTCCTTCAGGAGGAACATTCTCAGGAACAGGTATCGTTGGCAATGCCTTTAGCCCAGTAGCAGCAGGCGTTGGACAACACACGATAGTTTACACCTATACTGATGGCAACAGTTGCACGAACACCAGAACACAACAGGTAACGGTGAACGCTGTGCCACTTCCTGTAATTACACCTTCGGGGTCAGCCGCGATATGCGCTGGAACCAACATTACATTAGATGCTGGTGCTGGATTTGCCGGATATACGTGGAGCACAGGTGCAAATGGACAGTCCATTTCGGTTGGGGCAGCTGGAACATATAGCGTTACGGTTACAACTGCAGCCGGATGTGTTGGTACTTCTGCCGATGTGAACATTTCTGTAAATCCACTTCCGGTTGTAAACCTTGGCTCCGATACTATAGTGTGCACTGGGTCTTCATTGACACTCAACGCTGGAAATCCAGGAATGACTTACGCTTGGTCTACTCTAGAAATTTCGCAGACAATTACGGTTAATACTACTGGTAATTATACGGTGAATGTCACGAACCAGAATGGTTGTGTTGGAACAGATCAGGTACTGGTTTCTGTGAGTAGTTTGCTTGACCCAGTAATTGTTGCAGGTGGCCCAGTTACATTCTGTGCTGGTGGTTCGGTAACGCTTGATGGAGGTGCTGGATACGCTAACTACCAGTGGAGTACGGGAGCAACTTCTCAAACGATTACTGTTTCATCAGCTGGTTTGATTGAACTTATTGTAGTAGATCAATTTGGCTGCACAGGAAGTGATGATGAGATTGTTTCGCTTCTTCAACTTCCGAATGCGGTGATTCAGCCAACAGGTCCAATCCAAATTTGCAGTTCAGATACAATCACGCTAGCTGCAAGCAACACATTTGCTTCTTACCAATGGGGACCTGGAGGACAGACATCTTCATCCATCGAAGTTTGGCAAACAGGAACCTACACGGTAACTGTTGTTGATCCAAACAACGGTTGTATTGCTACATCAACGCCAGTAAGTGTAACGGTGAATAATACTACAGCGCCTACTATTGTGCCAAGTGGTGCTACCGAATTCTGTAATGGTGGAAGCGTAAGTCTTACCGTTGTGCCTGGGCCATACAGTGAGTATCTGTGGAGTAGTGGGTCAACCACACCATCTATAGTCGTAACGCAAACTGGAAATTATGGTGTTACCGTGTTGGATGCTAATGGCTGTATTGATAGCACGCTACTTGGAAATCCAATCTTTATTGAGGTTTGGGATCCGGAACCAGTGGTAGAACAACAAGTAGCAATCCTAGTTGTGGTCAACGGGCCATTCCAGCAGTACCAATGGTATTTTAATGGTGCTCCAATTCCAGGTGCAACTGGTTCTCAGCATACACCAGCCAATAGCGGAAACTATTACGTGGTAGCTTGGGATTTGAATAATTGTTCTGGAAACTCGTTCAATATCGAGTACACCTTCACAGGCATTACAGATCTTTCAGATAAATACGACATTCGGGTCTATCCGAATCCGACCAATGGTTCATTCACATTGGAAGTGGATTTTGGTCAGCGTATAACGGGAATAGTATCATTGGTTGATGTTACTGGACGCAGTATCATGGTGCCAGAAAAACTCGTTGAAGTATCAAGCATCAGACGGCAGTTTGATATAGAACACTTGAGCCTTGGTGTTTACTATCTCCGGTTGGTAACGGATGAGGGTGTTGCTGTAAAAAGCATCATCAGGAACTAGTGTAAAGATTTTAAAATAGGCATACTAATGAATGTAATTTCCATGTATCTTCGTTGTATGGGAAGAACAGGTATGAGTTTGTCTATCAATGAAGGGGAACTTCACGAGTTGAGGGTGATGTCACGCAGCAGTAAATTAGACCATCGGTATGTGGTTCGTTCGAGAATAATTCTGAAACTCAATGAAGGCAAGAGTTATGATCAGGTACAAAATGAACTTTCAGTAAGTCGTGCAGCGGTTGCTAAATGGAAGTCGCGGTTTTTAGAACAGGGACTACAGGGTCTGAGAGACCGACCGGGCAGAGGAGTGAAGCCCACTTACACCGAACAGGACAGGGCACGAATAGTGCAAAAAGCCTGTTCCAGCCCCGAAGATGGTCATACAGGCTGGAGTCAGCGCAGGATAGCCAGCGAGCTGGGCATGAGCCAGAGTACAGTTCAGAAGACCCTGAAGCAACATGCCTTGAAACCGCACAAGACCGAATACTGGTGCGGAAAGAGTACGGATCCGGAGTTTGAGGCAAAAATGCTTGAGGTGGTTGGACTGTACCTTAATCCCGGTGAGAATGCGCTGGTACTCTCGGTTGATGAAAAGACCCAGATGCAGGCCTTGGACAGAAGCCAACCTGAGCTACCCATGAGGAGCGGGCAGCCCAAAAGGCATACGGCCACCTATAAACGTCATGGGACTGTTTCCCTCATCGCAGCCCTTTCAGTGCATGATGGGGAGATAACGGCCGATACGATGGACAAGAATAATCATGTTAATTTCCTGAAATTTCTGAAGAAGCTCCACCGCAAATACCCAGATAAACATCTACATATCATAGCGGACAATCTTTCCGTGCACAAACATCACAAGGTCAAGGCTTGGCTCAAGAGTAAAAAGCGTGTCACCATGCATTATACTCCCACCTATTCTTCTTGGCTAAATCAGATTGAGATATGGTTCAATATTCTGACCAAAGACGTACTCAAAGGTGGTATCTGGCACTCAAAGAAACAACTCGTTGACCAACTTATGCAATACATCGAAACTTACAATGATACCAAGGCAAAGCCGTTCGATTGGACGTACAATGGAATTAGTTCGCGCTCTAAGAAATCATTACACTAGGCAACGAGCAATAAGTCAGCAAGGTAGTTCCTTGTTGTGATTATAATCAGCCTGTTTTTCGAGGAATTATCCTCAATTGTAGAAATTAGGTATTTTCGTAACCCTATTAACATTCATTTTTTCATTCAGCGCTTTAGGCGCTTGGGCTCAGTGTGGCACTAACACACAGTTAGGTGGGTCTTGTAGTCGAGCGCCAGGTGGAAATTCTCCCAGTGGAATCCCGTATTTCTATGGCACGATACTTCCAAATGCTGGCTGTGCAGTATTCAACACGGTTTCTGGCTACGGGCCTGGTCAGTATTTCCAAATGCCTGTCCTTTCAGGTGGATGTTACTCGATTAGTACCTGCGGAAATGGTATTGATACGCAGATAGGCTGCTTTCAAGGCAATGCCACAACAGGGCCTTTTGCTTACAATGATGACAGTGGTCCTTTATGTGGTGGTCTTCAAGCCTCGGTGGACATCACTCCAAGTTTTACAGATTATACTAGAGTACAGGTGAGTCAGTTCAGTTGTCAACCAGGTGGAACCGCGTCCATCACTGTGAGCGTTAGACAGAACAACAACTTGAACATAACTTCTGCCGCAACAGCCATGTGTGAAGGTCAGACTAGAACACTGGCAGCTACTCCTGCTTCAATTTCAGGAACGCTAATAGCAGGTAGTGGAGACCGGGGAACCTTTACTGGTGCTGGAGTTTCTGGCACAACATTTACAGCTCCTACACCAAGCGGTGCCTCGCAAACTTTCACCATCACCTATACGTTTGGTTATTGCACCACTACGCAGA
>Ga0209702_10006338_pt1 | contig 15286 bp, 13 predicted proteins | sample FRY01_FD_187210 | JGI IMG/M metagenome (GOLD analysis project Ga0209702, IMG submission 187210) | Freshwater microbial communities from Lake Fryxell liftoff mats and glacier meltwater in Antarctica - FRY-01 (SPAdes) (version 2) | ecosystem: Environmental > Aquatic > Freshwater > Ice > Glacier... | reverse complement strand
ACCAAAGCTTGGGCTACTAACCTAACGGGTAACTTCGTGGCCAATGAGCGCAGCTTTATTCAATCGCCTTGTTTTGATTTATCTGGTCCTGGCTTGGTATCACCGGAAGTTCGTTTTAAGCTTTGGTACGAAGTTGGTCAGTTTGATGGCGGCGCTAATGTGCAATTCAGCACCAATGGTGGTGCAACCTGGCAAGTACTTGGTACAACCACGTCGGGTATCCAAAACTGGTATAACAACATGAGTTTATCGGGTTCAGGCGTGCCTGTGCAGCCTGGTTGGATAGGCAATACAGGTAGTATTCCCTTCCCTGGCTCTGGTGGCTATGTAGAAGTAGCGCACAGCATTGCATCACTTGTTGGTCAAACAAGCGTAATTTTCCGAGTGGCCTTTGTAACCTCTGGCTTCCCTACTTTACGAAACGGTATTGCCGTAGATGATTTCCGCGTATTCCAACCACGCGATCCGGTGATCACTTCAGTAGATACTTTGGACAATGGTTGTGCAGTAGGAACTCGTAATGTAAGCGCTGCCGTGTTTAACTTCAGTCCAGTTACTTCAACTACTTTGCACTACAGTTTGGTTCCAGCAGCTGCCTTTACTGCAGCGCCTATGGCCTTCAACAGTATTACAAACCGGTGGGATGGTACCATCCCTGCAGGCAGCGCGAATACCCGCATTCGTTATTTCGTAACCACGGTTGATAGTGCGAGCTTAAGAGATACTTCTGGTACATTGAGTTTTGTTGATGCCTATTTGCAACCGAATGCCGGAAATGATACCACCATTGTGGTAGGTGATTCTGCCACCTTGAGAGGTGCGGGTGGTATATTCTTAGCAACAGTGGGTACGGGCACTTTGGTTAATACCACAACAGATTATCCAACTCCTTATGGTAATTTTTATTGGGGTGCACGTCACCAGTTTTTGATATTAGCCTCTGAACTTTCTGCTGCTGGCATCAATCCTGGCTTGTTGAGTTCACTCGCGTTTGATGTAAATCAAGCGTCAGGTGTTCCGCTAAACGACTTTGAAATTAAACTTGGTCATACTACTTCTCCAGGTTTATCTTCTTGGCAATCTGGTACCACACCTGCGTTTTTTGCTACAAGTGTCACCGATGTGGTTGGATGGAATACCTATGCATTAACGACGCCGTTTTTATGGGATGGCACTAGTAATTTGGTGGTAGAAGTTTGCTTCCAAAACTCCTCATTTATAACAAATGGCATAGTAAATCAAACCGCCACTACTTTTAATTCTTCCTATTGGTATAGGGCAGATGCTTCGGGTGTTTGTCCAAATATCCTGAACTCCGGCTCTATGATGCAGCGACCGAACATGCGTATCGGCGGTGGTTACGGTTTTGAGTGGAGAAATTTGACAACGGGTGCCATCGTAACTTCTACTTTGCCAGTTGTGAATGTGAGTCCTGCTGTGACTTCCAACTACGAATACCGATTGACTGACGTTTCATGTACGGCTGCTGATACCATGACGGTATTTGTTTTGGCAGCGTTGCCGGACGTTGGAGTGATACAAGTTATATCTCCAGGATCTTTGGTATTAGGCTCGAGTCATACAGTTAAGATAGTTGTTAAAAATCATGGGACAGTTCCAGCAACGGGTTTTGACGTGGCCTATAGCATTAATGGTTTAGAGATAAACGCCAATGTTATAGCTCGTACCATCCAGCCTGGTGATACCGCTCATCATATTTTTGCTCAGTCATATACACCCCTCATCGGTGGCAGAATAGATATGTGCGCTTTTACAAAGTCATCAACAGATCCACTTTTGACAAATGATACCTTGTGTATGGCTTTCCTCAATGTAAACGTTGAAGATGTGTCAAATCTGTTGAATCGTGTTTATCCAAATCCTGCCGATCAGTTTGTGACCTTTGATTTTGGAAGTCAAGAAGGCAAAGGTTTGTTGGAGTTGCGTGACAACCTGGGTCGTGTAATTTACACCGAATGGATTGAACTAAGCAAGGGTGCTACGCATGAGGTGAAAACTGAAAGGTATGCGGCTGGTGTGTACAATTACCGCTTCGTACTGCGCGACAAAGTGCAACATGGCCAAGTAGTAATTCGCCGCTAGGGAGTTAGTTCTCGCAGATCAAATAAAAAGAGGCTGTCTCCAAATGGGGTCAGCCTCTTTTAGTTTAAAGATGTTGTGAGATGTGCCTTCGCTTAAATACTGGATGGCTTTATACGTTTACAGTCTGTTTTGCAATTTAGGAATCATATGTGCCTTCCAACTGGCAAAATCTCCAGCTACAATATGCTTCCGTGCTTCGGTAACCAGCCAAAGGTAAAAATGCAAGTTGTGGAGCGAGGCGATTTGAGCACCCAACATTTCTCCAGCCATAAACAAGTGGGCGAGGTAAGCCTTGCTGTGTACGCTATCTACATGCAAATCGCTGTTTGGGTCAATAGGTGAAAAATCGGTACGCCATTTTTTATTCCGGATATTGATAAAGCCTTCGCTTGTGAATAACATGCCGTTGCGGGCATTGCGGGTGGGCATTACACAGTCGAACATATCGATACCTAAAGCAATACATTCTAGGATGTTTACGGGTGTGCCGACGCCCATGAGGTAGCGGGGCTTGTCTTTAGGCAGGATGTTGCAAACCAATTCGGTCATAGCGTACATGTCTTCCGCTGGTTCGCCCACGCTCAAGCCGCCAATGGCGTTGCCCTCGCGGTTTTGAGAGGCAATGTACTCGGCCGATTGCTGGCGTAAATCGGGGTATACGCTGCCTTGCACAATGGGAAAGAGCTTCTGGTGATGGCCATACAAGGGCTGCGTGCTGTCAAAATGCTGGATGCAGCGGTCTAGCCAGCGGTGGGTCAGGTGCATGCTACTGCGCGCATAGTCCTTTTCGCAGGGATAAGGGGTGCATTCATCGAAGGCCATGACGATATCGGCGCCAATCACCCGCTGTATGTCCATCACGTATTCAGGTGAAAATAGGTGCTTGCTACCGTCAATGTGGCTCGAAAAAGTGGCGCCTTCTTCTTTAATTTTCCGCCGATCAGCCAGTGAAAAAACTTGGTAACCCCCGCTGTCGGTGAGGAGGGGCCTTTCCCAGTTCATGAAGCCATGCAGACCCCCTGCAGCCTGCATTACCTCTAATCCGGGGCGCAAATATAAATGGTAGGTATTGCCTAGGATTATTTTAGCGTCTATTTCGGCCCGAAGTTCTTGTTGATGCACTGCTTTTACCGTACCTGCGGTACCCACGGGCATAAAAATAGGAGTAGGGATGGAACCGTGGCCGGTTTGGAGTAAGCCCGCGCGCGCGCTGCTGCCGGGGTCTAGGACTTCAAGGGTAAATGACATCTGTTAATAAATAGTATGTGCGTGCTATGAGATTTCATTAGTTTTGCGGTGCAAAGTTAATGATCCCTGCACCGGCATCACCCCTTTATGGAGATTGAAATACAACTTATTTGGCCATTGGTTTTATTGTCGTTAGTGGCAGTAGCAAACTTCTTTTATCAATACCGCTTTTGGTGGAAAGCATTGCGCTATCGCGATAATGAGGCGGCCTTTAGCCAGCAAAAGCATGGCGTATCTGTGATAATCGCTGCACGAAATGAAGCTGAAAACCTGCAAAAGCATTTACCAGCCTTTTTGGAGCAAGATTATCCAGTTTATGAGGTGATTGTGGTGAATGACTGTTCTTACGACGATAGCACGGATGTATTGATGGCCATGGAAGCTCGTTACAAGCACCTCAAGGTGGTAACCGTTGAAGAGCAGCCAAAATATCCAACGGGCAAAAAGTTTGCACTTACCTTGGGTATCAAAGCCGCTACTCACAACGTATTGCTGTTTTCGGATGCGGATTGCCGTCCCTTTAGTAAAAATTGGGTGCAAAGTATGCAGCAGCAATACATTGATAAAACGGAACTGGTTTTAGGGTATAGTAGCTATGAAAAACAGCCTGGATTATTAAATGCCTTGATACGTTTTGATACGGTGCTTACCGCCATGCAGTATTTTGGGCATGCCTTGAGCAGGCGCGCTTACATGGGCGTAGGGCGAAATTTGAGCTATCTGCGGTCTTTGTTTTTTTTCCACAAAGGCTTTGTGGCGCACATTAGGCACCCTTCTGGCGATGATGATTTATTTGTAAATAACGCTGCCAATCACGACAATGTGCGTGTGTGTATGGACATAGACGCTGCAACGGTCAGTATACCTAAACAGAGCTTTGCAGCCCTCAACAAGCAAAAAAAACGACACATGAGTAGCTCGGTCTACTATAAGCGGGTTGATAAATTTTGGCTGGCTTTTTACAGCCTTGGAAGTTGGCTGTTGCTGCTGTTGCTCGTTTTCAATGTATATTGGTTTAACAGTTATCCTTACTTTTTATGGATTGCCTTCGGTGTGTTTTTGATGAGCTGGTTCCATAAAGCTGTTTTTTTAGCCTTGTTTGCTACTAAGTTGCATGAAAAAGACTTGATCTGGTGGATGCCGTTGACCGCGCCACTACACCAATTTCTACAAGTCTTTTGGGTTTTAAGAGGCTATTTTGGCAAAGCAACTTGGTGATGGAAGCGATTTTAAAATATTTTCCTGACCTCGACAGCCGGCAGCAGCAGCAGTTTGCAAGCCTTGAGGAACTTTATATCGAATGGAACGCCCAAATCAATGTGATTTCACGCAAGGACATGGAGTCGTTTTACACCCACCATGTGCTGCACAGCCTAGCCATAGCCAAAGTGATGGGTTTTAAGGCTGGAGCAAAAGTGTTGGATGTAGGCACGGGCGGTGGTTTTCCAGGCATTCCATTGGCCATACTGTTTCCAGAAACACAGTTTTTGCTGGTAGATTCGACTGGTAAAAAAATCAAAGTGGTGCAGGCAGTGGTCGAGGCCTTAGACCTTCAAAATGTAACGGCACGGCACCAACGTGCAGAAGAGGTGAAAGGCAAATTTGATTTTATAGTGAGTAGGGCTGTTACCCGCATGGCTCCATTTTATGACTGGGTCAAAGATAAATTTGCGGTGGAACAACACCATCCGATGGCCAATGGGGTGTTGTATCTTAAAGGCGGTGATCTCAAAGAGGAGCTGGACGAGTGTGGACAAGCCTACACCATCCATCCAATTTCCGAAAACTTCGATGATCCATTTTTTGAGACCAAAGCGGTGGTTTACGTAAAAGGACCGCGTCAATTTAGTTTGCCGAAAGGTCGCTGAGCTATTTCTGGTAGCGGACAGCGAAAACAAAGGTTTTTCTGTGCTTAAGCCGCGCGCTTTCCCTATTTTTGCGTTCATGCCTTACGATTCATGCTCTTAGCCCTGGCCTTATGTTTTCTGTTTGCCGCGTCCATGCTGTTGCTCGGGAAATGGGTCAAAACAGTGTTGTGGTGGCTGCCTATGGTGCTGCCTGCGAGTTTGTTCATCTATTTTTTAAGTCTGGGCACCGACGCCCAAACCGCAAGCTACGACTGGCTGCCACAGCTTGGTGTGCGTTTAAGTCTGCACCTCGACGGTCTCTCACGGCTGTTCGTGCTGCTCATCACCGGCATTGGCGCCTTGGTATTTGCCTACACCTCAGCCTACCTAAAAGGCCATCCTTACCTCGATCGCTTTTACGGCTTTTTGAGTCTGTTTATGGGTGCCATGATTGGCTTAGTGCTGTCGGAAGACCTCATTAGTCTATTCGTATTTTGGGAACTCACCTCCATCAGTTCCTTCTTCTTAATTGGCTTCCACAACGAGCAGGAGGCTTCCAGGAAATCGGCGCTTACCGCTTTGATCATTACAGGTCTGGGGGGCTTCAGCTTACTGGCAGGCGGTATTCTGCTCGGCTATATGGGCGGTACTTACAGCATTATTGAGCTCACGCAGTCAGCTGACTTCCTCCGCGACCATCCCCAATACCACTTGGCGGTTTTGTTTATTTTCGGCGCCGCCTTCACCAAATCCGCCCAATTTCCCTTTCATTTTTGGTTGCCTAGCGCCATGAAAGCCCCCACACCGGTGAGTACCTACCTCCATTCTGCCACCATGGTAAAAGCAGGGGTGTACTTGCTGCTGCGGTTTACACCCATTTTAGGAGATACCGACTTTTGGCAGCAATCGTTGCTTTGGGTTGGTGGTATCACCATGCTGTATGCAGCTTTCCACAGCATTTTTCGCAGCGATATGAAGGCCATCTTGGCTTACTCCACCATTGCGGCTTTAGGCGTGCTGGTGTTTTTAATTGGCATGGGGAGCAGCAGTGCGCTGCAAGCCGCCGCGGTGTTTATTTTGGTGCATGCGCTCTACAAGGCCACTTTGTTCTTGATAACAGGCATCGTAGACCACGAAACCCACAGTCGCAACATCCTGCAGCTCGCTGGCTTGCGTAAAGTGCTTTTTCCAGTTGCCATCGCTGGAGCCTTAGCCGCCATCTCCAATGCCGGTATTCCCCCTAGTTTTGGCTTTATTGGCAAAGAACTCATGTACGAAGCGGCCCTGCAACAAGGCGAACTGCCCTGGTTGCTGCTAGGGGCCCTCCTTGTTACCAATGTATTACTGCTGTACGCTGGCTTTTTAGTTGGAATTAAACCGTTCATCGGTACCCTACCTGAGAAACACGCACACGTACAGCTGCCTTCCGCTTGGTTATGGATGCCGGCGGTGCTGCTGTCGGTGCTTTCGATTGGCTTTGGACTTTGGCCAAAAGCTGCATCCCACCTCAACGAGTTTTTTTTGCCGGCCTTGGGCTTTCAACCACCTGCCGCTTTAAAACTGTGGCATGGCTTCAACCTCCTTTTGGGCTTGAGTACAATCACCATCGGCAGCGGGGTATTGCTATGGTTTTTGTTGAAGCCGAGCCAAAAGGGCTTGGCAATGCTTGATAAGCTCGCTTGGTTATCGCCAGAACGTTTGCTCAGCGGCTTTGCCAGGGGGGTGAGGATGTTTTCGGTGCTCTGGACCAACTTCTTCCAGCATGGTTATTTGCGGTACTACGTAATGACCGTTGTCATAGTGCTCACTGCCGGCATGGGCTACCGCATGTTCAACAATTATACCTTGCAAACCAGCTTCACACCGCTGCTCGATTTAACCATTTACGAGGTTACGATTGTAGGTATTATGCTCATTAGTATCGGTTTTGCGGTCTTTTCGAAATCACGACTCGCCGCCGTAGCTGGTTTAGGGGTGGTTGGCTATGCCATTTGTTTACTGTTTGTGTTTTACAGCGCGCCCGATTTGGCCATGACCCAGTTTATCGTTGATACCCTCACCGTCATTCTTTTTGTGTTGGTGCTTTATCGTTTACCCAAATACATGCAAATCAGCAACAAGCTCACCATCGCCAGAGACGGCTTGGTGGCGTTGACCTTCGGAGGCATGGTTACATTGCTCGCACTTTTGGTGCTCGAACAGCCTATAAAGCGCGATGTAGCCGATTTTTACGCCGCCAACGCTTATACGTTGGCGAAAGGCAAAAACGTGGTGAACGTAATTTTGGTAGATTTTAGGGGATTGGATACCTTGGTAGAAATCACGGTGCTAAGCATTGCCGCTTTGGGGGTGTTTGGACTGCTCAAATTGCGTTTAAAGACAACCGAAAGGAGGGGATAGACCATGAAATCAATCATTTTACGCACAGCCTCTAACTACCTGCTACCGCTACTGCTGCTGTTTTCAGTCTTTGTGCTGCTCCGCGGCCACTATTTGCCAGGAGGAGGCTTCATAGGCGGCTTGGTGGCTAGCATCGCCTTTGTGCTGCACGCCTTTGCCCATGGCTTGCGTAAGGCACAGCGCTATTTTCCATTTCACCCTGGGTTTTTCATGCCCATCGGACTCACCTTGGCACTTTTAAGTGGCTTTTTGCCAACATTGGTGGGCGACCAAGCCTTTATGACCAGCTTGTGGTTATCCGATCCAATTCCTGTGATTGGCATGGTTGGCACCGCGCTTTTTTTCGATTTGGGAGTGTACATTGTTGTCGTTGGGGTCACGCTCACCATCATTTTCACCATAGCCGATACCGCGTAGCATGGAGATACTTTTAGCCATTACGATAGGCGTGTTGTACGCAGCTGGCATCTATATGATGTTCAGACGCTCTTTGGTGAAGCTCATCATCGGCATCATTTTACTCGGCAACGGGGCAAATTTGCTCATTTTTTTATTGGGGAGATTGGTCAAAGGCAAACCGCCTATCATCGCCGGTGGCGCCAAATATTTGAGCGAAGCATATGCCGATCCCGTACCTCAGGCTTTGATTCTGACGGCTATTGTCATCAGTTTTGGACTTCAAGCCTTCGCCATTGTGCTTATCAAGCGTACGTACAAGGTGGTAAAGACCGAAGATTTAGATCAAATTAACACCTTTGACGAATTCGAATGACCCAGCAACTCCTCATAGCGCCCATTGTACTGCCATTTGTATTGGCCATCGCCTTGATGTTTGCGTGGTTCCACATCCGTTACCAGCGCGTGATCAGCATCGTAGGCAGCGTGGCCAGTTTGGGCCTCGCCATTTGGCTGTTTAGTCGGGTTTGGCAGCATGGCATCACCAGTCTACAAGCCGGCGGCTGGGCAGCACCTTACGGCATCACCTTGGTAGCCGATACCTTAGCCGTAACCATGGTCTTGCTCACCGCCATTGTAGGGCTCGCTGTTGCCCTATTTGCCAGCGGCTCTATGATTAACCAACGCCTCCGCTACGGCTTTTTCCCCATTTTTCATTTGCTGTTAATGGGTTTGAACGGTGCTTTTTTAGCCGGCGATATCTTCAACTTATACGTTTGGTTCGAAGTGATGATCATCAGCTCCTTTGTGTTGCTTACTTTGGGAGGGGAGAGGACGCAATTAGAAGGGGCAGTGAAGTATTTTACCCTTAATTTTTTGGCGTCAATCATCTTTTTAACGGCTTTGGCTGTGTTATACGGACTTACCGGTACGCTGAACATGGCCGATTTATCGTTGAAAATTGCCCTTATTGAGCAACGATCGCTGGTGGATGTATGCGCACTCATCTTCTTCGTGGGTTTTGGCATCAAAGCCGCTGTATTCCCGCTCTATTTCTGGTTGCCGGCTTCGTACCACACCCCGCCGCCAGCCGTGGCCGCCGTTTTTGGCGGATTGCTCACCAAAGTAGGTGTTTATGCCATGATGCGGGTGTTTACGCTTCTTTTTACCCGCGACCCCTTCATCGAAAACATGCTGTTAGTGGTGGCCTTTTTTACCCTTTTTTCTGGGGCCTTGGGCGCCATGACCCGCAATAACATTGTAAAAGTGTTTTCTTGGTTAATCATTTGTCACATTGGCTTCATGCTTGCAGGACTCGCTATGTACTCTGAGCTCGCCCTCGCCGGCGCCGTTTTTTACATGATCCACGACATCATTGTGAAGGCCAATTTGTTCATGCTCGCAGGGGTAACCAACAAAATTACAGGCACCAATAAATTGCAGCTAATGGGTGGACTGTATGCGAACTACCCCAAGATCAGTCTGTTGATGGCCATACCGCTTTTTTCGCTTGTTGGCATCCCCCCACTCTCAGGCTTTTGGCCAAAGTTATCCTTGATTTTAGGAGGCATCCAGCAGCAACAGTGGGCTTTAGTTATCATGATTTTATTCGCCAGTTTTGCAACCTTGTACATCATTGTGCGTATTTGGGCAGAGGCTTTTTGGAAAAAACAGCCCGATTTTGCGCGTCCGCATCGTTTTAGGTATTTCAGCGACTATCCCCGCCTCAAACAAGTGCTCATGCTGCTGCCTATTGGCTTGCTGGCCTTGGTGTCGTTGTACATTGCCTTTGGTGCGGCGCATATCCAAACGCTATCACAACGTATTGCAGGTGAATTACTGCATCCTGCAGCCTACATCGAAGCTGTCTTAGGAACCACTAAAGAGCTGATACCATGAGAACGCCTTTGATCCTAAACTTGATATTGACCTTTGTGTGGGTGGCGCTCACTGGCAGTTTTGCTTTTGCTAATTTCTTTTTTGGATTTGCACTGAGCTTTTTTATCCTCCGCTTTTCGGTGATCGGGCGCGACCGCAAATATTTCAGCTTCGTGCCCAAGCTCATCGCTTTTGTGTTTTACTTTTTGTACGAACTTGTGAAAGCCAATTTGCAAGTTGCTGCCGATGTAATTACCCCCCCTTTTTACATGACCCCGGGCATTGTGCGGGTGCCGTTGACTGCCAAAACCGATGCGGAAATCAGTTTGCTCGCCAACCTCATTTCTCTCACGCCAGGCACCTTAAGTTTGGATGTGTCAGATGATAAAAAGGTGCTTTATGTGCACGCCATGTACATTACTAACGAGCAGGAATTTATCGATAGCATCAAAAATGGCTTCGAAAAGCGTTTACTGAACATCATGCGATGAATATACATGACTTTTTATACTACGTCATTCTGCCGACGCTTTCGGTTTCGGTTTTGCTGGTGTTTTACAGGTTTTTACGTGGCCCAAGTTTGAGTGATAGGGTGGTGGCGCTCGATTTGTTGATCACCATCGGCATTGGCATCATAGCGGTGTACGCCATTTTAACGGAGCAATCGAGTTTTCTCGATATTGCCATGATTTTGGCCCTGATAGCCTTTTTAGGTACGGTGGCCTTCTCGTATTACCTTGAAAAAAGAGAAAAAAATGAATAACATCCTGATCTACCTCCTGAGCAGCTTGGGTGCTGTGTTCATTTTGCTGGCAGCCATTGGTTTTGTGCGGATGCCCGATTTATACTTGCGTATTTCGGTCACCACCAAAGCAGCTACCCTTGGAATTGGCCTATTGCTCACTTGCACCGCCATTTATTTTCAGTCTGGATCCATCACCACCCGGGTGTTAGCCATCATCTTTTTTATCATTTTAACGGCGCCGGTGGGGGCACACCTCATAGGAAGGGCCTCCTATTTTATCGGCGTGCCCCTGTGGAAGCGCTCAAAAGTGGATCATTTACAAGGGAAATACAAAAAGCATACACACGAACTCAGCAGCGCCGCCGATGTGCCAAAGGAGCAGGCAGATTCAGAAGTCGATTCAAAAGGGTAGCAGCGCGCTGCGGACAGCGCCCAAGGAATGTAGCCAGCTCAAATAGCCTATATTAACATTAAAACACAAGAGGCCCTCTTTTTAAAGCGTATATTTATGTAATTAAATCAAAAATTGTCACTTTTTAGTCTTTTTTGATGTAGTTGTATGATGTGCAGGTTCTTGCTTTTGTTTGTTTTTGGGGTAGCGCTTATTGCGGGCACCAGCTACGCGCAAACAATAACCTGGACGGGTAATGTGAGCTCAAACTGGGGAACTCCGGGTAACTGGAATCCAAGCGGGGTTCCGACGAGCGGGCAAAACGTAAACATCCCCAACACCACCAATAAACCCGCCGTAAATGGCACCTATGCCATCAACAACCTCATTATTTCATCGGGCTGGGGAGGAGGCGAAGTGCGGGTGGAAAACGGCACCTTAACCGTGAATGGCAGCGTTACGATAAACGGGCAAGGCATATTGCAAGTCAGTGGTGGCCAGTTTTTACATCAGGGCACCTCCTTTGGATTTGCGTTCGGGAATTACAATGCCGTCCAGATTTCGGGCGGCCTGCTGCGCACCAATGCCACAAATTTTGTGATTAACAGCGGCATGGAAATGACAGGCGGGGTATTTGAAGCCAACGCGGGCATGGCAGTGGCCAGCAGCAAGTCTTTTACCGCTACTGGAGGTGTGGTGCGGGTAAATGGCCATCTCGACATACAAGCGTCGAATTCGAGCTTTTACGCAGGTGATTCTTTGCTTGTAAACGGGCAGATCACTTTAAGCAGCTCAACTTCCTTTTATGGAGGCGCAGCCGGAATTGTTGTGAATAGGGCGGTGGGACAAAATAACCAGCTTTCCGGCAATTGGTTTACCCAACAGGCCCAAGTGATTTTTAATCCCAGCAACCCCACAGGAAACAACCTCACCAGTATTAGTAGCGGTGGCGCACAGTTTCGAGTTGGACAAGGGTCGGTGGTTTTTAACGATTCAGTTTATGTAGGCAGAAATGCCACCTTCATGGAGTTCTCTAGTGTGGCCTTCATGGCTGCTGGTAACTCAGATAAGTCTGATTTTGTTATCGACGGCTCAGATAGAACACGGATTTGGGCAGCTCGTAACCAATCGAATCCTACCCTCTACATACTAGAAGATGTGAAGTTTAATGGTGATGACTTAGGTGAAGTGGATGCTGGTGACCGTGCGATTGTTTGGAACAACCGTACAAGAGCAGCCGCAGCAACAATTACTGCTCCTTAATTAAACACGCAAACAATAGGGCGAAGTTCTTAAGGATTTCGCCCTAATTATGCACATGAAAAAGCTACTCAAATATCTCTTTTTGCTAACGCTTTCAACGGCTGCATACGCCCAGGTTCCTGTTCGTATGGAGGTCTTGAATCAGTTTGCGCTTGGAGACAAGTTTTATTTTGATGTGTTTTTGCGCACTACCGACGGTTCCAGTTTTTATCTGAACCAAACCACTATTGCCATTACTTACGACGTCACTGCCTTTAATAATCCGAGTATTTCGTTTGACGGTAGTTTAACGCGCCTGAAGACAGAAGAAGGAAGGCCAGTGGTGCCAGCCATTCAAGGTGCGATTTTGAAAGAAGGTGCTAATAAAAATGTTATTTCCATAGAGTATTTGGCTCCTTATGTAGACGGTGCCAATCAAGTGAGAAACAGCATAGCACTCATTGACAGTCGCTTAAATACGCATTGTTTTGGCAGATTTATAATAAGTGGTTACAATCAATCGGTAGCAGATATTGGGTTGGATATTGTTGTTGTTCCACCTACCAGATCGCATTTTTCTACCAAAGTCAATACTTACACTTCTACAGGTAGCGCAGGTGTGCCTGGGAACGTTGATGGCGCAGCCGATTCGTCCTTTGTGTTTTTGAAGTTGGGCGCCTTTGTTGCTCAGCCCTCGGGTAGGTCGGCCGAGTTGGAGTGGACCACTCAAAATGAAATCCGCATGTTTAGCTTTGAAATTGAGCGCAGCATTTATGTGGATCGTAATTTTGTTAAGATAGGAGAAGTGCCCTCCAAGGGTTTCCCTAATACCCTTTCAGTGTACCGAAATATTGACAGGGATGTGTTCAATCCACAAGATCCCATCCCGATTTATTATTACCGTATCAAGTACAATGCCGAAAATGGTAGCAGTGCCTATTCGCCTGTACGTGCGGTGAATTTTAACGAGTTCAATGAAATAGAATTGATCGTTTGGCCGAACCCGACCAGCGATGCTGTGAATTTACAATTGCGCAACGTAGTAGACGAAACCATTATCGTTCGTTTACTCTCACGCAATGGGGCCGAGATAGGCCAAAAACGATTTTCGCCAAACGACATTATACGCTTTGAAGTGGCAACGGTTGCACCGGGAGTGTATTTTCTAGAGGTTATTACCTCCAAGGGCAAACGCACCGAAAAAGTGGTCGTTTGGCGATAAAGGCAGTAGTCAGCTCGCAAGAGTTCGTTTGATTACTAAACCAAACCATGTGCAAGGCTGGTCCGGGAGGGCCGGCCTTTTTTTGTGGTTAATGGAGCACCGTCGTTTTCAAGGCAGTCTTATTCTGAACAACATTTATTTTAATCTCTTTTTAATCTATACCTTTTCTACATCGTATTCGGCTTCTAGGATGGAATGGAATATGTTAAAAATTAAGTTTACTTGTGTTTTTTAGTAGGTAGCAACTTGTCGCAAATTCAGTTTTAACGAAAGATTGACGATTTATTTATATTCGTTGCACAAAATCCGTTTATGAAAAGACTTTACGCATTGCTTATCCTGAGTGCAGTGTCATTTGCTACACAAGCACAGCAGTATCTTGGCATCACTGGCATAACGGCTTCCACCTCAACGAGTACCAACAGTGGCATCACTTTTCAGATGACCGCCATTGCATCGGTTTTTGTAGATACCGTGTATTGTAGGTTTACAGCCACTAGCGGCAACTACCGGTTGTGGTACAGTACAACCTCGCTCACTGGCAATCCTACCATTTCTTCGCCGGGTTGGATTGAATTGCAGGCCTCTTACGCAGGTGTTGCTGCTCCGAATTTGTCGGGTACCGACCCAAACATCATGGCCATTGCTTTTGTAATGAACGACAAAGTGCAGCACGGACAGGTGGTGGTTCGCAGGTAAAAAAAATCTAAGCTCGAAAACCCTCCTTAGCAATAGATAAGGAGCGTTTTTTGCAGGTTTCGAAAAATTAAAATAAGCGAAGCTGCTGATTTAACGCTAATTTTTTTTCAAAAACGAGTATATTAACGAACGAATCTAAAACTAAAAAATGAAAAACAGCTACTTCTACATGCGTCTGCTTCTAGCGGCGTTTGTGTTGGTTTTGCCAAACAGTGTGTTGGCGCAAACGCCCCCGCATTCCACCAATACGGCAAATAGCACTTCTAGCAATGCTTTTCCGTTTAATACGACAACCAACAAAAAAGCCCAATTCTTGTACCGGCCGGGTAATTTGGGAACGGTGCCAGGGGGATTAATCGACACCATTTGGTTCCGAAACTCCAACACGGCAGCTGGTACCAGTGCGGGTCCTGGTACCTATTCGAATCTTCAAATTCGGTTGGGGCAGTTTCTGAGCACCGTTTTTCCGGGTGCAGGCAGTTTAGACTTTTACACACCTGCACAGTTAACCACGGTTATTTCAGAACCGTCGTACACCATTAACCAATTAGCCCCTTTGGGCGGCTGGTATTACATTCCATTGCCAATACCTTTTCCGTACGACCCTGCCCTAACGCTGGTGGTTGACGTAGAAATGGATAACCGCACAAGTGGCACTGGCTTTCAGTCCGCAACTGCTACGGTAGCAGGTGTTCCAATGCATCAGCGACTTACTTCTACCACGAACGGTGCAACCTCGGGTGGTGGTTCTACTATCTTAGGTGACTTTGGAATATCTCTTGCTCCATTGTTGGGTTTAGATGCAGCTGCCCAAGCCATTATTTCACCAGCCGCACCTCTTTCGCCAGGTTTAAGTAGCCAGGTCACCATCAATGTTCAAAACCGCGGCAGTAACAACTTGGTAACTGCAACTGTAGGTTATCAAATAGATAATAACCCACCTGTTACAGAAGCTTGGAGTGGTAATTTAAGCGGATTTATAATTGCGCCACATACGTTTGCCCTGCCTATTACCATATCCACCGCCCAAACATTTAATTTGAAAGTATGGGTTACGAATGCCAATGGATTAGGACAAGATTTGAATGCTACTAACGATACCTTGTACCGGACTT
>Ga0209702_10006337_pt1 | contig 15287 bp, 11 predicted proteins | sample FRY01_FD_187210 | JGI IMG/M metagenome (GOLD analysis project Ga0209702, IMG submission 187210) | Freshwater microbial communities from Lake Fryxell liftoff mats and glacier meltwater in Antarctica - FRY-01 (SPAdes) (version 2) | ecosystem: Environmental > Aquatic > Freshwater > Ice > Glacier... | reverse complement strand
TAGAAAGAACAAACTTGGTTTTTGGAGCCTGGTGATCTTCACGACATTAGTGGTGTTGAGCTTGTTTGCCGATGTGCTGTCCAGCGACAAGCCGCTTGTCCTCAGTTACAAGGGCGAGTTGTACTTTCCGGTACTCAAAGACTATTCCGAGAAAACCTTTGATGGCGATTTTTATGCGCCAGCCGATTACCTGGATCCGTTCATCAAAGACAAGCTCACCATCGCGCCCAACTGGGCCATTTATCCACCCAACCCCTACGGCCCCAAAACCATCAACTACTTTGCCAAGTCACCCAACCCGTCTGCACCGTCGCGTGACAATTTGCTGGGTACCGACGACCGTGGGCGTGACCTGCTGGCACAGCTGATTTACGGCTTCAGGCTCAGCGTGCTGTTTGGCCTGGCTCTGACTGCGATTGGTGTGGTGATTGGCGTGATTACCGGCGCGATTCAGGGCTATGCCGGTGGCAAAACTGATTTGGTAGCGCAGCGCTTCATTGAAATCTGGGGCTCGATGCCCGAGCTGTATTTGCTGATTATTTTTAGTGCGGTGTTTGCGCCCAGCGTCGCGCTGCTCTTGTTTCTGCTCAGCTTGTTCGGCTGGATGGGCTTGTCTGACTACGTGCGTGCCGAGTTTTTGCGCAACCGACAGCTTGACTACGTTCGGGCCGCGCGGGCGCTGGGCGTCAGCAACCTGCAAATTATGTGGCGGCACATTTTGCCGAACAGCATGACGCCCGTGGTCACGTTTTTGCCGTTTCGCATGAGTGCGGCGATTTTGGCGCTGACGTCGCTTGATTTTCTGGGCTTGGGTGTACCGCCTGGCACACCATCATTGGGTGAATTGCTGAGCCAGGGCAAGGCGAATATTGATGCATGGTGGATTTCACTGTCAACGTTTGCCGTGCTGGTCACCACGCTGCTGTTGCTGACCTTCATGGGTGATGCGCTGCGGGATGCGCTGGATCCGCGGAAAGCCGACCTGTGATTCAACCGCTTCTCCACGTCAAAGACCTGCGCATTTCCTTTGCAGGCAAAGAAGTCGTCCACGGCATCGATTTCTCGATAGCGCCTGGCGAAAAGCTGGCTCTTGTGGGTGAATCAGGTTCAGGCAAAACCATCACGGCGCTTAGCCTGCTGCGGTTGGTGCAGAACGCTGAGGTGCAGGGCAGCGCCGTATTTCAGTCACCCAAAGGTGAAGTCGAACTGCTGGGCATGCCCGAGCGCCTGCTGCGTGGCATTCGCGGCCAAGACATTGCAATGATTTTTCAGGAGCCGATGACGGCGTTGAACCCGCTTTTCAGCATTGGCAACCAGATCGAAGAGATATTGGCATTAAAACAAGGTCTGGGCCAATCAGCACGGGCGCAAGCAGCTATTAAATTACTAGCGGATACGGGCATTACTGAACCTGATCGCCGGGCTAATTGCTTTCCGCACCAGCTCTCCGGTGGGCAGCGCCAGCGCGCGATGATTGCCATGGCTCTGGCTTGCCAGCCCAAATTGCTGCTGGCCGATGAGCCCACCACGGCGCTGGACGTGACTGTGCGTACGCAAATTCTGGATCTTTTGGCCGAGTTACAGCGTAAAAACGGCATGGCGGTGCTGATGATCACGCATGACCTGAATCTGGTGCGCCGATTTGCAGACCGCATCGCCGTGATGGAGAACGGCGTGATCGTTGAGCAGGGCGCGGTCAGTGCCGTGTTTGCCAATCCGCAGCACGCCTACACCCGCAAATTAATGGACAGCAAGCCGACGCGCGATCTTCAGGAAACATCTGCCAATGCTGCGCTGCCCGCCGTGATGCAGGCCAAAGACCTGCGCGTCAGCTACCCGGTCAGTGCGCCGGGCATCAAGGGCTGGTTTAAAACCGGAGAGTTCGTGGCGGTGCAGGGCGCTAGTTTTAATATTCCGGCTGGTCAAACGTTGGGCGTGATTGGCGAGTCGGGCTCGGGCAAGTCCAGCCTGGCGCTGGCGGCACTGGGTTTGCACCCGTCCAAAGGCGAATTGCACATGACAGGCTTGACCTGGAGTAAAAGCGCAGCCAACAACAAAGCCATCCGCAAAGCCGTGCAGGTGGTATTTCAAGACCCGTTTTCGTCACTGTCGCCGCGCTTGACGGTTGAGCAGATCGTGGGCGAAGGCTTGGCGGTGCATCAGCCAAACATCAAAGCCATTGAGTTGCAGCAACGTGTGGTTCAAGCTTTGGGTGAAGTCGGCATGCTTGAGGCGCAGTTCCCGGGTTTGCTACAGCGCTACCCGCACGAGTTTTCAGGCGGCCAGCGCCAGCGCATCGCCATTGCGCGGGCGCTGATGGTTGAGCCGCAACTGCTGGTACTCGACGAGCCGACCAGCGCACTGGATGTGACGATTCAAAAACAAATTTTGCAACTGTTGCAACGCCTGCAACGTGAGCGCTCCCTGAGCTATTTGCTGATCACCCACGACGTCGATGTGATTCGCGCCATGGCGCATCAGGTGATGGTACTGAAAGACGGTGTGGTGCTGGAAGCCGGACCGCTGGCCCAGATCATGGATTCACCCGAGCACCCGTATACCCGCACGCTGGTGGCTGCGCAAGCTTGAATTGCTATAAAAATAGGAGCTTTTTAAGCCCTTATCTATTCGGCTACAGGCTGTTTTAACCTGATTTTTATGGCGTGGTTCAAACTTGGGCAGCATCTACCGCCTTCGGTTGCCCCAAACTCCGCAGGACATCCCGCACCATCTGCGCCCGGTCTTTTGCCTCTGGCAACTCCTTTTCAATCCGCAATTTTTCATTGCCTGCCAGCCTGATGTGCCGGTTTTTTTGAATCAGATGCATGATGGCCATGGAGTCGATGGGAGGGTCTTTTTTGAAGGTGATGTTGATCACGCCTGGTGCCGCATCAACTTTGACAACGCCGTACGGCTTGGCAATCACCCGCAGGCGGTGTACGTCAATCAGCGTTTGGCCCTGCGGTGGCAGTTTGCCGAAGCGGTCGACTATTTCTTCTAGCAGCGCGTCAATCTGGTCGGTATTCTTGGCAGTGGCCAGCTTTTTGTAAAAGCTCAATCGCAAATGCACATCGCCACAGTAGTCGTCGGGCAGCAGGGCGGGAGCGTGCAGGTTAATGTCGGTTGTGACTGTGAGTGGGTTCAGCAGGTCAGGTTCAATCCCGGCCTTCAGGCAACGCACCGCCTCCCCCAGCATCTCGTTGTAAAGCTGAAAGCCGATTTCCATCATGTTGCCGGACTGGTTTTCACCGAGCACTTCGCCCGTCCCCCTGATTTCAAGATCATGCATGGCCAAATAAAAACCGGAGCCGAGTTCTTCCATCTGTTGAATCGCCTCCAGCCTTTGCCCGGCTTGCCTGGTCAGGCCTTCTATGTCGGGCACCATCAGGTAGGCGTAGGCCTGGTGGTGGCTGCGGCCTACGCGGCCACGAAGTTGATGCAGTTGCGCGAGGCCGAACTTGTCGGCACGCGCCATGACGATGGTATTGGCCGTGGCCACGTCAATGCCGGTTTCAATGATGGTGGAGCACAGCAGCAGGTTGTAGCGCTGGGCGACGAAGTCTTTCATCACGCGTTCAAGTTCTCGCTCGGGCAATTGCCCGTGGGCTACCGCAATCCGGGCTTCGGGCAGCAGCGCTTCCAGTTTTTCACGCCGGTTTTGAATCGTCTCTACTTCGTTGTGCAGAAAGTAAACCTGCCCGCCACGCTTGAGTTCACGCAGCACCGCTTCACGTATCACGCCATTGCTCTCGCTGCGCACAAAGGTTTTAATCGCCAGCCGGCGCTGAGGTGCGGTAGCAATCACGCTTAAATCCCGCAGACCCTCAAGCGCCATGCCCAGTGTGCGCGGGATGGGCGTAGCGGTCAGCGTCAATACATCGACCTCGGCACGCATGGCTTTCATGGCCTCTTTGTGGCGCACGCCAAAGCGGTGTTCCTCATCAATGATGAGCAGGCCCAGGCGTTGGAAGTTGATGTCTTTGCTCAGCAGCTTGTGTGTGCCGACCACGATGTCTATCGTGCCATCGGCAATGCCTTTAATGGCGGCAGTGATTTCTTTTGCTGATCTGAATCGGCTCATCTCGGCGACTTTGACCGGCCACTTGGCAAAGCGGTCTGACAGGGTTTGAAAGTGCTGCTCGGCCAATAGCGTTGTGGGCGCAAGCAGCGCGACCTGCTTGCCGCCGGTAATGGCAATGAATGCCGCGCGCAAGGCCACCTCGGTTTTACCAAAGCCCACATCGCCGCAGACCAGCCTGTCCATCGGGCGCGGGCTGATCATGTCTTGAATCACCGCGTGAATGGCGGCGCTTTGGTCAGCGGTTTCGTCAAAGCCAAAGTCGTTGGCAAAGGTCTCGTAATCATTTGGGGAATAGCGAAAGGCGTGGCCTTGCCTGGCTGCACGGCGGGCGTAAATGTTGAGCAGTTCAGCAGCTGAGTCGCGTATCTGTTCGGAGGCTTTGCGCTTGGCTTTTTCCCACGCCGCGCCGCCCAGGCGGTGCAGCGGCGCTTCATCGGCACTGACCCCGGTGTAGCGGCTGATTTGCTGTAATTGGCTGACCGGCACATACAACGTTGCATCGTCGGCATATTGCAGATGCAAAAACTCACTCGGGCCCTGGCCCAAGTCCATGTTGATGAGCCCCTTGTAGCGGCCAATGCCGTGAGCGCTGTGGACTACCGGGTCACCGACGTTCAGCTCTGACAAGTCTTTGATCAGCGCTTCTACATCGCTGACTTTCTCCTGCTTTTTGTTCCGGCGGCGCATTGCCATGCCTGCCGCGAACAGCTCGGTTTCGGTGATGAAGTCGATGTCACCTTCCAGCCAGCTAAAACCCACGTTTAGTGCAGCGGTGGCGATGCCCAGCTTCTCCGGGCTGGTCTGGAAGTCTTCGAGCGAATCAAATGCTGGTGGGCTCACCCCGCTGGCGCGCAGAAAATCAAGCAAGCTCTCGCGGCGGCCATCGCTTTCGGCCAGTATCAGCACGCGCTGGGGCGTGTTTTTAATATGGCTTTTGAGTTTGGTCAGCGGGTCTTCCGCGCCGCGCACCACCGCCATTTCTTCAAGCTTTTGAAAGTCTGGGTTGTGTTCAACCTCATCGCTACCTGCACGCAGGGCCAGTTGTGCGTAGTCATTAGCCCGTGCAAAAAACTGCTCGGCTGACAAGAAGAGCGACTCCGGTGGCAGCGCAGGCCTGTCGGGCGCGTCTTTCACCAATCGGTAGCGGTCTTTGGTGTCTTGCCAGAAGCGCTGGAACGCAGGCTCCAGATCTCCATGCAAAATAATCGTTGCTGCAGTGCCCAGGTAGTCAAAAACCGTCGCGGTTTCCTCAAAAAACAACGGCAAATAATATTCAATGCCCGCTGTCGCCACGCCATTACCCATGTCTTTGTAAATGCGGCTTTTGGTCGGGTCGCCATCCAGCAGCTCGCGCCAGCGGCTTCTGAAACGCGCACGCGCATCGTCGTCCATCGGGAACTCGCGGCCTGGCAGCAGGCGCACTTCTGGCACGGGGTACAAACTGCGCTGACTGTCGGGATCGAATGTGCGGATGCTGTCGATTTCATCGTCAAACAAATCAACCCGGTACGGTACCAGTGAGCCCATCGGGAACAAATCAATCAGCCCGCCGCGCACCGCGTATTCGCCGGGGCTAACGACTTGCGTGACGTGGCTGTAGCCTGCCAGAGTTAACTGCGCTTTCAGTTTTGCTTCATCCAGCTTTTGCTTGACCTTGAATTCAAAGGTGTAGCCAGCTAAAAAACCGGGTGGCGCCAAACGGTACAGTGCGGTGGTGGCGGGCACGATGATCACATCAGCGCCGGAGTCTTTGCTGCGCTGCTGAATGCGCCACAGCGTGGCCAGGCGTTCGCTGATCAGGTCTTGATGCGGCGAGAAGGTGTCGTAAGGCAGCGTTTCCCAGTCGGGGAAAAGCGCGCACCGCAAGTCGGGTGCAAAAAACGCCAGCTCCTGCAGCAGACGCTGGGCGGTGTTGGCGTCAGACGTGACGATGGCAGTGAGCTTGCCAGCGGCCTTTTCCCGGGCGCCGAGCTGCCCGATTAAAACCGAATCTGCCGATCCAACGGGCTGGGGCAATGTGTAGCGCTTGCCGGGGTTGAGTTTGGGTAAGTCCATGAACCTGATGAATTAAAAAGCGGCAGAAAATGCAAAGCACCCCAAACTGAAAAGAGTGGGGTGCGAGCAAATGAATACCCTTATTTTAGAATTTATGATGACAGCATGACGACAGATGCTTTTAAGCCCCGATTTTTTGCTTTGATTGCGTGTGCTGGCAGCGGTAGCCGGTCGGGCACGCAAAGCCCCAAGCAATACCAATTGCTGGCAGGCAGAAGCATGGTTTGGCATACGCTACGCGCGTTTAGGGCGCTGCCTGCTTTGGCGGAGTTGTGGGTTGTGGTGTCGCCAGAAGATGATGGATTTGCAGAGGCCTGCCCGGACTTTGGTCAGACCCATGAGGTATTGACAGCTACTGGCGGTTCTAACCGTGCGGCCAGCGTTTGCAATGGCTTGAAAGCGCTTTTAAAGCAATCAGCCAAACCCGATGACTGGGTAGTGGTTCATGACGCTGCGCGCTGCCTGATCACGCCCGCGCAAATCACCGCTTTATTAGATGCCTGCCAAAACGATGCGGTTGGCGGCTTGCTGGCCTTGCCTTTGCCAGACACGCTCAAAAGCAGCGCAGCGGGCCGTGTGGTGGCAACGGTGGATCGAAGTGATAAGTATCTGGCGCAAACGCCTCAGATGTTTCGTATCGGGGCGTTGCTTGCCGCGCTTGAAACAGCTGAAAAATTGGGTCTGCCCGTCACGGATGAGTCCAGCGCCCTGGAAGCGCAGGGTTTGAAGCCGCTGCTGGTACGTGGCAGTGCGCAGAACTTCAAAGTCACTTACCCTGAAGACTTTGCGTTGGCCGAAGCCGTTTTAAAAAGCCGAACAAAGGTAAGCCCATGACCACAGACAAACCCAGCACGCCTTCACTTCCTTCATGTCGAATAGGAGAAGGCTGGGACTGCCACGCGCTGGTGCCAGGCCGCAAGCTCATCATTGGCGGGGTTGAGGTACCGCACGGCACAGGATTGCTGGGCCATTCCGATGCCGATGTGTTGCTGCACGCCATCATCGACGCGCTGCTCGGTGCCGCCGGACTGGGTGATATTGGTTCGCATTTTTCTGATGCTGATGCCAAATTCAAGGGTGCAGACTCGATGCTGCTACTGGTTGAAACTGCTGGGCTGCTATCTGCAAAGGGCTACAAAATCGGCAATATCGACAGCACCGTGATTGCCCAGGCGCCCAAGCTGGCGAGCCATATCCCTGCGATGCGCCAGCGGATTGCCAAGGCGTTGGAGCTGGATGTTGACCGCGTCAACGTGAAAGCCAAAACGGCAGAAAATCTGGGGCCTGTGGGGCAGGGCCTGAGCATGGAAGCAAGGGCCGTGGTGCTGCTGTTTTGATGTCGATCTGGAGATGCTATTGAATCAGGAGCCTCACGCGCGCGTATTTATTAGGCTAGAGAATGATTAGATGCCTTTTTAGCGGTCAATACACCAGTCGCTCCGGCATGATCTCTTGCAGGATGGTGGTGGATATTTCTTCAATCGACTTGGTGGTGGTCGACAGCCAGCGTATGCCTTCGCGGCGCATCATGGCTTCGGCTTCGTGGATTTCATTGCGGCAATTGACCAGGCTGGCGTACTGGGAGTTGGGCCTGCGCTCATTGCGGATTTGCGCCAGGCGCTCCGGGGCAATCGTCAGGCCAAATATTTTTTTACTGTGCGGCACCAACGCCGGCGGTAGCTGGCGGCGCTCAAAATCTTCGGGAATCAGTGGGTAGTTCGATGCTTTCAGGCCGTATTGCATGGCCAGGTACAGCGATGTCGGCGTTTTGCCGCTACGGCTGACGCCGACCAGAATCACGTCTGAACCCGCCAGGTCTTTATTGCTTTGCCCGTCGTCATGCGCCAGCGAGAAGTTGATCGCCTCAATCCGGTCGTCATAGGCTTTGCTTTTGGATGCATCTGAAAACCGGCCCACCCGGTGGTTGGATTTCATGCCCAGCTCGCCCTCCAGCGGGGCGACAAACATGCCGAACATATCCAGCAGCATGCCGTTGCAGTGGGTTTTGATGACGCTGAGGATTTCCATATTCACCAGTGTGGTGAAAACGATGGGGCGTTTGCCTTCGGTTTCGCCCGCGTGGTTGATCTGGCGCACTGCCTGATGTGCCTTGTCCACACTGTCGATAAATGGCAGGCGGACGTGGCGCGGCGTGATCTCAAACTGGGCCAAAATCGCGTTGCCAAAAGTCTCGGCGGTGATGCCTGTGCCGTCAGAGATGAAAAATACGGTGCGATTGGGCATGTTGGCCTACAAACAGGTTCAGGTAAGTGACAGATCGGGGCGGGCGGCGCCGGCTGGCTGCGCCCTACAATTGTGGTCAATTATCTCGATTCCCAGCAACAGACCCCGCCTTGACCTCAAAACATAACAACACGGTTCCAGAGCGCCCATGTTCGCCCCTCGGTTTTTTAAACCTCCCGGAGTATTTTCATGTCCAACCTTTTTACACAGGACGCATTAGTCGTACCCTTTGAAAATCTGAGAATGAGCGATGTTGAGGCAGTAGGCGGTAAAAACGCCAGCCTCGGCGAGATGATCTCGCAACTGCCCACTGGCCCGAGAGGCGTGCGCGTGCCTACAGGCTTCGCCACGACAGCACATGCCTTTCGGGTGTTTTTAGCGCATGCCGGGCTGGATAAAAAAATCAACGCCGTGCTGGACGCACTTGACACCGATGATGTGCGTGCCCTGGCCGTAGCGGGTAGCCAAATCCGTGCCTTGGTTGAAGCGCAGCCTTTTCCCGCAGATTTTGAACAGGCTGTACGCGAAAGCTTCGAGACGCTAAGTGCTGGTGAAGGCGTGCGCAGCGACGGGCCGCCCCTAGCAAGCACAGCCCCCTCGGGGGGCAGCGGCGTACACGCAGTGACGAGCGTGGGGGCCATGTCCCAGGCCAGTTTCGCTGTTCGCTCATCTGCTACCGCAGAAGACCTTCCAGATGCGTCTTTTGCGGGCCAGCAAGAAACCTTTTTGAACGTGGTCGGCATTGACGATGTGCTGCACAAAATGAAACAGGTGTTTGCCTCGCTCTACAACGACCGGGCCATCAGCTACCGCGTCCACCAGGGTTTCGCGCATACAGACGTGGCGCTGTCAGCAGGCGTGCAGCGCATGGTACGAAGCGACTTGGGCGCAGCGGGCGTGATGTTCACCATCGACACTGAAAGCGGTTTTGAAGACGTGGTTTTCATCACGTCCAGCTACGGCCTGGGTGAGACGGTGGTGCAGGGCGCTGTGAACCCGGATGAGTTTTATGTCCACAAGCCCATGCTTAAAGCGGGCAAGCGCGCTGTTATTCGCCGCAATCTTGGGTCAAAGCTGCTGCAGATGGAATTCACCACAGCGGATGAGAAAAAAGCGGGCGGCAAACTGGTCAAAACCACCGATGTGCCGACAGAGCTGCGCAACCGATATTCCTTGACAGATGCTGACGTCGAGCAATTGGCCAGCTGCGCCCTGATCATTGAAGCCCATTACGGCCGCCCGATGGACATTGAGTGGGGCAAAGACGGACTTGATGGCTTGCTCTACATCTTGCAGGCCCGGCCTGAAACTGTCAAAAGCCAGGCCAAGGGCAAAGCAGAGCTGCGTTACAAATTAAAAGCCAACCAGGCCAAGGGCGCGCTGCTGGCAGAGGGCCGCGCCATTGGCCAAAAAATTGGCACTGGCCCGGTGCGCATCGTCCATGACATCAAGCACATGGATCAGGTGCAAGCCGGTGATGTGCTGGTCACTGACATGACCGACCCGAACTGGGAGCCCGTGATGAAGCGCGCCAGCGCCATTGTGACCAACCGCGGCGGCCGCACCTGCCACGCCGCCATCATTGCGCGCGAGCTCGGCATACCAGCAGTCGTGGGCTGTGGTAACGCCACTGAAATCCTTAAAGACGGCATGCTGGTCACGGTGAGCTGCGCCGAGGGCGACACCGGCAACATTTACGACGGTCTGCTGGAAACCGAAGTGACCGAAGTACAGCGCGGTGACATGCCGCCGATCGACATCAAAATCATGATGAACGTCGGTAACCCGCAACTGGCGTTTGACTTTTGCCAAATCCCCAACCAGGGCGTTGGCCTGGCGCGGCTGGAGTTCATCATCAACAACAACATTGGCGTTCACCCGAAAGCCATTTTGGACTATCCGAATATTGATGCGGATTTGAAGCAGGCGGTTGAAAGCGTGGCTAGGGGCCATGCTTCACCGCGGGCTTTTTATGTTGATAAGGTGGCTGAAGGCATTGCCACGATTGCGGCGGCCTTCTGGCCCAAGTCGGTGATTGTTCGGTTGTCAGACTTCAAATCAAATGAATACCGCAAGCTGATCGGTGGCTCGCGTTACGAGCCGGAAGAAGAAAACCCAATGCTCGGCTTTCGCGGTGCCGCGCGCTACATCAGTGAAGACTTCCGCGAAGCTTTTGCGATGGAATGCGAAGCCCTCAAGCGCGTGCGCAACGACATGGGTTTGACGAACGTGGAGGTCATGGTGCCCTTTGTGCGCACATTGGGCCAGGCTGCCAAAGTCACTGAGTTGCTGGCGCAACATGGGTTAAAGCGTGGGCATGACGGCTTGCGCCTGATCATGATGTGTGAAGTGCCCAGCAATGCCGTGCTGGCCGACCAGTTTCTTGAATACTTCGACGGCTTTTCGATTGGCTCAAACGACTTGACCCAACTGACCCTTGGGCTGGACCGTGATTCAGGCCTTGCAATTCTGGCGCAGGACTTTGACGAGCGTGACCCGGCTGTCAAGGCGCTGCTGGCCATGGCTATATCGGCCTGCAAGCGCCAAGGCAAATACGTGGGCATTTGCGGCCAGGGTCCCAGCGACCACCCGGACCTGGCCCAGTGGCTGAAAGAACAGGGCATCGGCTCGATTTCATTGAATCCCGATACCGTGATGGCGACCTGGAAACAGTTGGCAAACTAGGGTCTATTGCCCCGCAGCCGAGGGAAACCCCGGCTGCCATCGCCGCGCTCTGCCATGACAATCAATACTTATGCAGCGCCCTCAAAAATCCCGTCGATACGGGCATAAGCATCACAACTTCGTGACCGCCTCGATGAGCGGGGACTGAGGTGGCGGGGTTTTTTGGTACCCGTGACGGTGTCCGGTTAAGCGCTGCGCAGTTCAAATTGCAGCTCAAGCGCTTTTACAGCTGGTACACCTTGGGCCTGCTGGTATTTGTAGGCGCTCTGGCCATCGCCGAGCGGATGGGTTTGCCGCGCCTGTGGATTGGCTCGATTTTCTTGCTGGCCACCATTGCCCTGTACGCAGGCATTGGCATCATGAGTCGCACCACTGAAGCGTCTGAATATTATGTGGCCGGCAGGCGGGTGCCCGCGTTTTACAACGGCATGGCTACGGGCGCTGACTGGATGTCAGCCGCGTCCTTCATCGGCCTGGCGGGCACGCTGTACCTGACGGGCTACAACGGGCTGGCTTTCATCATGGGCTGGACCGGCGGCTACTGCCTGGTAGCGCTGGTGCTGGCACCGTACTTGCGCAAGTTTGGGCAGTTCACCATTCCTGATTTTTTGGGCGAACGCTATGGCGGCAAACTACCGCGTCTGATTGGCGTGGTGGCGGCTATTTCGTGTTCATTCACGTACCTGGTGGCGCAAATTTACGGCGTCGGCTTGATCACGTCTTACCTGATGGGTATTGCCTTTGAATTGGGTATTTTTTTGGGTTTGGGCGGTATTTTGGTCTGCTCGTTTTTGGGCGGTATGCGTGCCGTGACCTGGACGCAAGTGGCGCAGTACATCATTTTGGTACTGGCTTATTTAATTCCCGTGATATGGCTGTCTGTCAAGCAAACCAATGTGCCTGTTCCCCAATTGGTATATGGCTACCAGCTGGAGAAAGTCACCGCCAAAGAGAAAGAGCTCACGCTTGACCCCAAAGAGCAGCAGGTTCGCGCCATTTATCAGCAGCGTTCTGATGCGCTGGCTGACAAGCTTAAAAATCCTGCCGAGTCACTGGCGGCAGACAAACGTATTGCCAAACAAAAAATGGACGAGCTCAAATCAGGTAACGGCTCGGTGTTTGAGATTTCCCAAGCCGCCAAGGCGCTGGCGGCGCTGCCCAAAGACGAAGCCGGGGCTCGTATCGCCTACCTGGCTGCCAAAACCGTGGCTGATACCAAGGCTCAGCCACTGGGCGGCATGCCGCCGCACGCTGCAGAGTTTGCTGGCAACCCGGACGGAACGCTCAAAGAGCAATTGCTCTACGACACGTCGCGGCGTAACTTTCTGGCGCTGGTGTTTTGCCTAATGGTCGGCACAGCCGCCTTGCCGCATATTTTGACCCGCTACTACACCGTCCCCAGCGTGCGGCAGGCGCGGCAATCCGTCACCTGGTCGCTGCTGTTTATTGTGCTGCTTTACTTCACCGCGCCTGCGTTGGCGGTGTTGGTCAAGTTCGAAATATTTACCCACCTGGTCGGTACACCGTTTGACCAGTTACCCGCCTGGGTCAATGCCTGGAGCAAGGTTGACCTGTCCCTGCTGTCTGTTGTCGATGTGAACAAGGACAACGTTCTGCAACTTGGCGAGCTGACGATTGGCGGCGATGTGGTGGTCCTGCTCACGCCTGAGCTGGCCGGGCTGCCTTATGTGATTTCGGGGCTTGTCGCGGCAGGCGGGCTGGCAGCGGCGTTGTCTACCGCTGATGGCCTGCTGCTGACGATTTCCAATTCGCTCGGGCACGACTTGTATTTCAAAATGATTGACCCGAATGCATCCACGGTCAGCCGCGTGACGGTGTCCAAAATTTTGCTGCTGGTGGTGGCCTTGCTGGCAGCGTACGTGGCGGCGCAAAAGCCTGCCGATATTTTGTTTTTGGTATCGGCAGCTTTTTCTTTTGCGGCAGCCTCGTTTTTCCCCGCGCTGAGTTTGGGCATTTTCTGGAAGCGGGCTACCGGCGTGGCCGCATCGCTGGGCATGGTGTCAGGGCTTGGGGTGACTTTTTATTACATGCTCACCAACCAACCGTGGCTGCGCAGCGCTTTTGGCATCACCTCGCCAGTTCAGCTGTGGTGGGGCATCGAGCCTATTTCTGCGGGCCTGTTTGGCGTGCCGGTCGGCTTTGCGGTGATTGTTTTGGTTAGCCTTGTGACGCCACGTCCCAGCCCGCAAAGCCTGGCGCTGGTGGATCACATTCGTTACCCGGATGTAAAAAGTCCCGGTTGACGAGTTTCGACGCCATCTCCTGACTTTTCATCCAGAGGCCACGGAACTGGCTTTGCCAGGCCGTAGGCGCAGCGGCCTCCTTGGGGGCAGAGAGCTACACGAAGCGAGCGAGCGTGGGGGCAACATTGCGTCGCGGTATATAATCTTGAGCTTACCTTGCCGCACCCGTCTTGACGCCGGGGTGGCTAATATCCAACCAAAAGGAGTCTTATGCGTCACTACGAGATCGTCTTGCTGATCCACCCGGATCAAAGCGAGCAAGTCCCAGCCATGCTGGAACGTTACAAGGGCATGATTGTTGCCGGCGGTGGCATTGTTCACCGGGTTGAGGATTGGGGCCGTCGCCAGCTCATTTATCTGATTCAAAAACTCGGTAAAGCTCACTACCTGTGCATCAATATCGAAGCTTCACAGGCCGTGATGGATGAAATTGAACATGCGTTCAAGTTCAACGATGCGGTGCTGCGTCACCTGACCGTGGTCAAGAAAAAAGCCGAAACCGGCCCATCCTTGATGATGCGTAACGTCGAGCGCGAAGAAGCCCGCAAGACGCAACAAGCTGAATACGCTGGTAACGAACGTTAATAACCAAAGATTCATTGAATCAGGTAAATACTGTCAAACTGACAGCGCGTATCGCCGGGGCAAGTCCTCTTCGCTACACGCCGGCTGGAATCCCCGCTCTCAATCTTGTTCTCGAACATGAGTCCGAAATTGAAGAAGCAGGTGTGACAAGGCAAGTCAAACTGACAGTCCGGGCAGTCGTTTTCGGGGCGTTGGCTGAGGTTTCAGCCAGATCCGAATTAGGCAAGCTCCAGTTTTTTACCGGTTTTTTAATCAACGCACGGACCAGCAAAAGCCTCGTTTTTCATATTCAAAGCATCGAATAGACAGCCCCAGTTTAGAACCCCAATTTAAGGAGTCCATCATGCCCGGACCAAAACGTTTCAATAAAGACAAGCGCCCCAAGCGTAACACGCAATCCCTGCTCTTCAAGCGCAAGCGCTTTTGCCGCTTTACCGCTGCTGGCGTCGAAGAAATCGACTATAAAGACATCGACACCCTGCGTGACTTTGTCTCTGAAAACGGCAAGATCATCCCCGCACGCCTGACCGGCACGCGCGCGATTTTCCAGCGCCAGATCAACACCGCTGTCAAACGTGCCCGCTTTTTGGCGATGTTGCCGTACAGCGACCAGCACAAAAGCCTGTAAGGAGCACGACCATGCAAATCATTTTGTTAGACAAAGTCGTTAATCTCGGCACGCTGGGTGAGGTCGTCAGAGTCAAAGACGGCTACGCACGCAACTTTTTGATTCCGTCAGGCCGGGCACGCCGCGCCACTGAAGCCAACAAGGCCGAATTTGAAGCCAAGCGCGTCGAACTTGAAAAAGCAGCCGCTGCCAAGCTGGCTGAATCCCAAGCCCAAGGCACCAAGCTGGGCGGCACCACTATCAAGCTGACGCAAAAAGCGGGCGTTGATGGCCGTTTGTTCGGCTCTGTGACCAACCACGATATCTCTGCTGAGCTGACCAAGCAAGGCTTTGCAGTGGCCAAATCACAAATCCGCATGCCTGTTGGCCCGCTGAAAACCACGGGCGACCACGTCGTCAGCGTAGCGCTGCACACCGACGTGCTGGTGGACATCACGGTGACGGTTTACGGCGAAACAGCGTAAATTTTTTGCTTGCTAAGAAAGCCGCTCCTTTGGGCGGCTTTTTCTATGGTTTTCTTGATGGGCAAACGCGCTGCCGGGTTACCCACAATTTCACGCCACATTTAAGCCCAATTTCCATAGCTTATCCACAGCTTTATACAAGCCCTCGCCTTGCGCTAGGCGTACCATTTGGTCTGTAAAAATCCTATCTCGGGAAACCCATGTCCGCAGTACTTTCAAGTTTCGACCCACCGGCAAACTCTGGTTATGGCTCCGACCGCCAGATTGCTCAATTGCGCATA
>Ga0209702_10006336_pt1 | contig 15289 bp, 11 predicted proteins | sample FRY01_FD_187210 | JGI IMG/M metagenome (GOLD analysis project Ga0209702, IMG submission 187210) | Freshwater microbial communities from Lake Fryxell liftoff mats and glacier meltwater in Antarctica - FRY-01 (SPAdes) (version 2) | ecosystem: Environmental > Aquatic > Freshwater > Ice > Glacier... | reverse complement strand
AAAACGCTGGTACCACTGAAGAAAAACTCTCTGCAATACAAAATAACACTCAACAATTAGACAGTACAAAAACATCAATTAAAAAAAATCAAGAGACAACAATAAAAGAAGAACAAATTATTAAAGCGAAAAAACTAGAACTTACTGAGAATGAGAATGGAGAAGTGAATATCGAAGGTGTTTCTCAAGAAGACATTGACAACATGGTTGTTAGAGAAAAAACTACTTCTTCAAAAATCAATAAAACTGCCCCAACTGTAGATATGGCTAAACGTTTATCAGAAATTACAGTTGAAAATCTTGATAAATCGGTAGTCCTAATAACATTAAACATTCAATTTGATGGAAATCAACCGATCACTACAGAAGTATCAATAAAAGAAATGAATGACTTATACTATTTTTTATATCAAAATCCTGCTGTAGATGCATTTATAAGAGGGCATGTTTGCTGTGGTGACGAAATGAAATTGAGCAAAAAAAGAGCAAAATCTGTTTACAGTGAATTAATTGACAAAGGGATACCTGAAGAAAGACTTAGGTATCAAGGCTTTAGCAACTCCTTACTTTTGGTAAATCCAGAACGATCAGAAGAAGACAGACGTAAAAACAGAAGAGTAGATGTTATTTTATCCAAGAATAAAAACCCAAATACTCCACCAGTTATTGTAACTCAAGAAGAATTTGACAAAGCAATTATTCAAATTAAAAAAGAAGAACCTGCTCCTAAAACGGAGGTAAAAAAAGAAGAAAAAACAGAATCAAAAACTATTTTCAGAAAAGTTAATTTAAGAATAGGGAAAAAGAAGTTATTCAAAAATAAAGAATAATACCGTTTGTTTGTTGGAACATTAAGGTTTAAATAGTGTAAATCTATTAAGAAACCATTTCAAAAAACACCCACAACGAAATCGAAATGAAATAAAAACATTCTTTAAATTTAACAAAAAGCTATTCCAATTCCGTTTAAATCTATAAAAACTAATGTTTGCCACACCATATAACCTGATGAAATTTAAATAAAACCATTTGCCCTCCCCCCCTTCTCTTAAATAACCTTATAATCCCTTATATGGTTGAATTTATTTGACACAAACTCAAACTTTTCACAGAATCTCTTTTTTGAACCTCATTTATAGATCACATTCGATTAGAAATTCTAAATTTGTAAAAAAATATATTCCATGCGCTTTTTATACTTACTATTATTCTTCACACTTAAACTATCTACTCGTTTATATTTTAGACGAAGAGCCACTTACAATTCGCCAAAAGAATACTTGGGTAGAACTATTTATGTAAGTAATCATGCTGCATCATTTATGGATCCGCTTTTGATTGCTTCCTTTAGAAAACCTATTGTCTTTTTCATGACCCGTTCAGATGTATTTAAACCCTTACTAAAACCAATTTTATGGGCTGCTCACATGCTACCTATCTACAGAAAGCATGATGGAGAAGATACTAAAGCTCAAAATGAAAAAGTTTTCAGGGCAAGTTCTAAAATCTTAAAAAACGGACGAAACATCTTAATTTTTGGAGAAGGATTTACCGATGATGTTTTTATCCGTCGATTAAAATCAATTAAAAAAGGTGCTGCTAGAATGGGATTCACAGCGTTAGATGATATGGATTGGAAGAAAAAAGTCTACATAGCAGGAGTTGGATGTAACTATACAGATCCTAACTTAATGCGAAGTGATATTCTAATAGCTACTTCAGACAAAATATGCTTGAATGATTATAAAGCGCTTTACGACGAAAATCCAAACAAAGCAATTGTAGAAGTGACCAAATTGATAGAAATCAAAATGCGTGAACAAATTACGCATATAGATGACAAACTATTGGCTCCTTTCCATGAAAACATCATGCGAATAACACGTAAAGGAATGAATGCTAAAAATTATGATTCATCCTATACACTTACCGAAAGATGGAAGTATTCTCAAGAACTTGCTAATTGGCTAAACAAACAAAATATAGAAGAAAAAGAAGACATTTCTAAATTAAAAGAAGACATCACTTCGTATTTTTCATTGTTAAAAAAACTGAAATTAGAAGAAGAGTATGTTTATGAATTTTCTAAAAATCAAACAGGTAGAACAATAGAGGTATTAAAAATGATTTTATTACTTCCTTTATCTATCATAGGACTTATACATTTATACTTACCCTACATATTTGTGAAGCGTTTTGCTGAAAAGAGTTTTAAGCGTAGCGTTTTTTGGGGTTCTGTAAAAATGGTGATGGGAAAAGCCATTATGGGAATCATTAATCTACCCGTAATATTCTTATTTTATCACTTTATTTACCCTAGCTATTGGTTAGGTTTTTTCTATTATGCAATCATCATTCCAGCATGTGGTTTGTGTGCTTATTTATTTTTCCATAACCTAAAAAGCTTCCAAATAAAAGGAGCGATGAAAAAAGCTAAGTTGGACAAAGTGATTCAGAAAAGAGAAGCTATTGCTACTGAAATTTCGAAATTGATTCCAGAATTCGAGTGATTTTTAATTAAAACCAGTGTAGCTATTAACCTCAGGAGTTCGATTAATACAACTTTCAGCGGCTACTTCGCTGTGTCAAAACGCCATAAAAATAGTGAGAAACAACACTTTTTGAATGGGAATATCAGGATATTTCTATAATAAAAAGGGGTGTCGATTGCTTTTTCATGGTGAAAAGCACACAAATCATGCTCTTATTTTTTGTTTCGATTACTGCGTTATATTTTACGCGATAGCCTGCCACCCCTTTAAAATAAACCTTAATCTCAAAATAAAATTAATTTAGCCTTTACTTTTTTAATGCTCTCTTTTTTATCATTCCTCCTTTAGTGTCTTTCACGCTATTCATAACAACAAAAGCTGAAGGTTCAATTTTTTCAATTTCTGTATTAAGCTTAGATATTTCTAATCGGGTAATTACAGTATAAATTATTTTCACATTTTTAGGATTACCACTTCTACCATAACCTTTTGCTCCATGATGAACAGTAACGCCGCGTCCCATTTTGTTTATGATCATCTCCCGAATATCTTCACAATGAGTTGCAATTATTGTTACACCAATATACTCTTCAATCCCTTCAACTATGAAGTCTAAAGTTTTGGATGCGGCCAGATAGGTAATCATTGAATATAAAGCGATATCAACTCCAAGCAAGTAGGCTGCCAATCCAAATATTACAACATTAATTACAATAATAATATCCCCAATAGTAGCTCCATATTTTCGGCTCAAATATATTGCAAGGACTTCTGTACCGTCAATAACAGCTCCACCACGCATAGAAAATCCTATTCCAGCACCTAGAAAAAACCCGCCGAAAACCGAAACTAATAAATTATCATCTGTTACGTTAGGGAATGATACAGTTGCTAAAACAAAAGCCAGTCCTAGTATTGCCAATGTTGTTTTTATAGCAAACTGCCTCCCCATCACCTTTACCCCTAGCAATATAAAAGGTATATTGACACAAAAAATTAATATATAGAGTGGAGTATTAGTCAATGCTGAAATAAGTAATGACACTCCAGTTGCACCTCCATCTATAAAATTATTTGTTAATAGAAAACTTTTAAAGCCAAACGCTGCTGAGAAGATACCGACAATAATTAACCCAATATCCTTTATCTGCCTTATAAATGAGATTCTATAATTTCTATAAGCTTTTGCAAGTACAAAGTCTGAATATTTTTGTTTTTTGTTTTTCGTTTTATCCCCCCTATGCTTATACACAGATTGAATAATTATTTGTTGCAATAAAGGATTCATATTTATTTATTTTGTAAATGTAAGCAACCTTTAATTTAACTAAACACTCTTCATTTATAATACATCTCCAAATCAATTAATAAATACACCAAAAAAATCCTTAGTATTAATTGATAAAAGTTAATCAAAAATAGTCAAAAAACCAGCTTAAAAACCACTAAACAAAAATAAAACTTACCCCGTAACGAGAAGCGCTAAACACCTTAATACTCGTCTAAACATAACTCGTTTTACCAGGTCACAAACATCTAAAAACTCTTCTAATAGCTAATATGAAAATATTAAAATGGAATGAACTTACCCTTCTTTCTTTTTTTGATTAGAAATTAACCTTATATTTGATTAATTTTTAATTACTAAAATATGTCGATTCAAATTAATTCAAATTCAAAGCTGACTATCTATCCTGTTTCAACATCTACAGAATTAAACTTACCTATCGTAACCTCTGGTATTTCAGCTGGTTTCCCATCACCTGCTATGGATTTTATTGATGTATCCATTGATTTAAACAAACACTTAATCAAACATCCCTCCTCTACATTTTACGGTAGAGTAAAAGGACATTCAATGAAAGACGCGAGTATTTATGATGGTGATTTATTGATAATAGACAAGTCGCTACATCCAAAAAACAATCAAATAGCTGTATGCTTTATAGACGGTGATTTTACAATTAAGCGCATAAGTGTAAATGATGGTCATTGTTGGCTACTTCCTGAAAACAAAGACTATAAACCAATTAAAATTACAGAAGATAACGATTTTCAAATTTGGGGAGTTGTTACATACGTAATAAAGTCCTTATAAATATGTACGCACTGATTGACTGCAATAATTTCTACGCTTCATGTGAACGATTATTTCGCCCAGAATTAAACGGTAAACCTATAGTTGTCCTTTCAAATAATGATGGAGCGGTAATCGCTAGAAGTAATGAAGCTAAAGCGATAGGTGTGCCAATGGGAGCATTAGCTTTCAAATTCGAATCTTTTTTTTTAGAGCATAATATTTATGTGTTCTCTGCAAATTTCGCTTTATACGGCGATATGAGTCATCGGGTAATGACAATTTTACAAGAATACAGTCCTGAATGTGAAATCTATAGTATCGATGAAGCATTTCTAAAACTAAGTGGATTTGAAATGTACGACCTCCATAAGTATGGGCAAGAAATACAACAACGAGTTAAAAAAAATACGGGTATTCCAATCAGTGTAGGAATAGCACCCACCAAAGCATTATCGAAAGTAGCAAATAGAATCGTTAAAAAATATCCAATAGAATTAAACAACTCTTACGTTATAGATAGCGAAGAAAAGCGTTTAAAAGCAGTTAAATGGTTAAAGATAGAAGATGTATGGGGTATTGGTCGAAAATTAGCACATCGCTTACAACAAGTTGGTGTTAAAACAGCTTATGATTTTACACAATTAAATGATTCTTGGGTAAAAAGAAACCTATCAATTGTTGAATTAAGATTGAAACATGATTTACAAGGAATAGCAACCTTGAATCTTGAAGATCTAAAACCTAGAAAGAATATAGCCACAACGCGATCTTTTGAGCGCAACTTAAAAGATTTCAAAGATATTCATGAACGAATTACAACGTTTGCCGTTTCATGTGCCGAAAAGCTAAGAAAACAACGCTCTAAATGTACAGCTATAATGGTATTCATCAGAACGAACTCTCATCGCCAAGAACTAGCTCAACACAACGGAAGCACAGTGATTAGACTGCCATACCCTACAAATTCAAGTATAGAAATCGCTCAATTTGCTTGCGAAGGCTTAGAACGTATTTATAAAAAAGGATACCAATACAAGAAAGCAGGTGTTATCATCATGGACTTCAAACCCGAAAACGAAGTGCAATTAAATATTTTTGAAAATAGCAATCCCAAACATCAACAATTGATGAAAGTTATCGATCAACTAAACACAGAGTATGGTCAGCAAAAAATAAAATTAGCAAGTCAAGACCAAAAAAGAGTTTGGAAAATGAAACAAGAACGATTATCGCCTAGATATACAACAAGACTTAGCGATATTATTACAATTAAAGTTTGACTATGTTTTATTAACTAAACTAACGCTACAACAAAACTTCTACTTCTAGCGATTAACGGCTGTAAAAATAGATCCTTTTCTACATAAGGTACAGCTTTTCGGAACTCAGTATACAATTTTTCGATTTTATCAGACGACTTCAAAGGTCTTCTAAATTCAAAAGCCTGAGCAGCATTTAATAATTCAATTCCTTGAATAGTATAGCAATTCTGAACGATTCGATACAGTTTCGTTGCAGCATTTGCACCCATACTTACATGATCTTCTTGTCCGTTAGATGAATCAATAGAATCAACACTTGCAGGCATACACAACTGCTTGTTTTGACTTACAATTGAAGCACACGTATATTGCGGAATCATGAAACCAGAATTTAACCCTGGATTTGCAACAAGGAAAGCTGGTAAATTTCTAGTTCCTGAAATTAATTTATAAACTCTTCTTTCAGATATACTTCCTAATTCAGCTAAAGCAATTGCCAAGAAATCCATAGCAATCGCTAATGGTTGACCGTGAAAATTACCTGCAGAAACTACCTCATCTTCATCAGGGAAAATTGTAGGATTATCTGTAACGGCATTCACCTCTCTCTCAACAACATCTTTCACATGATTAATTGTGTCTAAAGACGCTCCATGAACTTGTGGAATACATCTAAACGAATAAGGATCTTGAACATGCGCTTTTTCTTGATCGATAATTTGACTTCCTTCTAACGTCTCTCTAAAAATAGAAGCTACCTCAATCTGACCTTTTTGCTTTCTAACTTCATTTACAGAAACCCCAAATGGCTCTTTTCTTCCATCATAAGCTTCTAATGACAAACCAGCCACAAGGTTAAATTGATTGAACAATTTTTCTGCATTTTGAACAGAATAAGATGCATAAGCACTCATAAACTGAGTTCCATTTAATAATGCAAGTCCTTCTTTTGAACGAAGTACAATAGGTTCTAAGCCAAATTTCGAGTTCATTTCTTTACTAGAAATTTTATTTCCATCAACATACACTTCTCCCTCACCTAATAAAGGCAAAGATAAATGTGCTAAAGGTGCCAAATCTCCAGACGCTCCTAAACTTCCTTGTTGATAAACAACAGGAATAATATTGTTATTAAAAAAGAAAACTAAACGTTCAACAGTAGCTAACTGAACACCTGAATGTCCGTGAGACAAACCTAATATTTTCAACAAAATCATTCGCTTTACTAATTCAGAAGGTGCTTCTTCCCCCGTACCACAGGCATGAGACAAAACTAAATTTGTTTGTAATTGTTCTAAATCAGCTGTTGAAATAGCGGTATTACATAATGAACCAAAGCCTGTATTAACTCCGTAAATTAACTTTTCACTTCTAGCAACTTTTTCATCAAGGTAAGTTCGACATTTAACGATTGCTTTTACAGCGCTTTCACTTAATTGTACTTGTTGATTTTCTGCTAAAATTGCATCGATTTCTTTTAATGAAATCCATTCGTTATTTATATTTTTTGTTGTCATCTTTTGTGTTTTATTTTGTTTTACAAAATTTCAGGTCGAAATTTTATTTTTTTTTCAAAATGGTCATTTTGAAAATTTCATAATTTTGCGGTTGAATAGGTCGAATCACGATTCGACCCTACGATAATTGGTGAATTAATTGATCGATGGAAACATCTGTTTGTTCACCTGTTTCCATGTTTTTCAATTTAATTATTCCCTGCTCCATTTCTTCTTCACCAATGATTGCTACAAACTGTACTCCCCTATCGTTGGCGTATTTCATTTGTTTCTGCATTTTGGCATTCGATGGATATAATTCACAATCGATTCCTTCCTCTCTGCATTTTTTTACTAAACTTAAACAATGGATTTGCTCTTTTTCTCCAAAATTCACAAATAACAATTTCAAACCTAAACCTGTTTCTTTCGGAAATAAATCTAACTCAGTTATAACATCGTAAATTCTATCAGCGCCGAAAGAAATACCAACACCTGACATCCCTGACATTCCAAACAGTCCTGTCAAATCATCGTATCTTCCTCCCCCACAAATACTTCCCATCTTTACACCGTTTGCTTTCACTTCAAAAATTGCCCCAGTATAATAATTTAAACCTCTTGCAAGTGTAACATCAAATTCAAGTTTAGCTCTTTTTAAACCTAAAGATTCTACTTGCTCAATTACAAAAGCTAATTCTTCAATTCCTTTCAATCCAACTTCACTGTCTTTTAATAAAGTTGTTAGACTTTCCATAATTTCTTTATTAGAACCTGAAAGCGAGAATAATGGTTTTATTTTACCAATTGCAGCATCAGAAACTCCTTTTTCTACAAGTTCTTTCACTACTCCTTCCTCCCCTATCTTGTCTAACTTATCAATTGCAACAGTTATGTCTATTATCTTATCTGACTCACCTGTAATTTCAGCAATGCCTGATAAAATTTTACGATTGTTAATTTTAATAGAAAAGTCTGGTATTTGAAGTGCTGTTAATACTTCATCAAAAAGCAATACAAAATCTATTTCATACAATAATGAATCACTTCCTACAACATCTGCATCACACTGAAAAAATTCTTGATACCTACCATGTTGAGGTCTATCCGCTCTCCAAACCGGTTGGATCTGGTAACGTTTAAAAGGAAATGAAATATCATTTTGATGTTGCACAACGAAACGTGCAAAAGGCACTGTTAAATCATAACGCAAAGCTTTTTCAGCTAAGGAATTAGCAAAACGAGGTAAATTCCCATTCTCCAATGCCTCAACATCTGCTTTTTTCATTTTATCTCCAGAATTTAAAATTCTAAAAATTAAACGATCTCCTTCTTCTCCATATTTTCCCATTAAAGTTGACGATAGTTCAAAAGAAGGAGTTTCAATTGGTGAAAAACCATACTTTTTAAATATTTGTTTTACAGTATCAAAAATATAATTTCTTCTTGTAACTTGAACTGGTAAAAAGTCTCTCGTTCCTTTTGGAATAGAAGGTTTTTGCGCCATTATTTATAATGTTAAATTTTTAATATTTATTGTTTGTAGTAATTTTCAAAGTTACATTTTAAAAACTAACTAAATTTCAAAAGTTATTTCTCTTTTTTAGATAAATATCGAATTACTTCAGCTGCTCCTAATAAACCAAACAAAGCAGGCATATAAGAAGCTGTTCCATAAAACGATTTTTTAAAGTTCGTTCCATCTGTTAACTTTAAAGATGATTTTATTTGCAATTCAGAGGAAAAAACAGCCCTAATCGTTTCAAATTTAACATTAGCCTTTTTCAACCTTTTCTTCAAGTGACTAGCTAACTTACAATTATGTGTTTTATCTAGCATTGTAACCTGAACTCTGCTCGGATCTATCTTCCCTCCTGCTCCTAAATGAGTAATGATTTTAATTTTCAAACGTTTACAAGCTATTATCCATTCTATTTTAGGAGTCACAGAATCAATACAATCCATCACATAATCTGGTTTATATTGTTCCAAAATTGACCAAACCCTTTCTGGAATAACAAACTCCTCTATTATATTTAATTCGATATCTGGATTTATATCTTTAATTCTTTCTCCTAAAACAACTGCTTTATTTTTTCCAATAGTAGAATCTAAAGCAGTTAATTGCCTGTTTTTATTCGTTAAATCAAAAGCATCACCATCGATAATTGTAATCTTACCAACACCAGATCTAGTTATAAACTCCCCCGCAAATGAACCAACCCCTCCTAAACCTACTATAAGAACATGTGATTTATTTAATCGTTCGATCTCATTTTCCCCAACCAATAACTCAGTACGCTCTAACCAATTGACCATTTTGTAAATGTATTTTTAAAATTAGCTGATATAATCTCCTGTAATTTGGGCAAAGATATTTTTTTTATTTCAGAAATCTTTTGATAGATCTCAAAAATATTAACATTACTGTCGTCTGTTTCTAATAATAATTGATGATCTGGAATTAAATCTATCGCTTCCTGTAATTTTACATTACCCAGAACAGAAGTTCCGATACTTATCATAATACCAGTCTTAAGGACATCTTCTAGAATATTTACTTTATTAAAACCATGAAAAATCCATTTCTGTTTACGTTTTTTTTCTTGATAAATATCCTTAATTTCTTTCCAACTCTTAACACAATGAAATATAACAGGCAGTTTAAGTGATTCAGCTATAATTAATTGTGCTCTAAAACAATTGACTTGTAGGTCAAGGTTTGGTTCTTTTATTCTATCCAAACCAATTTCTCCTATTGCTAAACAGTTTTCTAGATTTCCTTTTTCGAGTACTTTAAGAAAGTTTTCCTCGTTTAAAGAAGCTTTCCAAGGATGAATACCAATAGAAAAAAAAGGTGCTATTTTATGATTATCAATTGATTCATTGAATATTACAATATTTTCATGATCTTCGAAATGAGTATGTGTATTAAAAAACAAAGGATAAAAGATTAAATTGTTAATAAAGTAAAAATACAAATATTCGTTAAATTCTGAAAAAAATTAATATTTTCACGTTCTGATTTACTGATTTATCGCACAGAAAACAATTAATAAACACAAAAAAACAATGAAATCATCAAATAACAATATTTTTGATTCAACTGTAATGGGTCACCCTCAAGGGTTATTTATTTTATTTTTCACTGAAATGTGGGAACGTTTTTCATTTTATGGAATGAGAGCATTATTAGTCCTTTTCTTAATGAGTTCTCTTGGAGAAGGTGGATGGGATTGGACATCTGGTCAAGCACTTTCCTTATACGGTACTTACACGTCGATGGTTTACCTAACACCAATACTTGGAGGTTTTTTAGCTGACAAATATTTAGGATACCGAAAAGCTGTATTAATAGGAGCTGTAATAATGACTTTAGGACATGTTTCAATGGCTTTGGAATTTGATCATATTTTTCTTTATATTGGTATTGGTTGTTTAATTATTGGGAATGGATTCTTTAAGCCAAATATTACTTCTATCATTTCAAATATGTATAAAGACACGCCAGAGAAGAAAGATGGTGCTTTTACAATATTCTATATGGGGGTTAATGCAGGTGCCTTTTTAGGAATTATGTTGTGCGGTTACCTTGGAGAAACATTAGGTTGGTCTTATGGATTTGGTCTTGCTGGTATCTTTATGCTATTAGGAATGATTCAATTTTATTTTGCTCAAAATATTTTTGGTGAAATCGGTAAAAAACCTATTAAACTTGCAGAAGGTGAAGAAAAAGATGAAAAGTTAGAGTTTGAAGGAGATAAATTAAATCCTTTTACTTTATTAGATAGAATCTTAATTTTTGTATCAGCTGGAATAGGTATTATCTGGATTATTAATGACCCTATTTCTAAAATAGCAGGAATCAACTTTTTGAAATTTGGAGATTATGATGCATCAGGTCTTATAATTATCATTGCAGTTATATTCTTCGTGTTTTTACTTATTTCAAGAATCATACGTTACCCTAAAATCACAAGAGATAGAATGATTGCAATTGTCACATTTGCCTTCTTCATGATTTTATACAATGCTTCTTTTGAACAAGCAGGTGGGTCAATGACAATCTTTGCGAAAGACTATACAAATAGAATATTGACCGGAGGTTATGCTACTGCGTTTAATATTGTTGATATGATAATTACAGTCGTACCAATCTTAATTATTACTTGGGTATTAATTTTACTTTTCAAAAAAACATTTAAAAAATACCTTATTGCAAGTATTACCTTAGCTACAAGTTTTGTATTAATTTGGGGAATCGTAATTTGGAAAATAAACCGTGATTTTCAATTAAAATCATACGTGGTTTCATATACTACAATCAAGTCAGATGTTAAAGATGATAAGAGTAATGAAATCGTTACGCTTTCTAAAAATCTAAAATCCTCAGATGATATAGAGGAAAAGACTCTTGATATTAGAGTTCCGTTGGATTTAAAGAATGGTACAGATATCTTTTTATTAAATCAACAAGGAACATTAAAATATGTCTCTGAAGAAAAAGCTTCAATGATTGAAAATAATCGAATCGTTAAAGCTTCGGTTCTTGAACTAAAAGATAAAGAAATAGAAGTTAAAGCAACTTGGTTTGGAATACTTAACTCATTATTTATCATAATATTAGCCCCATTATTCTCTAAATGGTGGAGTAGTAAATATAATCCAGGTGCAAGTGTAAAATATGGAATTGGTTTAAGTTTAATCGGTATTGGTTTTGGAGCATTAGCCGTTGGATCAGCAGGAATAATCACAGGAGATACATCAGCTAGTGTAAGTATGATATGGCTAGTAATCGCTTACTTAATGCATACAATGGGAGAACTCTGTATTTCACCCGTTTCTTTATCTTATGTGAGTAAACTAGTACCTGGTAGAATGATTGCTTTAATGTTCGGTATTTGGTACATCGCTTTAGCTATCGGTAATAAAACTGCAGGTAAAATGGGAGAACAAGTTTCGACAATTCAGGAGCAACATTCCATGAGTTATTTCTTTATGATTTTCACTATTGTTCCAATCGCAATAGGAATTATAGCTGTTTTACTTCAGCCAGTAATGAAAAAACTGATGCATGGTGTGAAGTAATACTTCTCTTTGGTTTCTTACGAGCTTATAAATTAAATAGTTGATTGTAAAATAATTTTTCTATTTTCACACATTATAAAATAATTGTAAATGGAATCAAATGATAATTTCTTCTCATTTAAAATAAATTATCTTTTACTAATTAAAATAGAACAAAGTGAGTAAAAATCAACAAGTATCAGAAAAGCAACCTAGAGAATTGTATATGTTATTTTTCGCTGAAATGTGGGAACGTTTTTCATTCTACGGAATGCGTGCTTTACTAACACTTTATTTAACATTACAGCTTTTTGAAGATCTAGCTGATCCAGAAAAGAAAGCTAAGGCTATAGGTATATATGCAGCATATGGTGCATTAGTTTATACGACACCTTTTTTTGGAGGACTACTCGCAGATAAACTGCTTGGATATAGAAAATCTGTTATTATAGGTGCAATTATGATGACTATAGGTCACTTAATAATGGTAATCGAAACAGAATTCTTCTTGTATATAGCTTTGTCCTTCCTTATTATTGGAAACGGATTCTTTAAGCCGAGTGTATCAAGCATTGTAGGAGGACTTTACAAACCAGATGACCCAAGAAGAGATGGTGGATTTACTATCTTCTATATGGGAATTAACCTAGGTGCTGCTCTTGCTCCAATAGCTTGTGGACTTATTGGCGAAAAATATGGCTGGTCATATGGGTTTGCATTAGCGGGAATTGGTATGTTAGTTGGTTTGTTTGTATTTTCAAAAGGACAACATAAACTTGGAGAAAAGAACGGTATTCCTCCAAACATAGAAAAATTAAAGAAAAAAATAATGGGTATTTCAATGGAAACTATAGTCTGGTTAGGTTCTATTGTTGCAGTTGTCCTATTTGCTTTATTAGTACAATTTTATCATATAACACATTATATATTAGGCCCTTTTGTTTTAATTGTAATAGGATACATATTTGTAACTGCGCTCAAAAGTGAAAAGGTCGAAAGAGAGAAGATGTTTGTAATCTTAATTTTATTAGTATTCACAACATTATTCTGGACATTCTTCGAGCAAGCAGGGTCTTCTATTACATTATTTACTAATGAAAATGTAGACAGAAGCTTCTTTGGATTATTTGATGTACCAACAACAGTATTTCAATCTTTTAACCCTATGTTCATTATTCTTCTAGGACCAATGTTCGCTAGACTATGGATGTCTCTTAACAAGAAAGGAAAAGAGCCTTCAACACCATTAAAATTTGCTTGGGGAATATTTCAATTAGGATTAGGGTTTTTAGCAATGGTTTTTGGTGCTAATTTCTTAACAGAAGAAAATGGCATTGTTATGATTCCAATGCTGTTTGTTGTACTAGGATACCTTCTTCATACAACTGGAGAACTTTGCTTATCTCCTGTTGGACTTTCTATGGTAACAAAACTAGCTCCAAAGAAAATTGGAGCAATGGTTATGGGAGCTTGGTTTTTGTCATCGGCTGCTGCTCATTTGATTGGAGGAGTAATTGCGTCAATGACAACAAATGAAACTGCTAAAGGAGTAGTTGTTGGGCAAAAAGCATTAGATGCAGGTTACATTGATAAAGCTCAACTCTCAAATACAAGTGAATCACTATTAAATTCTTATGATGGCTTAGCTTCTTATATTTCAGTATTTAGTAATGTTGGATTTATTGCTTTGGGGTCGGGAGTCTTGCTAATATTATTAGTTCCTACATTAAAGAAATGGATGCATGGAGTAAACTAACCTTACTTTAAAACAAAAAAAAAGCAGTACCATATAGTACTGCTTTTTTTTTGTTTTAAAAATACTCTTGCTCTAAAATTTTTTAAGCTAAATAAAAATACTAACTTTGATTTTTAAAAATTAAAATCAAAAACAGTTATGAAAATTGAGAATAACACAGTGGTTTCTGTGACGTACAAGTTAACAAACCACAAAACAGGAGAAACAATCGAAGAAACAACGACTGAAAACCCGATGTTGTTTTTATATGGTGTTGGTGCAATTATCCCTGAATTTGAACAAAATTTAAACGGAAAAATTACAGGTGATAAATTCAACTTTGCAATTACTTCAGATAACGCCTATGGTCAACGTTCTGAAGAGCAAGTAGCATTATTACCTAAAAACATCTTTCATGATGAAAACGAGGTCTTTAACGAAGAACAAATTGCTGTTGGAGCTGTATTGCCAATGTCTGACAATGAAGGGAATCAATTAAGAGGTATTGTTGTAGGTGTTGATGAAGAAAATGTAACAATGGACTTTAATCACCCTTTATCTGATGTAGATTTACATTTTGATGGAGAAGTTGTAGAAGTAAGAAAACCTACTGAAGAAGAGATTAAACACGGACATGCGCATGGACCAAATGGTCACGAGCACTAGAAAGTATATTAAAGTATATTATTAAAATAAAAAAGCCCTGAAAAATTATTTTCAGGGCTTTTTTAGGGTCAACGTCAAAAGTTGGGAAACATTAATTTCTCTTATATTTTTTCTGATACTTTTTTTAGCTGAAAAAAGTATCAGAAAACAGCTTTTTCAATCTTACAAGGAACTTTTTACTTTCCGTTTCACTCCACAAAAACCGCGGATAAATGTTGATACCGATTACGAATTCAATAGGATCTTTATTACATCAGACCATTTCATACTGTATCGGCATCGTTTTAAAAAAACAAACTACTTTTACATGCCTTGTTCCTTACATCTCCATTTCATTGCGACGAGGAACGCACTTCCGTTCCAATGATAAATGTTGAACTCCATACTTTTCTTATTAGTAGTGTTATAATTTTGAAAAGTATTCCGTTCCATTTATCAATTCTGTGCAAGATTGAAGTTCTCGCTTCGGATTTTGAAATTTTAGATCTGTT
>Ga0209702_10006335_pt1 | contig 15289 bp, 16 predicted proteins | sample FRY01_FD_187210 | JGI IMG/M metagenome (GOLD analysis project Ga0209702, IMG submission 187210) | Freshwater microbial communities from Lake Fryxell liftoff mats and glacier meltwater in Antarctica - FRY-01 (SPAdes) (version 2) | ecosystem: Environmental > Aquatic > Freshwater > Ice > Glacier... | reverse complement strand
CGAATCCTTCTGAAGGGTTTGCCGCACAAGAATTGATTCGAAGAGCTGCCATGTGAAAAACATAATCGCTTCCTTCAATACATTTCTCTAATAGCTCCGTATCTCTTAAGTCACCTTCTATAAATTCAACGATTGGATTCTCATTGAAATTAATCATGTTAGCGTGACTTCCACGAATCAAGTTATCCAGAATGATTATTTTCTTAGGTTCCTGTTCCAAAAGATATTCCACTACATAAGAACCAATAAATCCAGCTCCACCTGTAACTAATATTGTTGAATTTGTAATTTTATTTATCATGTTTTTTTCTTTCTTTTTTATATCTTTCACTTACAAAACCTTCTACTGAAAGGATTATTTTAACAGGTACTTTAAATGATTCTAACTTTAATCGACAGTAAGTTTTTACTTCCTTTGTAATTTGTTTTAAATCAAAATCATTATTTATTTTAACCTTAGCACAGACAACTTTACCTGTCAATCTATTGTCTTCACTATATACCATTACATCCTCTACAAATGGTAATTCTAAAATAACATTTTCAACTTCTTGCGGAAAAACCTTTTCTCCTCCAACATTAATCAATTCTGATTTTCGTCCTAAAATTTTGTAAAAATCTCCCTTAACCTCAACTGCATCTCCTGTTTTAAACCACCCATCAAGTGTAAAAGGACTTTCTGCATTTATATAACCTATCATTGCTGAATCTGACTTCACTTCTAACATACCGTCTACAACTCTTATGTCAAATCCTTCACCTCCAACTTTAACCCACAAGGAATCATTATTTTCTGACTTTGAACGCATAACCCCGAGTTCAATTAACCCATAAGTTTGCTGTAATTTTATATCTGGAAATAGTTGATTTAACAATTTCAACAAGCTTTCAGGCATTGGCTCAGCTCCATAACTTATGATTTTTAAACTGCTTAAAGAAAATCGTTCATAGGCACGACTCAATAATACCATGTTTAAAAATGTTGGAGATGTTGGCAGTAATTCGACTTGATGTTTTTCGATTAAACTACAAACATAATCAGGACTTCTGTTTTCTAAAGTCACAATAGTTCCTCCATTAGATAAAATTTGAAAAAGTGTATTCAAACCTCCCCAATGGTCAAAAAGTAAAAAATTTATTGTTAAGAGTGAACTTCTTTTAACCTGAAACTTTGATAGTAATTTTGAAAAATCATGTAGAGCTCCTTTAGGTTCTCCTGAAGAACCTGAAGTAAATAGAAGTAAACCTGGAACTTCTTTTTCTATAATTATTTTAAATAAATCATTCTTTTCCTTTACTAATGAATCAACTTTATCAATAACTACTTTCTCTTCTTTATCTACACAAATTAAATAATCTAACTGAGAAATTTCCTTTTTTTTAGTTTGCTTATGCGATAGATTAATATCAAAAGGAGCCACAATAACTTTTTTGTCTATCAAAACAAAAAGTATTGCAACAGTTTCAGGAGAAAAATCACTTTCTAGCCCTACAATAAAACCAGATTTCAAATAATTTAACTCTTCCCTCCAAAAATCTATTCGGTCTAATAATTGATTATATGAAAAAAAAGCATCTTTCCATACTAAAGCCGTTTGACTTCCGTATGATTTGAATTCTTCTAAAAAAAAGCTAATGTTATTTAAGGAGATCATTAATAACTAATTCTATTAATTTAAAATTAACCAAGTTACCAACTTCTTCATCAGGTATAACAACATCAAATTCTTCTTCTAATGCTATGATTAGATTTAAATGCCTTAATGAATCCCAGTTTTCAATTGTATCAGAAGATGATTCATCTGTTATAGACTCAATCGAAACTTCAAATACGGCACTTAAAACTTCCTTTAATTTTAAACTGTCTAGCATGTTTAATTTATTTTTATATAATCAATATTCGTATTTGGGGTAAAATTAATAATATTTAAAGAATATGATGTATTCTCTTCTTTACTCTCCTTTAATTCGAACCCACATTTTAAATAAAAATCACTGACCTGTTTGTTTTTTACTGTCGGATAATAATTAGCTTCAACCCTTTCGACTCCTTTATCTGATAAGTCTTTAAGTATATAATTCATAAAAGCATATTCAATATCACGCCCTATAACTCTACAGCTCATTAAAAAAATATCAATAATAACCTCCTCTTTTTTATCATAATCTTCTTTTACAATACAAATCCCTGTCAATCCATTTTCGCCAAACTTATCTTTAACCATAAAACTATAAATCGTCGATTTTTGGTTTTCTAGAAAATGATTAATTTGATTTTCAGTATATCGATATGAAGTAAGATTAAATTGATTTGTTTTTTGTGTTAACTGCGTTATCCTTTCAATGTTCGATAAATCATCAATAGAAATAGTTAGCTCCATTTCTAATGACTTTAAATAATCCGCCATTGAAGAATGTGATTTTTGAGTCTCTGCTCGTTGAGCTTGCTGAACATACATTTCAGTTCTATTCAACTTTTCATCATTCAACTCTAAATCAAAATATGTGTAACAATATTTTAAAAGTAATTCTGGATATTCAGGAAGATTTTTTGGTACCTGAATCGATAAAACTTCAGATAATTGATCTCTCATTAAATTTATCTCAAAGTCTGAATCATCCACAAAAACGAAACTATCAATTCCAATATTTAATTCAGTAGCAATCTCCTTAAGATTAGAAGGTTTATCGTTCCAATTTATTTTTTTTACTATTATTTGATCTTTTTCTATAATCATATCTGGATGAAGATTAAAAACATCAAGTACATCCGCTTCATTGTTTTTACTACAAACACAAACCAAAACACCTCTTTTTATTAAAAAAGATGCTATTTTTTGAACTTTATTGAAAAACGCTCCATTTTTTGAATTTTGAGACATTTCAATTCCATCCATTCCATCCTCACCAATCACACCTTTCCATAGCGTATTGTCACAATCAAAGACGATTGCTTTTTTCAATTTCCCTGTGTTTTTTAATAGGAGGTGTTCAATATTTAAAACATATTCCTTAAAAAAAGAAAACGTATAAGGAGCTTTAGAAGAACGATAAAATCTAAAGTCAACTGCATTATTAATACCGATTTGACCAAAAATTTGATCTAGATTTATGGCTGTAACATTCAGTGTTTTATTTTCTTTTATATAAAAATTTAATTCTTCTACAATTTTTTGAATTTTTAAGCTACTAAGCGAATTCACATTGAAATATGCTGAAGAGAATAAATTAAAAATAACAGATGGAGTGTTTTTTAAATTTTCAAATATCATATCAAATTCACTAAATAATTTCAATTTTAAATCATTTAATTTCTCTTCGCTAATGTCTTCAAAAAACTCAGAAACTTGATCGACAACATTTAATAAATCATAAAAAATTACAACCAATTTATTATTACTGAAGCTAAAACTATCTTGAATTATATTATCAAAATTCCCTATTTTAATTTCTGGGTTGATATTATGTGATAGACAATTATATTCTAATATTTCTTTAAAAGAATTAATTGTCACATTCGAAAGTATACCTATTTCATATACTTCTGACTTATTTTTTTCTTTTAAAGCTTTGTTTAATTTTAATATTTCAGTATACTTTAAATCTTTCATCTTTTTAATTAAATCATTACTTGTCCTCCATTAACTCTAATATTCTCACCTGTAAGGAAATCAGATTTTTCAGAAGCTAAAAAACTTATTGTATTTGCGACATCCTTTGTTAAAGCTAACCTTCTTAATGGAGTCTGTGATGCTGTTAACAATTTAATTTTTTCTGGAATATCTGCCGTTAATTCCGTGTTGACTAAACTTGGCGTAACCATATTAACTCTTATTCCTTTAGGACCTAATTCAAATGCTAAAGATTTGGTTAGACCAATCAAAGCAGATTTCGCAGTAATATAGTGCGACCATTCTGCATTTGGTTTTTCAGTCGATAAACTGCCTATATTAATTATTTTTCCATATCTGTTTTCAATCATACTAGGTAATACAGCCTGAATAATATTAAATACAGATTTTATTGAAATATCCATTTGCTTCGTATAATCCTCCCAAACTAAGTCCGTAAATTTAATATTTGGAATAACCACTGCTGCACAGTTTGCTACAATATCTATTTTACCAAAAACTCTCTTCGATTGTATAACTAATTCTTTAATTTCCTTATCATCCAATATATTAGCTGAAATACAGTATGCTTTCTGGTTTAAAGATTCAATTTCAGTCTTTATTTCATTAGCTATTTTTTTATTCTTGTTGTAATGAATAATAACATTAAAACCATCCTTAGCTAATTGAATACAAGTAGCTCTTCCAATACCGCCAGTACCACCTATAACCAATACGGTCTTACTAATACTATCTTCTATTTCATCTTCAACTAATCCTTCTGGTTCAATAACTTTAACTTTAGAAATTCCCCTCGTTACAATTTGCCTATTTTGATTAAAAATATCTGTACTAAGTTCAATTATACGCTCTTTGTCATTCTTTTTTAAAACTTCGGCTTTTATTGTTAATACATCACCTATTCGAACAGGCAATAAAAACTCAAGCGATTGCGAAAACCAAAGAGCTCCATCTCCAGGTAATTTTGTTCCAATAATTGTTGATATAAAAGATGCACCTAACATTCCATGAACTACAGTTTTTTTGAAATGAGTTGTACTTGCATATTTCTCATCTACATGCAAACGATTATCGTCACCTGTTAATTCAACAAATTTTTGTATGTCTTCTTTTGTTATCGTATGAACAAGCGTTTCAACATCACCTATATTTATATCAAAGTATTTCTTCATTATATTCAATTTTTACAGAACAAACCTACCAAATTTGTTATTTTGAGATCAATTGCTTTTTGCTCTTCCATTTCTTCTGAAAAGAAATTACAAGACTCAACTATTTTTAATCCTGTATCCGTGACTAATTTCACAACCTCTTCTTTTGTTTTAAATAGGTAAACATGATCTAATGCTGGTGCGTTAGTTGGTGTTGTTAACCAAATCACTCCATCTGGACTTAATAATTTTGACAATTTAGATAAAATCTGTTTTGGATCATCTAAGTGCTCTAATACTTCTCCTAATACGATGAAATCATATTTTTGTGTATCATCATAATCAAAAACATCTTTTTTAAAATAGTTTATTTTGTCTTCATCATACCCAATTATTTTCTTGGTCATTTCTAAAGATGTTTCACTAATATCTACAAGATCAATTTTCTCGTAATCTGAAAACTCCTTCTTTGTTAAATAGGAAAAGAAACCATGCCCTGGACCAATATCAAGAATTTTCAAATTTGATTTATTAGGGAAAATTGATTTCAATTTATTTTGGAAAAACATGAAAATATTAAAATGATGCTTCCACATTATTTGAGACACCAATAAAGCGTTCATATAATACGTCATTACTTCTGGTTTTGAATAAACATATTCTTCCGCAATTTTCTGATTAGCACACCTGTATTTTCCATGCCTGTAAAAATATAAGCCTTCGGTTCTCATATCTTGAATCATTTTTAAATAATCCTCAGCAATTCTTTTATTCGAAAGCTTTAAGTTGTGAAAGTATTTCTCAATTAGCTGACTAAGTTCATTTAAGTGAACTGGATACGTTTCATTTAATACCTGAATATTTTCTTTAATTTTTTTAGATTGTAATTTATCTTTAACTGAAATTTCGTCAATTAAGTCAATTAAAAAATTAGAATTCGATGTTATATCTTTCATTTTAAAGTATTTATATTTTAAATAAACAAGCTCCAAAATTGAACCCTGCTCCTATTCCAGCAATAAGTAAATTACTGTCTTTTTTTATTAATCCTTTTGAAAAAGCTTCACTTAAAGCTATCCCAATACTTGCTGAACCAGTATTTCCAATTTCTTCAACATTTGTATATGTTTTTTCATTTGGAATTTTCATTTTCTTTAAAAGGTAATCTATTAAAAATCCATTCGCTTGATGAAATATAAAAAAATCTATTTCATCAAGGTCTACTCCTTCTTTAGTTAATAATTTCTTTATGACAATAGGGAAGTTTGAAACGGCTTGTTTCCATGTAGCTAATCCATTTTGCTCAGCATATAAAATTTTAAGATCATTTTCATTAGATGAAATTGGAAAAGATGATCCTCCTCCTCTCATTCTAACAGACTCATAAGTAGAGGAGTCCGTCCTGAAATTAGAATTAACAAATCCTAAACCATTATTTACTTCTCCTAATAAAATTGCAGAAGCTCCATCGCTAAAAAAAATGGCCGTGTCTTTATCTTCTGGGTTAGTGAATTTAGATAAAACTTCAACCCCGATAATAAGTGCATTTTTGATAGATTGGTCACTTTTCATTCTTTCAGAAGCAATTGTTAATGCAGTAACAAAACCAGCACAATTCGTATTTACATCCATAATCTGACAATCTTTTGACAAATTAAAATGAGAATGAATTTTAGCCGACATCGGAGGGAAAAGATAATCTTGGCTAAATGAAGCTACGATAACTAAGCCTACTTCTATGTCATCTAAGGTAATTGAAGATTGAAGAAATAAATGATCACATGCAGCTATAGCCATGGAGGAAGCAGTTTCTAATTCAGAAACATGATAACGCTTCTTAATTCCTGTTTTATTAATTATCCATTCAGGAGTCAAGTCGGGTATATTTTTACATAACTCTTCATTTGATTGAATTTTTAATGGCAAATAATGTCCTGTACCGATAATTCCAATTCCTGAGCCTTTCATTTCACGCATTATTTAATTCTAAAAAATTCATCAACTCTTTATTATTCTTTTTAATTTCAGCCAACGAATCAAACTCTCCATGTCCTGGAAAAACGATTGAATCATCTTTAAAAAAAACCATTATATTTTTTAATGACTGTTTTAGTAAAGTTAAATCTTCTTTTGGCATACTACCTTTTCCTAAGCCTTTTTTATATAAAATATCTCCTGTAAACAGTAACCTATTATATTTAATAACACAACTTCCAGGAGAGTGCCCTGGATAATTGTACATAGTCAATTCAATTCCACCAATATTTATACTATTTGATTCCCCTTTTAATATGAAATCAGGTAAGGTTGTCTCTATTTTATGATCCAATTTAGCTATTTTAAGATAAAAATTAGCTGATTTACATAATTTCAAATCTCCCTCATGCAAATAAAAAGGAATATCAAATTGATTTTTAAGTAATTGAATACAGCCTATATGGTCAAAATGGCCATGAGTAGAAATAATTGCAATAGGAATTAATTTTTGCTCTAAAATGTTTTTCAGAAGTAAATCATAATCTAAGCCGGGATCAATTATTATACATTCATTGTTTATACTATTCTTTAATAAATAAGTATTAGAAGAAAATAAAAGCTTATTTCTGAATAAAAAAACATTTTCATTAATTAACTCCACCTAGATATATTGTTTGGGCTGTTATATATGAACTACGATCTGAGGCATAAAAATCAATTACGTTTAAAACGTCATCCATTATTGCTTTTCGAGGCACAGGTAATTTGTTTATAATTTCATCAATCTTTAATCTAGCTGATTCCGAATGTTGATAAAGCATATCCGTTTCAATTGCTGATATAGACAAAGTGTTACAAGTTACATTATAATTTGAAAATTCTTTTGCCATAACATTTGCCAAGGTATTAATCGCCGCTTTTGTAGCAGCGTATAAAGCATCTCCTACTGGTTCTAAACTTACAGCCATCGAACCAATATTGATTATTCTTCCCTGCTGTTTGTTACGCATAAGCTTTACAGCTTCTCTCGATACGAAAAAAACCCCCAATAAGTTTACATTAACCATATCCAAAGCGTTCTTAATTGGTAAAACCATTGAATATTGAGATGTTAATACTGCTGCATTATTGATAACAATATCAATTTTCTTAAATTTCTTGTGTATCTCTTGCTTAAAAACAGTAGAAATTGCATCAGGACTAGCTAAATCAATAAAGAAATGAGAATAGGAAGGATGTGAAAAGTTACTTTCAGATTTACTTACACCAATTACTAAAGCATTATTTTCAATAAAATGCTTTACTAAATTTAATCCAACACCTCTACTTGCACCAGTAATTAAAACAACTTTGTCTTTATACATCTCAATATATTTTAACTAACGCTTTTAGCTATTATTTCTCACCTAAAATCTCAAAAATATAATCCGTCAATGTAGAAATAGTACTGAATGGACTTATCGGTCTGGTCATTGCATTATCATCCGTTAAAGAAATTTCTACATTGTACTCATCAAAAAACAATGCCTCAATATCAACGATCAAAGAAACCAATGACAAAGAATCAACTTTCGAATCTTGTCCAAATAAAACTAATTCATCGACTACTTCAAATTGTTCATCCTCAGGAAAAGTGTCCTTTAACAATTCTACTTGGTTTTTTACTATATCTAATACCTGTTGTCTTTCCATATTTTTATTCTATTTATTCATGAACGATAAATAACTAATCAATTCATTTTAAATCATAACTATACAAATTTAATAGTTTTAAACTTTAAAACTATTAAATTACAATTCAGTTAAGGGGAATTACCTCATCAATAATGAAAACAGGTCTTTTTCTAGAGGAATCAAGTGTACGCCATAAATATTCCGCAACAATTCCTAGACCTATATTCGTTATACCAAAACCTAGTAATAAGATTGATGTTAATGCTGGCCATCCTGAAGCAATATCGTCAAACAATACTTTACGAAAAACAACATATATTGTCCAAATCATACCTATTGTAAAAAAAGAAATTCCTACTAAAGAGACCAAACGGATAGGTAAATAAGAAAATGCAACAAAAGAGTCTATCAACAATTTGATTTTATTGGATAACGTCCATTTGGACTTCCCTGATGTACGTTCAGTTTTTTTAATATCAACAAAAGACTTCTTAAACCCAATGGATAATCCTTGAAGAAAAACAGAAGAATTAGACTCGATATTTTGATTAAATGCATTTTTGACTTTCCTATTAAAAAGTAACGTTTCAAGGCCTTTAAATGGAAAGTCTTTATTTACGTATTTCTGCATCAATCGAGCGTAAAATCGGGAAAACATTTTCCCTAAAAAACCAGCATCCTTTACTTCTCTGACTCCATAAACTACATCATACCCTTCATAAGCTTTAAACAACAATATCTCTACTGAATCAAAAGATATTTGAAGATCGGCTGGAATACATGTAGTAAAATCTCCTTCTGCAATACTAAATCCTGCTCTTACAGCTGCATGGGCTCCAAAATTTTTCGAGAAATTAATTATCTTACTTGGAAATTTAAGAGGAGCATGCTTTTGTAACTCTTGCAAACTTAAATCTACAGAGCCATCATTTACAAAAATTATTTCAAAATTAAATTTTCTTATTGAAAAATAATCAGTAATATTTTTAATTAATATCGATATTCCTATTTCCTCATTATAGATGGGGATAATTATACTGACTAAATTAGTATTCTCCATTGAAAAACTTTTAAACGCTAAAGATTGTGGAAATTTTTATACTTGTTTTTTAATTTTATTAAACTTTTGTCATCAAATGAAAACCAAGTAAACTTTTCATCCTCTGCTGTTACATTTGCATATTGCTTATGATATTCGACAACTACTTTATTTTCATTATTTGCACCACCATATAATTCTTTTAATCCTAATTTATGAAACGCAAAGTTTAACAATTGAATAGTTGCTTCAATAGGAAAGGTAAACATTGAATCTTGTTTCAGAATTAATCTTCCCCATTCGGCTCTTCCTTCATTATAGTCAATATCGTAGAGTGCAATTGTACCCTGCTTATTTGAATTTTTGTCCTCAATTACAAACATGAAGTCGTTATTTTTTTCATATGTTTGCATTATCCATGCCTTTTGCTTTTCTAGACTTGGATCTGTAGAACTTAAATATTTATTTAAAGATGGATTTAACCTCAAGGACAAAATAAATTCCGCATCAACTTCTTCTGCAATTCTTAAATTCAAAAATTTACCTTGTAAAACTTCTAACTTTAAATTATTTATCTGGATATTTAAGCTCATTTATTCTATGTGTAAATATATTTAAAGATTTAAACTAATTCATATATCAATTCATCTTCAAAATACGCTTGATTCAAAATCAATGACTCACCAACTTTCAATCCTCCACTTTGTAATCTTATAATTGGATCAAAACCAATCTCAGAAGGTAAAACCCCCATATGACCTGACCCAACTTTTAATGGATGAAATTTTAATGAATTATTCGTACAATCTTCCTCATTAATATCTCCGCAAAATCTTAATATATAAGGATTATCTATTTGTTCTTTTAAATCTTTAATTAAAATCTCTCCATTTCCTCCTATCCATTCTTTATCAAAAGGATAAGCCGTAAAAACAACTGCTTCAGAAGTTTTATACTTAGTTGGTATCGTTAATTTTGGAAACCCACCAATCCAATCGATAACATCTAAATCGTATTTACCTTTATTTGAATCCAAATCAATTACTCCTAAATTCAAGCATAATTTGGAAATTGTTTTTGCAATATAAGGACCAAAAGCATTGTTACATATTAATAAAAAATCATTGTTGTATGGACAAACTCCTGCATCAAACATTTGCTTAACGGCCATATCTCCTAAGTAATTAAAAACATCTATCTTAGGATGTCGTTCATTTGTTGCCCCAATCTTAAAACCTCTCGTTCTAATGTAAGCAAGGTCCATATCGGCATCTCTCCACTCCCATGCTTCATACATTAAGGGTATAGCCAATGTATCTTTAGCGTATTGCAACTTCAATTTATCCAAAGGTCTTAAGTGGCCTGAATTTGTTATTATATCCGCTTCTCTTATTATATCTGGTGTCAACTCTTTAATAAATGTAATATCAAGCGTTCCACTTTTATAATCATTCATGTATTTTTGAGTCATTTCAAATATTTCATCAACCGATCCGTATGATGTTGTCTTTGAATAAGCATAAACTTTTGCCCCTGCAATTGCAGCCAATAAAGGTGTTACAACATAAGCTCCACTAGCAGCCTCAGTTAATACAACTTTACCCTTCAAATTCAGGTTTAAAGCTTTTACTTGCTTAATTAATTTGTCAATTAACATTTTAATACGAATTTACAGCATCAACAACTCTATTCACTTGTTCTTCTGTTAATTCCGCATACATCGGTAAACTCACACAATGAGCTGCTAAATATTCTGAATTTGGAAAATCTCCTACTTTATATCCTAAAAAAGAATACGCTTTTTGAAGATGACAAGGTACCGGATAATGGTAAGCTGCATTGATATTGTTTGCAGACAAATGATTCACAAATGCTTCTCGATCTTCTACAGTAACAACAAACAGGTGGTGAACACCATCTGCAAAATCTGGAACCGTTTGCATTTTAATTTTGGAATTTTTTATTCCATTATAATAACTTTGAGCGATTTCTCGACGTCTGTTATTCCAATCTTCAAGGTATTTTAATTTTACAGAAAGAGAAGCTCCTTCAAGCCCCCCCATTCGATAATTATACCCAATTTCATCATGGTAATAACGTTCTGATGAACCGTGATTTCTTAACGAATGGATATGCTTCACATATTTCTCATTGTTGGTTGTAATTCCTCCAGCTTCTCCACAAGCGCCTAAATTTTTGCCCGGATAAAAGCTAAAACATGCCATTTCGCCAAAAACACCTACCGTTTTCCCTTTATATCTAGCCCCTTGTGCTTGAGCTGCATCTTCAACTAAAAATAATTTATGCTTCTTGCAGATAGCCATAACAGAATCAACATCAAAAGGTTGCCCATACAAATGAACTCCAATTACAGCCTTTGTATTAGCCGTTATCGCCGCTTCAATTTTAGATGCATCAATTTCCCAAGTATCAGGTTCACAATCTACAAAAACAGGAGTTGCACCTGCATGAGATACTCCCCAAGCTGTTGCGATAAATGTATTAGCAGGAATAATGACTTCATCTCCAGGTCCAATACCTAATGCTAACATTGCTAAATGTAAAGAAACAGTACCGTTACTAACTCCTACAGCGTATTCTGAACCAATAAATTTTGAAAAATTATTTTCAAATTCTTCTACAAAAGGACCTCCTGAAAAAGCAGTTTTTTCATAAACCTTTTCAAAAGCTTCAAATATTTCGCTTTTTACTTGTTGATGTTGACCTTTTAAATCCAAACAAGAAATTTTATTTTCCATAATTTTTTTAATGTTATTTCAATACATTTAATTATAAAAATCCTCCCCCTTAATCCCCCTCCAAAGGGGGAAATGAAAACTTGAACCTTTATATTTTATCTTTAACAACTCTTGCTGGGTTGCCTACAACAATTGAATTTGCAGGAACGTCTTTAACGACCACTGACCCTGCTCCAATCAATGCATTTTCTCCTATTGTTATTCCACAAAGTATAGTGGCATTACTACCTATTGAAACTCCTTTTTCAATAAAAGTTTCAATTAATATCCAATCTTCATCTTTTTGCTGGGACCCGTCTAAATTAGTAGCTCGAGGAAATAAATCGTTCGTAAACATTACTCCATGCCCTATAAAACAATTATCTTTGATATGAACACCTTCACAAATAAATGAATGGCTTGAAATCTTACAGTTCTTACCTATTGAAGCTCCTTTCTGAATTTCAACAAAAGTACCTACTTTTGTATTATCATCAATTGAACAGCCATAAGCATTCACAAACTTGAAAATCTTAACATCCTTACCTAGAGATACATTATTCAAACTTTGAGTTTCATCATTTAATGTTACTACTTCCATTAGATAATTATTTCTTTTCCATTACTTTTAATAGACTTTTGAGAAGCTTCAAGAACTTTAACAACTTCTAATCCTAATTCAGCATTTGCTAAAGGCTCTTTTGTGTGAATAATACAATCGATAAAATCAAAAGCTACACCAAACAAAGCTTCTTGATTAGATATTTTAGGAATAAAAACATCTCCTGTCCTATAATCCACCATTACTCTATTTTTCTCTTCATCTGACGTATGATTATATCCTGTATCATAAATCCGAATCTTTTCAGAAGGTTCTAAATCATTATAAACTAACATCTTTTTATCTCCACCAATTAAAGTAGATCTCATCTTTACTGGTGAAGTCCATGAACAGTTAAAATGAGCAATAAAATCATCTTCATAGTTAACCGTCATGTAAGCGACATTTTCTATACCATTATTGGTATGAGATACACCTGAAGCATTAACACTATATGGTTTATTTTTCAATAAAAAATTTAAAATAGAAATATCATGTGGTGCCAAATCCCACAACACATTAACATCAGGCTGAAATAATCCTAAGTTAATACGCGTAGAATCAAAATATTGCAATTTCCCTAATTGATTGCTATCAATTAACGTTTTCATTTTTTGAACCGCTCCAGTATATAAAAAAGTATGATCAACCATCAATACAAGATTTTTACTTTTTGCAATATCTATCAATTCTTTAGACTCATCAACTGAAGAGGTCATTGGCTTTTCAAGTAAAACATGTTTCCCTGCTAATAAAGCTTCTTTGGCCAATTGGTAATGTGAAAAAACAGGTGTCGCAATGACAACGGCATCAACATTAACATCTTGAATCAAATATAAGGCATCGCTTACTATTGAAATAGTTTGATATTGCTTTAAAATTTGAGCATGTCTATCCACTCTCGCTTCTGCAATGACAGTTACTGTAGCCTCTTTTTGATTGGAAAAATTACGCACCAAATTTGGTCCCCAATACCCAAAACCTATGATTCCTATTTTAAGCATATTTTTATTGACACATTAATTAATTATAAAAATAGTAATTTATCTCATTATAATAAATTTTCATATGTAGATAATTTAGTTCGTTTCTTAATTTGCCTTTTTTAAGGCACTCATGAATGCTTCGCAATTGTTTTTTAATAGTCATATGGACAGTGAAGCAGCCACGAAGTGAATACGCTTTTAGTATCTTCATCAGTGTTTAACTTCGTTGCTTGCTTCGCAGGTGTGAGTTCTCTCATGGCTATTTCATATAATTCTTTTCAATTACAGCTTTAATTCAGCTAATACTTTAAGTACAAACAAACTTAAAGTATTAATTTTCTAATAACAGTTTTTTTCCAGAATTGTAGTTTTACAAATAACTCAAGTTGGAAATAATTTATTTAGAAGAAGCTATTAAAATAGGATAATTAATTAAACGTAATATTTCAAAGTTTTGTAACATCAACGATATCCCAATTCAATCCTTCAGTTATTTCTAATGGATAAAAAATCTTTTTCTGAAATCCTAACCAATATTTCGGAGCATACACCTTTTTCTTTTTTGTATTTAAAAAAGCACCCCACCAGGAAAATGAACTATTTGATAGTATTAGATTATCTGCATTTAAAATTAACTGAAAATCAATAATTTCAGAATTTGTTTCATAAGATATGTCTATTGATTTAAAATCATTAAAAACTTTTTTACATTGTTCTATATCATCACTTATGATAATTAATTTTTCTATTGAATTGTTTTTATCTAATTCATTTAAACAATATTTGTAATATGAAAAAGGGAGAGTAAGGTCTTGACCTCCTAAAAAATCATTACCAGATAGTTTATAATCGGTTAATCTAATGTGAATTACTGTAACATTATAACTATTAAATAAATCAAAATATTTTTCGTTAAACATCTTAATGTATTTTCTTTTTAAACAAAATAATCGTTTTATATCTAATTCAATTTCTTTAAAATAATTAAAAGACTGAAAATGACCATCCCACATAACATTTCCCTCTGTATTATGAATGATCGAATTTGAATATGTATCAGAATATTCTGTTATAGTTACAAAATTATCTTTTGACTTTATTTTGTATAAAATTGAAGTGTAAAATTGAAGTATAATTTCAAACTTACGTAATTTAAAATATTTATTTAAACCAAATACGTAATACGGTTCTACAAAATGGAAAACGGAATTACTTTTTTTACTAATTGAATAAGCAAAAGCATATTGAAATAATTGATTTCCTAAACGACCTTGTATTTTAATGACATTCATTTTAATTCTTTTTTATAACAATTTAAATATTGTAATCTTCCTAAATTATTCTCATCAAATAAAGCTTTCATTTTTTTATCTCCACCAATTAAAGTAGATCTCATCTTTACTGGTGAAGTCCATGAACAGTTAAAATGAGCAATAAAATCATCTTCATAGTTAACCGTCATGTAAGCGACATTTTCTATACCATTATTGG
>Ga0209702_10006331_pt1 | contig 15297 bp, 17 predicted proteins | sample FRY01_FD_187210 | JGI IMG/M metagenome (GOLD analysis project Ga0209702, IMG submission 187210) | Freshwater microbial communities from Lake Fryxell liftoff mats and glacier meltwater in Antarctica - FRY-01 (SPAdes) (version 2) | ecosystem: Environmental > Aquatic > Freshwater > Ice > Glacier... | reverse complement strand
CTCGACGCTTGTCCACATGTATTCGGGAAATTTCGATTCGAAACCGCTCGTGTTCGAGATGCTCTGAAACTCAGTCTTAGTCAGGCCCGGGCACAACGCCGTGACGCGAATGCCCGTGCTGCGCAGTTCTTCGTGCAGCGCCTCGGTGAAACTCGTGACGTAGGCCTTGGTCGCCGCGTACACCGCCAGGCCAGGGCTGGGTTGAAAACTGGCGACGCTCGAAACGTTGAGCAGGTAGCCCAGACCCCGCGGCAACATCGCGCGCACCGCGGCATGCGAGATGCGAGTGAGCGCCAAAATGTTGAGGCGAATCTCGTCACTGAGACGATCGACATCTAGTTCTTGCACGAGCCCAGACGAACCGAAGCCCGCGTTGTTGATGACGAGGTCGATAATTGGCTTGGTCGTGTCGGCGATGCGCTGCTCGACCTTGGCGATGCCCGCGGCCGTGGCGAGATCGGCGGTGATGATTTCGACGTGCGAATATTTTTTGGCAAGAGCCTCGAGCCTGTCGGTGCGCCGCGCGACCAAAACAAGTTTGACGTTGGCCGCACCGAGCAGGTCGGTGATCTCTTTGCCGATGCCGCTAGAAGCGCCCGTGACCAGTGCGCAGGTGAACGGAAAAATCTCGCTCACGATGAACCTGTAGGCGCCGCAGTTAGTGCGCCGCAGCGCGATTCTCGGCGAGACCGCCGGTTGCTGCGAGCCGTACATGCGCGCGGCGCAATGCCGACTCGGTGGTGGCGTCGTGTTCGCCGCGCATCGCTTCTTCGGCGCGCTGCAACGCCTTGCGCGCGCGCTCGACATCGATCTCGCCAGACAGTTCGGCGGCGTCAGACAAGATCGTGACGTGGTCTGGCGCGACTTCGACAAAGCCACCGTGCACGGCGAGGTCTTGCACAGTGCCGTCAGACATGTAGATACGAGTGTGGTTTTCTACCAGCGCGCCCAAGAACGCGGCGTGCCCCGGCAGAAACGCGATCTCGCCGCCGTCGACGGTGCGCGTGATCACCTGGCGCGCATCGCCCGAGAACAAAACGCGCTCGGGCGATACCACTTCAACACGCAGGGTGCTCATTACGAGGTTGACTCCTGCAGCACCTTGGCCTTGGCCAAGACCTGCTCGACGCCACCGACGTTGAGGAAGGCCTGCTCTGGCACATCGTCGAGGTCGCCCTTGATGATCGCTTCGAAGCTCTCCACCGTTTCGGCCGTCTTGACGTATTCGCCCTTCACGCCGGTGAACACCTCGGCGACGAAGAATGGCTGCGACAAGAAGCGCTGCACCTTGCGGGCGCGCGACACCGTCAGGCGATCTTCTTCTGAGAGTTCGTCGAGACCCAAGATGGCGATGATGTCTTGCAGTTCTTTGTAACGCTGCAAGATTTCTTGCACGCGTCGGGCCACGTTGTAGTGACGGTCGCCGACGACTTCTGGCGACAGAATTGTTGACGTTGAAGCCAACGGGTCGACTGCCGGGTAAATTCCCAGCGAGGCGATCTGCCGTGAGAGTTCGGTGGTGGCGTCGAGGAATGTAAACGTGGTGAACGGCGCCGGGTCGGTGTAGTCGTCGGCTGGCACGTATACGGCCTGCAGCGAGGTGATCGAGCGGCCGCGTGTAGATGTGATCCGCTCTTGCAACTGACCCATCTCGTCGGCCAGCGTTGGCTGGTAACCCACGGCTGACGGCATGCGGCCGAGCAGAGTCGAAACCTCCGAACCCGCCTGCACGAAACGGAAGATGTTGTCGACGAACAACAACACGTCTTGGTTTTTTACGTCCCGGAAGTACTCGGCCATTGTCAAGGCCGAGAGCGCAACGCGCAAGCGAACTCCGGGTGGCTCGTCCATCTGGCCGAACACTAAGGCGGCCTTTTTAAACACACCAGACTCTTCCATTTCAATACGCAAGTCGGTGCCCTCACGGGTGCGCTCGCCTACGCCGGCAAATACCGACACACCGCCGTGGTTTGAGGCCACGCGGTTGATCATCTCGGTGATCAACACGGTCTTGCCTACTCCCGCGCCGCCGAACAAACCAATTTTGCCGCCCGCCAGGTACGGCGTGAGCAAGTCGATGACCTTGATGCCCGTTTCGAACATTCGCTTCGAGGGCTCGAGCGTGTCGAATGCTGGCGCGGGGCGGTGAATATCCCAACGCTCGGCGTCTTTAAATTCGTTATTGTCGCCGTCGAGGCAGTCGCCCCACACGTTCCAGACATGGCCGAGGGTTATGTCGCCAACTGGCACGTTGAGACCGCGACCCGTGTCGCGCACTGGGGTGCCACGGCGCAAACCGTCGGTCGGCTTCATGCACACCGCGCGCACGCGGCTGTGGCCGAGTTGCTGCGCGACCTCTGCCAAAATCACATTGGGCTTGCCCTCAATCGTGACCGTGAACTCGAGCGCGTGGTTGAGTTCTGGCAGCGAGCCGCGCGGAAACTCGACGTCGATAACCGGGCCGGCGATTGCTACTACGCGGCCGTCCTTGCGGTCTACCGCTGTGTTGATGGTTGCTGTGCTCATGTTGTGCTCCTATTTATTCGAACTATTTTTTAGAACTATTTTTTAGAAATCAGGGCTTCGGCCCCGCTGACGATTTCCATAATTTCTGTCGTGATCGAATCTTGACGGGCGCGGTTCATAATTCGCGAGAGATTTTTGATGATCTCTTCGGCGTTGTCGGTAGCGGCCTTCATCGCGCGCTGGCGAAAGGCGTGCTCGCTGGCGGCGGCGTTGAGCAGCGCGGCATACACCCGGGCCTCGACGTAACGCGGCAACAAAGTGCTCAGGATTGTTTCTGGCTCGGGCTCAAACTCGTACGCGCTGTTGGTTGTGCTGGGTTTGCCGTCGCCGCCAGTTACGAGGGCTTGCTCGAGCGGCACGAGCGGGCGGCGCACGAGTTCTTGCGTGCCCGACGAGACGAAGCGCGTGTACACCAGTTCGACGCGGTCTACTTCACCCTTCAAAAACAGGTTTGTCACGAACTCGCCGATGCGCTTGGCGTCGTCGTATCTTGGCGCGTCAGAAAAACCGGCGAAACCCTGTTTGATCTTGTAGCCGCGAAAGCGAAAGAACGACTCGGCCTTGCGCCCGACGGGGATGACTACATAATCTTTGCCCGCCAAGACGTCGGCCTTGATCTCGCCTTCGGTGGCGCGCAACACGGTCGAGTTGTAGCCGCCGCACAGGCCGCGGTCTGCGGTGATCGCGACGTAACAAGTTGTGCGAATGTTCTCTCGCGGCTTGAGAAACGGCGAGCCGCTTACTGCCACGCTTGCGGCCAGATCTTTAACGACCTCGGTGATGCGCTCGCTGTACGGCACTGCGGCGATCACTCGTTGCCGGGCTTTGACAATGCGCGAGGCAGCGATCAACTCCATAGCCCGAGTGATCTTCTTTGTCGCCTGCACCGACCTAATTCGGCCGCGCAGAATGCGCTCTTGTCCGCCTGCCATGAGTTCGTTACTCCGTCGCCAAGGTCTTTGAGCTGGCCGCTTCGCCAACTTCGCCGGCGTCTTGATTGGTCTTCTTGGCCGCAGCGGCCTTGGTGGCGACGAACGAATACTTGAACGCGACGACGATCGCGGCCAAATCTTTCGGCACGTCTGCTTTTGAATCTTGGCGAATGCCCGCCAACACCGAAGACTGACGAGTGCGCATGTGCTCGAGGATCTCGTTCTCGAAACGACGCACGTCGCCGACCGGGATGTCGTCGAGATAACCCTTGGTGCCACAGAAAATCGAGACAACTTGCTCTTCGACTGGCATCGGGCTGTTCAGCGGTTGCTTGAGCAACTCGACCAAGCGATATCCGCGCTCGAGTTGCGCCTTCGAGATCGGGTCAAGTTCTGAACCGAAGGTGGCGAACGCTTCGAGCTCACGAAACTGCGCGAGGTCGAGTTTGAGTGTGCCCGAGACGCTCTTCATCGACTTGATCTGCGCCGCGCCACCTACGCGCGACACCGAGATGCCTACGTCGACTGCTGGTCGCACACCAGACTTGAACAAGTTGTCTTGCAGGTACACCTGGCCGTCGGTGATCGAGATCAGGTTGGTCGGAATGTACGCCGACACGTCGCCGGCCTTGGTCTCGATTACTGGCAACGCGGTGAGCGAACCCGCTCCGTTTTGGTCGCTGAGTTTGGCGGCGCGCTCTAGCAAGCGGCTGTGCAGGTAAAACACGTCGCCCGGGTAGGCCTCGCGGCCTGGCGGGCGGCGCAACAACAGCGAAATCTGGCGATAGGCCTCGGCCTGCTTCGAGAGGTCGTCGTAAACAATGAGCGCGTGCTCGCCGTTTTCCATCCAGTGCTGGCCCATCGCGCAACCCGTGTACGGCGCGAGATATTTAAACGGTGCCGGTTCTGAAGCTGGCGCGGCAACGACGACTGTGTACTCGAGCGCGCCGTATTGGCGCAGCACTTCTACGGTCTGCGCGATTGTCGAACCCTTTTGACCGATGGCGACGTAGATGCACTTCACGCCGAGACCGCGCTGGTTGATGATCGTGTCGATCGCGATCGTGGTCTTGCCAGTCTTGCGGTCGCCGATGATCAGTTCGCGTTGGCCGCGGCCGATTGGTGTCATCGCGTCGATCGCTTTGATGCCGGTCTGCAGCGGCTCGTGCACGGGCTTGCGGCCCATGATGCCTGGCGCTTGCACTTCGACGCGGCGCGAGATCGAACCGACGATGTCGCCCTTGCCGTCGATGGCGTGGCCGAGCGCGTTAACGACGCGACCCAACATGGCGTCGCCAACCGGCACCGACAAGATCTTGCCCGTGGCCTTAACTGGCTGTCCCTCTTCTATGCCGTCGGCCTCGCCTAGAACTACGGCGCCGATCGAGTCTTCGTCCAAGTTGAGAGCCAAGCCGACGGTGCCGTCTGCGAACTCGAGCAACTCATTCACGGCGCAGTCTGGCAGGCCGCTAACGCGGGCAATGCCGTCACCGACCGCGGTGACGCGGCCAACTGTGCGCGCCTCGACCGACGGCTTGTAGCCCTCGAGTCCTTTCGTGATTGCTGCTGCGATATCGCCAGCGGAGAGTGTCATTTCAGCCATGTTGATGGTCCTTTCAGATTCGCGACTTCAGTTGTTCGAGACGGGTACGCACGGTGTCGTCGATGACTTCGTCACCAACGGTTGCGACTAATCCACCCATCACGGTTGGATCAATAACCACCTTGAGATTCACTTGCTTGCCGGTTGCCTTCGTCAGCGCGGCAGACAACCGCTTCTGCTGATCGTCGGTAAGCGCAATTGCGCTGCGCACTTCCGCGACTTCGAGTTTCTTTTCGCTCGAGGCGCGCTTGATAAGCGTGTCGATGATGGCTGGCAAATCTTTTGAGCGACCGCTACCGACAACGAGTGCAACCAACTGCGTCGTGGTGTTGCTGGCCTTGCCGCCGAGCAATTGCTCGACAACGCCCTGGCGGCGATCGGCAGGGATCGTGGCATCGGTGAGTGTGCTGCGCAGTTGCTCGTTACTCTCGAACGCGCGCGCCATGCGAAACAACTCGTTCTCGACGGCGTCGATGTCGCCTTCGGCCTGGGCAATCTCGAACAACGCGCGGGCGTAGGCCTCAATACGGGCGTTACTCATCGGCCTGCCCCCACGCTCGTGATAAATGCTTCGATTAGTTCTTGCTGGGTCTGATCGCTGAGCGTCGCTTGCACGACGGCGGGCGTCGCTAGCGCAGCCAACATCGCGATCTCGGCGCGCAGTTCGTCGGTGCCGCGACCGCGTGCCGCGGCAAGGTCGGCAACGGCTTTGGCCTCGAGCGCGGTGATTTCCGTGGCGATGCGAGCGCGGCCATCTAGGAGCAATGCGGCTGCCTGCGTATCGGCCTCGGCCAACAAACGGGTGCGCTCGGCGGCAACGTCGCCCAGCGCGGCGCGAATGCCTACCGCTTCGCTCTCAGAAGTCGAACGGGCACTGGCGGCGCCGTCCAACTCCTTTTGAATCTTCTCGGTACGCGCGGCCATGCCTTTTTTGATTACCGGCCCGCCGAACTTGACGAGACCGACAAAAATAATTACCGAGGCCAAGCCGCCGTAAATAATTTCGGCCATCTCTGGCAACAGCCAGTGGTGCGTGACGGTTGGGTCTTCGGCCGCCAATAGAGAAACGATTTGGCTGATCATCAACGGGCTCCTGCTTCCATTGCTTTGGCTACCGCACTGGCAACGACCGACGCTTCAGGGTTTTTACCAACAGCAATCTGCGTGGTCCGTTGCGCAACGGTGGCGACCGCGGCTGCTATTTGATCGCGCACGGCGAGGCGTGCGGCGCTGGCTTGGGCGTCGGCTACCGCCCGTTGCTGGGCGATGCGAGAATTGACCTCGGCGACTTTGGCATTGCGCTCGGCGTCGAGGGTCTGCCGCGCCGCATCGATACGAGTAGCAGCCTCGGCGCGAATCGCGACCAATTCTGTTTCGTACTTCGAGACGTCGGTGCGCGCCGCGATGCGGGTGGCGTCGGCGTACTCGTGATCTTCGCGAATCCTGTCGTAACGTGCGTTCATGCCCTTTTTCAGTTTTGGAAATAGGTACAAGCGCATGAGGATGAGGAACACCAAAAACGACCCAGCGCCCCACACCAGCTCTTTGACTTCTGGTGCGATCGGGTTGGGGCCTGTGGTGGACGCCGCGGTCGTGGTCTCGGTACCGCCAGAAGCGGCAACAAAGTGCACTCGAACCGGTTGCCCGTGCCACGTGGTGACATGGATGATCATCTTCAGGACTCCTGAACTATTCGTTGGTGGCTATTGCGGTGATGAAATTGGACTCAGGCGTACTTGAGCAAAATGAACACGACGAAGCCGATGAGTGCGAGCGCCTCGGTGAATGCGATACCGAGGAACATGGTGGTGCGCACCATGCCTGCTGACTCTGGCTGACGTGCCATTGACTCGATCGCGCTACCGAAAATGATTCCGATGCCAATGCCCGGTCCGATGGCGGCGAGGCCATAGGCGAAACCTGCTGAGCCGGCTGCCGCGATGTTCTTCGCCTCGGCTGGGTCGGCAACTGCCGCCGCGATGCGGGCACCCGCATGTGCAATTCGTGCTAACGCTTCCATTATCTTTTCTCCTTTTTGTCTGCTGTTGGTTGTTTGCTGTTGGTAATTAAATGTTTTGTTTAATGCTCTGGATGCACTGCGCCCTGGATGTATACGGCCGTGAGAATTGTGAAGATGAAGGCCTGCAAGAAACCGACAAGTACTTCGAAGCCCGTGAGAAACACCAGCATGGAGAACGGCAGCACGCCCATCGGCACGAGGAACAACTTCTGCGTGTTGGCCTGAAACAAGGCCTCTGAAAGCAGCGCGAAGATGACGAGCAACAAGTGACCGGCCAGCATGTTGGCGAAAAGTCGGACCATCAGCGAGAATGGGCGGACGATCAATGTCGAGATGAACTCGATTGGCGTCACCAAGATGTACAGCGCCTTGGGTACGCCGGGAGGAAACAACACCGACTTGAAGTAGCCGAAGAAGCCCTGGTGCTTGATGCCCTGCACGTTGTAGACAACCCACACCAACATCGCCAAGAACGCCGGGATCGCCATGCGCGCTGTGGCTGGCATCTGGATGAACGGAATGATGCCCGGAACGTTGCACAGGTAGATGAACACAAACAATGAGAGCAAGAACGGAGTCCAAGGCAGGCCGCCGCGACCCATCGTCTGCATAATGATGTTGTTCTCGATGAACTCAACGATCACTTCGGCGAAGTTGCGCACGCCCTTCGGCGCCTTGCGCGCGTCGGCGCGGGCGGCGATTAGAAAAATTATCGTGCCGATCAGGGCGGCCAAAATCGAGATGATGACGACCTTGTTGATGCCGGGCACGACATCTTTCCAACGGAGGACTTGGTTGATCGGTGGAAACTCGAATGCGAACACGGTGATGGTCGTCCTATTTAAGAGTGGATTGGTTTAGAGAGTGGATTTGTTGGTGGGTTTTGTTAATCGGTGGTTTTCGAGGTTTTCGGCTTGAGCCCTGGGAAAGCTAGCGACAATGAAAGATAGCGCAACTCCCAAAATAACAAACCAAGGTGCGCCACGATGATAGTGAGTCCGAGAGGTAGAAGTTCGACCCATGACGCTTGTCTCACAAGATAAACAGCGACCGAAACAATCGCCAGGCGAATCAGGTATCCGAACATCATCGATCCCATCATCAGGGCATACGAGATTCGCGCGGTGTAGGCCACCAACATCGCCGCTAGCGCGAAATTAGCCAACACTAACCCCAGGCCGTACGCGGTTGACCATGCGCCGTTGACACCCCAGATTGCGGCGCCGAGGCCGATAAAAGCCGGCGCCACCCACAGGCCGTGCTTGATGATGTCGCGCACGATCGCGGCCTCGGGCGCGGGGCCAGTGTCGTTCATAGCCAGCACCGACACGAACGAAGGCTCTTCAACCTTGGCCATAACTAAATCGCGCCGATCACTTGTTGCCGCCGCGCTGGTGGCTGGTGGCTTGGGCGCGGCGCCGCTTTTGCATTTCGCTCATGCGGTCGTCATAGACGTACCACATTCGCACGAAACTGCCGACTAGCGAGAGCACCGTCAGCGCGATCGCGAACAGCGGGCGCGTGTTCGTGACCGAGTCGACGCCGAGGCCGACCAATAAAAAAACTCCGGCGGTTAGAGCAATGTCGGGGCCGCGTCCGAGAGTGTCGTCGCCACTTCGAGGCCCAGACTTCTTGCCCGCTTTCTTGGGTATGAAAACCTTTTGCAATAATCTCAACGCACGCCCTAAATCAGCCGGCCGATTATCCCCCAAAGGGCATCTCGGGCTCTTGTAATACGGATACAAACTAGACGAAATAAGGCTTAAACACCAATTCGCTAGTGCGCTAGTGCGGTTAATTGATTTCGTCGGTGGCACGGGTCAAACGGGGGTGAAAGATCGTGAAAAGCGCGAGCAACAGCGCCGCCAGGAGCAGCGGCGTGAAGTTGGTCGAGCCGCTGTTTAGGGCGGGGTACAGGACGACGGCAGAGAGCAGGCCCGTCCAGGCCCACAAAATTACGACCGCGCGGCGTGGGCCGTGCCCGAGATCGATCAGGCGGTGGTGCAGGTGACCGCGGTCGGCGGTGGCGAGGCCCTGGCGATTGATGGTGCGCCGCAAGATCGCGAACAACACGTCGATGATCGGCACGCCGAGCACGAGCAGCGGGATAAACAGCGGCGCCAAAAAAAAATATGTCTGACCGCTGTAAGCCTGCGACGCCGGGTCGGCGCGACCGCCGACAACGCTCGTCGAAGTGGCCATCAACAAGCCGAGCACGAGCGCGCCGCTGTCGCCCATGAAGATTCGCGCGGGGTTGAAGTTAAAGGGCAAGAACCCAACGCAGATGCCGACGGTGATGATTGCGATCAGCGGCCCGATGTTGGGCTCGGCGAGCAAACCGAGATCGCCGAGGTGTTTGCTGTACACAAAAAATGCTGCCGCGGCGATGCCGACTATGCCAGCCGCCAAACCATCGAGGCCGTCGATCAAGTTGATGGCCTGCGTCATGCCCAACAACCACAGCACCGTAAATAACGGGATCCAATCGTTCGAGAGCACGAACACGTCGAGAAACGGCACGCGAAAATAAAACATCGTCACGCCGAACCACACCAGCACGAGGGCAGACGCGATTACCCCGGTGACTTTCATCGGCGCCGATACTTCGCGGATGTCGTCGATGAAGCCGAGCACAAAAATTACCGTGGCCGCGATCAGCACTCCGACAATCTCGGAGTTGTTGTCGAACAGCGGACCGAAGCGATCCATCATGCTGGCGAGGGCGAGCGCAAAAACGAGGCCGATGAAAAACGCGATGCCGCCGACATCTGGCGTCGGCGCCGGGTGACTGCGGCGCTCGTCTGGTTGGGCCATCCATCCGCGTTGACGCGCGACAATGGCGACGACTGGCGTGCTCACGGCGGTCGCGATTGCGGCGCCTGCGCCGACAATTAGATAGCCGCCGAGATCAATCACGTTATTTAGGGTAAACGGGAAACTTCGCGCACAGTGCGGCAACCTTGGCGCGTACTTCGGCAACTATAGTTGGGTCGTTGCGATCGCGCAGCGTCGCGGCGATGTATTGCGCGATCAGCGCCATCTCTGGCTCGCGCATGCCTTGAGTTGTGATAGATGGCGTGCCGATGCGTACGCCGGAAGTTACGAACGGGCTGCGCGGGTCGTTAGGGATGGTGTTCTTGTTCAGCGTGATGCCCGCACTATCTAGAACGAGTTGCGCCTCTTTGCCCGTTAGATCCGCATCGAACGGACGCAAGTCGACGACCATCATGTGCGTGTCGGTGCCGCCCGATACGAGGCGAAAACCCTGCTTGGCCAGCGCTTCGGCCAGCGCCGCGGCGTTGCGCACAATCTGGTGCGCGTAGTCGCGAAAGCTCGGCTGCATCGCTTCGTGAAACGCCACCGCTTTGGCGGCGACGGCGTGCTCGAGCGGGCCACCCTGGCTGCCAGGAAACACGGCCTTGTCGATTGCGGCGGCGTGTTGCGCGCTGCTCAAGATGCAGCCGCCGCGCGGGCCGCGCAAAGTTTTGTGCGTCGTGAGCGTAACCACATCGGCGAACGGCACGGGGTTGGGGTGCGCCCCAGCGGCGACGAGGCCGGCGATGTGGGCGATGTCGAACATCATCAGCGCGCCAACTTCGTCGGCAATCGTCTTGAACGGTTCCGGCTCGAGGCGGCGCGGATACGAGGTGGTGCCGGCGACGATCATCTTCGGGCGGTGCTCCCGTGCCAGGTCGCGAATCTGATCAAAGTCGAGGCGCTCGTCGGTGTCGCTGACGCGAAACGATTTGAAGTTATACAAAATGCCGCTCGCGTTCACGGGCGAACCGTGCGTGAGGTGACCGCCGTGATCGAGGCTCAGTCCGAGCACCGTGTCGCCAGGCGACAACAGGCCCAAGTACACCGCCATGTTGGCGCTGGCGCCAGAGTGTGGTTGCACGTTGGCGTGGTCTGCACCGAACAATTGCTTGGCGCGCGAGATCGCCAACGCTTCAATGTCGTCGACAACGGCGTTGCCGCCGTAGTAACGCTTGCCCGGATAGCCCTCGGCGTATTTGTTGGTCAGCACCGAACCTGTCGCCGCCATTACCGCGGGCGAGGTGAAGTTCTCGCTGGCAATCAACTGCAAGCCAGTGCACTGGCGCAGGCGCTCCTTGTCGATCAGGTCGAAGACGACGGTGTCGGGGTTTGTCTCGGACGGCCAAGGCATTATTTTGTGCCCTCTTGTTGTTCTAGTTCTTGTTGTTCTATTTCGGAAAGTTGGGCGACGCGCTTCTCGTGGCGGCCGCCCTCGAAGGGCGTTGTCAAAAACGCGTGCAAGATTTCGTCGGCGAGCACGAACGAGACCACCCGCCCACCCATCGATAAGACGTTGGCGTCGTTGTGCGAGCGGGCCATCGTCGCCAGGTACACGTCGTTACACAGTGCGGCGCGCACGCCGCGCACCTTGTTGGCCGCGATCTGCTCGCCCTGGCCGCTGCCGCCGAGCACGATGCCAAGCGAGGCGGCGCCGTCGCGCACCGCTCGCCCGACTGCCGCGCAAAATGGCGGGTAGTCGACGCTTTTCGTCGAGTTCGTGCCCAAGTCTGTGACGGTATGCCCGTCGCGCTTGAGCACCTCGATTAGGTGCGACTTGAGCTCAAAACCGGCGTGGTCTGAGCCGATCGCGATTCGACACAACTGGACGGGCGTATCTGTGCTTGTCATCGCCTCCGAGCATAGGTCGCGTACGCAACGCGAACCATAATGTTGAGTGCTATGACTCTTGACCCACGCACGCCGATCTTGGTGGGTCAGGGCCAGGTTTCGCAGCACACCGACGATCTCGCAAAATCGCTGGACCCGATTGCTTTGATGGCCGCCGCGGTCACGGCGGCGATCAGCGATGCGGCGCTGCGCGGCGCGCCAGATGTCGACGCAATCTTCGCGGTGCGCTCGCTGTCAACGAAGCACGCCAACCCCGCGCTCGCCGTGGCGCAAAGTCTGGGCATCTCGTCGCGCCGCTTTGGTCTCACCCCGCACGGCGGCAACATGCCCCAATCTCTCGTCAACCTCGCGGCGCAACAGATCGCCGCCGGCGAGGTGAGCATGGCCATCCTCACCGGCGGCGAAGCAACCCGCACGCGCAATCGCGCGCGCAAAAACGGCGTCGACCTTTCGTGGTCGGCGGGAGGTATGGGCGTCACGACACCAGAGCCGATAGGCGAAGACCTGTTGATGAACCACGCCATCGAGATCGATCGCAAGATCGCCATGCCGATTCAGATCTACCCGATGTTCGAGACCGCAATTCGCGCCGCCTCTGGCCGCGGCGTTGACGAGCACCAGCAGTTCATCGGCGAATTGTGGTCGCGGTTCAGCCATGTCGCCGCAACTAATCCAACGGCGTGGATACGCCAGTCGTACTCGGCGAGCGAGATCACAACGCCAAGCCCAGCCAACCGCATCATCGGATTTCCGTACACCAAGCTGATGAACTCGAACAACGACGTCGACATGGGCGCGGCGCTAATCATTTGCTCTGTCGAGCGCGCGCAAACTTTGGGCATTTCGCAAGACAGGTGGGTGTTCTTGCACTCGGGCACCGACTGTCACGAGCATAACTTCGTCTCGCACCGCGATACGTTCGCCGAGACGCCCGCCGTGCGACTCGGCGGCGAGATGGCGTTGCACCTGGCCAACAAGACCATCGGCGAAATCGACATTGTCGACTTGTACTCGTGCTTTCCGTCGGCCGTGCAACTCGGCGCGGCCTCGCTTGGCTTGTCGATCGATAGCCAACTCACGCGTACGGGCGGCCTAAGTTTCAACGGCGGCCCGTGGAATAACTACGTGATGCACGCGATCGGTACCGTGATGCGCGACCTGCGCGCCGCGCCACAACAAACCGCGCTCGTGTGGGCCAATGGCGGCTATGCCACCAAGCACGCCTTCGGCATCTACGCGATGACTCCGCCCGCCAACGGCTTTCGCCACGGCTCTCCGCAAAAAATGGTTAACTCGCTACCGCGGCGCGCAGTCGCCGACGCCGCGCAGGCAGTTGGGCCTGCAACGATCGAGGCCTACAGCGTGATGCACGACCGCCACGGCGCCCCCGAAATCGTTAACGCCGCGGTATTGCTCGCCGACGGGAAGCGCGCCTGGGCCACGTCGAGCGAAAAAGATTTAGCGAGGGCGATGACTATCGGCGAGTGGGTCGGCACGCCGGCGACGCTCACCAGCGACGGCGCGCTGCACTGCTAATTGGCGCAGCAAGGTTTTTTAGTGCGCCCCGAGGCGATTCGTGGGTTGCCCGCCAGATCGTTGCCGATCTGCACTTCGACAAAGCCAGCATTTTTAAGTAATTCGCGCACAGCAATGCCCTGGCGATAACCGATCTCGCACACGAGCCATCCACCGCTCGTTAACCACTCGCCAGCCCCGTCGATGATTGTGCGCAGCGCCGCCAGCCCGTCGCCGCCCGAATAAAGCGCGGCGTGCGGCTCGTACTTGTGCACGTCGGCGGCAACTTCGTCGTCGTGTTCGGCGATGTACGGCGGGTTGCTGACGAGCAAATCAACTTTGTTGCGCAGCGACGACGGCAGCGCCTCGTACCAACTGCCCTGCGCGATGCGCACCTGCGTCGCCGCCCGGCCAATGCCAGCCAGATTGGCCCGGGCCACATCGAGCGCGTCGCTCGACGCGTCGGTCAACAACACGTCTGTCGCCCCAAGTGGGAGTTCGCTCGCAATCGCCAGGCCGATCACGCCACTGCCCGTGCCCATGTCGACGATCTGCAACGGCCGCGACAATCGCATTTGCATCTCGCGCGCCAACCCGAGCGCGAAATCTACGACCTGCTCGGTCTCGGGTCGCGGTATCAGCACACGCTCGTCGATCATCACGTCGAGGTGCCGAAACGCCCAACGGCGCATCACGTATTGCAGCGGCTCGCCGCCCAAACGCCGCGCCACCATCTTGTGCACATTGCCCGCCATCGTCACCGTGACACCGCTGTTTAGCTCGGCGATGAACTCGTCGCGGTCGCAACCGCTGGCGTGTTCGCAGATCCACCTGGCCTCGTTGGCGTCACCAAGTTGCTCGGTGATCTGCGCGAGCATTTCCCGCCATGAAAAATCATCTTGTTGTGACATTGCCAAGGCTTAGTCGTTGTTGGCGCCCGCCAACTGCTCAATTTGAAATTGTTGCGTTAGCGCATCGATGACGCTGTCGAGGTTGCCCAACAACACATCTTGCAACTGATACAGCGTAAAGCCGATGCGGTGATCGGTGATGCGATTTTCTTTGAAGTTGTAGGTGCGAATCTTTTCGCCGCGACCGCCCTTGCCGACCTGGGCCTTGCGCTGGGCCGAGGCCTTCTCTGCGGCCTCTTCCTCGCGTAATTTGAGCAGTCGCGAGCGCAACACGACCATCGCTCGCGCCCTGTTTTGCAACTGGCTGCGCTCGTCCTGCATCGCCACGACAACGCCGCTCGGTCTGTGTGTGATGCGCACGGCCGAGTCTGTTGTGTTAACGCCCTGGCCGCCCGGGCCGCTGGCGCGATAGACATCGATTTGTAAATCTTTTTCGTCGATATGGAGGTCTACTTCTTCTGCTTCAGGCAGAACCATCACCGTCGCCGACGAGGTGTGAATGCGCCCCTGGTTCTCGGTTACCGGCACTCGTTGCACTCTGTGCGGACCGCCCTCAAAGCGCATCCGCGTCCACGCCGACTCACCCTTGATCGAAATGACCGCCTGATTGATGCCGCCCATCGGCGAGTTGTCGAGCGACAGCACTTCGAAAACCCAACCCTGTTTCACCGCGTAGGTCTTGTACATGTCGAACAAGTCGTGCGCGAACAAGTTGGCCTCTTCGCCGCCTTCGGCGCCGCGAATTTCTACGATCAGGTTCTTGCCGTCGTTGGGGTCTGTCGGCAGCAGCAAAAACTTGAGCCGCTCCTCTAACTCGCCGAGGCGCACCTGTGCCGTGTCTAACTCTTGTTGCAGTTGCTGCCGCTCTATGCCAGTTGCGTCGGCGAGCAACTCGCGGGCCGCCTGCGAGTTGCCCTCGGTGGATTGATACTCGCGGATGCACTCGACCAGCGGTGTCTGTTGCTTGTAGCGGCGCGAGGCATCGCGCAACTTGGCCTGATCGCCGAGCACTTCGGGGCTTGCCAAACTGGCCTCTAAATCGCGAAATTCGGTTTCGATCTGCGCAAGTCGTTCGAGCACGACAATCAGGTTACGCCGTGATCACGAGCGAAATTGATCAACGAC
>Ga0209702_10006330_pt1 | contig 15303 bp, 12 predicted proteins | sample FRY01_FD_187210 | JGI IMG/M metagenome (GOLD analysis project Ga0209702, IMG submission 187210) | Freshwater microbial communities from Lake Fryxell liftoff mats and glacier meltwater in Antarctica - FRY-01 (SPAdes) (version 2) | ecosystem: Environmental > Aquatic > Freshwater > Ice > Glacier... | reverse complement strand
TCATCCACGATTCACGCGAATCGGGAAATACGGATCTTATTTCGGGACTATTCCTAAGGGCCGCTCGCTGGTCCATCACTACCGACTGGAATGCAGCTTGCGGCTTTACAGGCTTTCCATGGCCAACAGCTTGAGGTTGACCTCTACATGTTTTTTTCTGTGGCCACCTGCATCCTGTTTTGGACATCAAGCCACAGCTCACCCGCCGAAGCAAAATCACTGTCGCTTTCAAAGCCGTCTACCGCAGCCAACAAGGCCATCGGCAGGGCCACAGCTCCAGCGAAAACTACATGGCGTACCGCATCTACAACGTGGGAGACGAGGTTGGACCTCACAACGTCGTCAGTCAACTCGTCTTGTGATTTCATATCACGTTCCTTTCGTGAAAAAACTGGAACCGAAACTTTTCCCTGCGGCCTGTCGGATTGACGAATATGCCTCAGGGGTCAGGACATGTGGCTTATAGGGCTCTTGGTCCGGCCGCTCAACCACGTTTACGGGAGCGGAGCCTTGCGATCTCGAAAAGAAAGTCGGCCTATGTCCGGCCCAGCTTGCCGCAACCACGCCGGCGCACGAGTGGCTTTAGCATTCGTCAGGGTGCGCGGGCTACTCGGCCAACTTCTGCCCTTGTTTCATCACCCAACTTTCAGGTTGAATTATGTTGCACTTGTTTTTGATCAACTTGCACTCTTGAACGGCACTCCCCTCTGAGAAGAGACTTCTTGTGTGTTGCAAGTCAATTGATGCAATCGATGCCACGCGGAAAGAAGGAGCAGGCTCAGGGAGGTCGAGGTTAGAGTTGGAAGAGACAAGACCATTGTCACGTCAGCCACCCAGCCTGCGTGATGTTCATCCACCGCTTATCGGTCGCCAGACACTTGCGAAAGTGCCGTTGACCAGACTATCACTTTTAGTGACAACGATCACCTTCCGGAGCGAATTACTTAGATGCGACGAATCGGAATATTAACTGCGGGGGGAGATACCCCCGCACTGAATGCGACCATCCACGGCGCTGTCACCCGAGCGAATCAGCATAACGTCGAAGTCATCGGCTTCATCAAGGGGTTCAGCAGCCTCTTCAATCCCCGCGTGCCGCACGTCCCCCTGAACCCCCTTTTCCAAACCATCCCCGAACTCGATCCGGTCCTCGGCGGCACACTCCTTGGCGCTTCGCGCGATTACGTTGATGCCGACGACGAAGTCGCCATCGCCCTGATCGCCGAACGGCTCGCCAAACTCAAGATCGACGGCCTCGTCTGCGTCGGCGGCGACGGCACCCTCAACGGTATGCAGGCCCTCAGCGAATCGCTCCCCACGGTTCTCGCGCCGAAGACCATCGATAACGACCTCGGCCTGAACTACCCCAACGAAGCTGACGAATGGCAGCGCATCGGCCCCGTGTTTCACGAGGCGCCGAATCCGCCGGCGCCAGGCTTAGTGGACGGCGGCGGCTTCTGGTACAGTCACTCCGAGTCACGGGCCCGCTTCGACCTCGAACGCATGGTGAACTACGTCACCCCAGGCTACGCCACGGCCGTGTCGGTGTCGGCGTCGGGAGTACAGCGAGTCCGCACAACCGCCGAAAGCCACAGGCGCATCGCCATTGTCGAAGTGATGGGCCGGCACTCTGGGTTCATCGCCCTTGGGTCGATGTACGGCCAGCCCGACATCCTGCTGGTTCCCGAAAGCCTCATCGACGTCGGGGCACTCGTTGAGCGCATCAAGGAAATCTACGACCTGCAAAAGCACGTCGTCATCGTCTGCGGCGAAGGGGTGATCGACGAAAAGGGGGAGGAACTCGGAGCAGAACACCAATCGACTGACCCGGCCGGGAACAACATCCTCACCGGCGCTTCCGAAGCGCTTCGGGCCATCCTCGTGATGCGTTTGGGCGACAAATATTTCACGAGCAAGCGCCGCAACGAGAGCGCCCGCGCCGCGGTCTTCACACGGAAGATCGGCCACATCCAGCGCGGCGGCCGGCCGATCCTCTTCGACCGCTTCTATGCCGCCCAACTCGGCGGGCACGCCGTCGATCTGTTATTGCAAGGCCGGATGAACGCAGTGGCAACTCTTGGGTGGAACAAGAACAAGGGCTTCCACTTGGGCGAAGTCTACGCCAACGACTTCCGCGACAAATGGGGGCACATCCACGCCCGCAAGCTCCACCCGAGCTTCTATGACACGAAGTTGCTTCGCCCCTCGCAGATGGGCATCGACTACCTGCTGCCAATCTTCACGAACGCGATGGGGTCGGACGATCTCGAAGCGATGCGCAGCGAACTCTTCGCCGAGAGCAACCTTTCGCTGCCGTTCCACTCGGTGAACACCGACATTAACAAGCGCATCCGCTATTTGGCGGATTAGATAAAAGCGACTGGGGCTTGGCTTACGGGCCCGTTCGGCGAGCAGCCTGAGCGGGGTATTTACGGAAGCTTCAGTCGGGAATGTGCCGCGACATCGGAATCGAGGCGCACGACCGACGGATGGGCGAGGAATAGCCCTTCGGAGTTGCCGCGGACGCCGCCAGTCAACTTGATTCGTCGAAGATCGGCACGGGCTTCGAGATTGAGGTCACGATCCAACCCCGCGGGCCAATGGCCGGGCGATCTGCTCGGGCTGCGGCAAGAAGAGGCCCGGCTAGGGCAAGCTTCCACCGCAACGGTTCCAGTTCGTGCCGCTCTGGAATATCGCTGCGTTCTTCGTTTACTCGTTGCGGCGTGTCGACTGCCTTGCCTGCGCTGTGACGGTCGAGCAGGTGCCGTGGAGTGATGGCAAGGAGCATCTGACGACGAGCTACCGCTGGTTCTTGGCCCGCTCTTGCCAAGCGACTGTCGTGGACGGAAACGGCTAACGCAGTCAACACGAACTGGGATCAGTAGTGTCCGGTTTATTCAGAACGCATCGCCTGCAAAGCCCGTATCGATGCGAGCTTGAGGGGATTTTGATGTGTCCACGATTTAACTTTTGCCCAAAGCGGTCACCCCAACCAAAGAGTTTTTCTGATTTCATTATTTTTAATCATGCGCTCGACTCGTTGCGATTTGAGTATTTGCGATGCTTGTAGGTTTGAACGACCTGGGGTAACGCATGAACACCGGCAAAACGCTTTTTCTGCAAGTCATGGAACACGTTCCGTGGAAGGCTTTTGGCCGCATCATCGAACGCCACAACGGCGCTGCCGGGGTGCGTACCTTGAGTTGTGCTGACGTATTTCGCGTGATGGCCTTCGCGCAGTTGACGTAGCGAGAATCCCTGCGCGACATCGAGGTTTGTCTTGCCTCCAATCAGACCAAACTGTTTCACATGGGTTTGAAGAGCTGGCCTGCTCGCTCGACTTTGGCCGACGCCTTGAATCTGCGGGACTGGCACATTGATCACGCGCTGGCAATGCGCCTGATTACGCGAGCCCGAGAGATCTACGTCAAAGAGCCCATGAGTGTCGATCTGGATGCGACGGCCTACGCGCTGGACTCCACCACCATCGACCTGTGTTTGAGCCTGTTCGATTGGGCCTCGTTTTGTTCGACCAAGGCAGCCGTAAAGATGCACACGCTCTTGGACTTGCGAGGGGCGATTCCCGCTTTCATCCATGTCAGCAACGGCAAACTGGGGGATGTCAATGTGCTCGATATTTTGCCGGTCGAGGCGGGTGCGTTCTTTCGTCTGGATCGTGGCTCTCTGGACTTTGCCAGGCTGTACAAACTTCATCAGAGCGGCGCGTTTTTCGTCACCCGTGCCAAGCGCGGCATGAATGCCCGGCGCGTGTACTCGACCACCACAGACAGGGCCACCGGCGCGATCTGCGATCAGCGCATCGCATTGAATGGTTTTTACGTCAGCAAGAACGACCCCGAACATTTGCGCCGGGTGAAGTTCAAAGACCAGGAGTCGGGCAAGACGCTGGTGTTTTTGACCCACAACATGACGCTGCCGCCCTTAGACCATCGCCGCCTTGTACAAGAGCCGTTGGCAGATCGAGTTGTTTTTCAAGTGGATCAAGCAGCACCTGCGCATCAAGCGATTTCTGGCCACTCGCGAGAACGCGGTGAAGACGCAAATCTGGTGTGCCGTGTCTACCTATGTGCTGATCGCCATCATCAAAAAGGAACTTCAACTGGATGCCTCGCTTTACACTTGTCTACAGATTTTGTCAGTCTCAATCTTTGAAAAAACCCGGCTGTCATGCGCTTTGCAGTCCGATCGCTCTCAAACCGTACCCCAAACCATCGCAAACCAGCTGATTTGGTTCGATTGTTAACCGGACACTACTGGCTCGGGGCATACCTGTCTTGAAAAGCTCCTAGCTCGACGACGGGGGGATCAGGTGAAAAACCATTGCCGCAATATGGCGAAGTTCAGAGGCTCGGCTTGTGGCGGTGGCATTCGACAATTGCGGCACGCCGAACCTCCCTCACTGGCTACGGGCTTTTGGGAAGGAAGCGACGGTAACTCAATCCGCTCTCGTCGTTTTTTTGACCCACGGATCCTGCGGAGGAGCCTCAAAAAAAGGCTCAGTGACGCCCAGGCAAGAGTTGAGGATGATAAGCTACGCGAACAAGCCTTCAATCGCGTTGCTACATCTGACCCCCGCTACGGTGGAATCATCACCAACGCTGCCATGCTGAGCATGACATCCGGCCCGAACCGCACGCACCCATCGCCTGCGGAGCCTGGGTGGTGGAAGTCATTTTCAACGATCCGCCCCTGCCGCCGCCGAACAGCATTCCCTCGCTGATAGAGGACGATAGCGTGAAAGACCGAACCATCCGCGAAACCTTCGCCAAACACCGCGAGAACCCGGATTGCGCTGGTTGCAACGCCCCGCGTATGGACATCCAAACCAATCCAGCCCTGAAAGGGCGGCCTAATGTTTAGGCGTGAATCTCACAAATTGGGCCGCCCCTTCAGGGTTCGGAATATCTGGTGACGGGTGACCCAGGGCGTTGCCCTGGGCTACCGTAGGTCAGGCCTTTGGCCTGCAGGTGGCGTAGGGCATCGGGATTGCGTGCAGGACGAACGGCAGGTCGGGTGCCTCAGCAACTAGGGTCCCAGCAACGCTCCGATCGTCGATGGACTCATGGATGCTCACCGGTTGTCCAATGCTTTGATTATCCGCACTTCTGGGTGCCTCATGGTAAGCCCCCAATGCCACGCACAACAGTCGAAATCAACCAGATTGCTGGTATCCAATCCGACCGTGTTGCCGAGAATTTGAATATTTTCCCGCGAAGGCCGAATCTCCGCCGATGGTCCCCTTGGGGTAGTGATATCCGACCGCCAGTGAATGACGCCAATCGTGCCACTCGGCGCAAGAATTCGAGAAGCCTCCGACAAGAGTTCAAGCGATTGTTCAATGTGTAGGATGTTAAAGAGCATCACGAAATCCATCGATTGATCATCCAACCCCGTTCCATCCGCACACAAGTCACGGACATTTGCGACGATATTGGTAAGTCCCTCTGCGTGGGCACGGTCCTTTGTACATCCCACCATTTCAGGTTCGATATCAAACGAGAAAACAGTCCCCAGCACATTCCTCGCTGCGGGAATCGTGAAGGTGCCGTACCCGCAGCCAAATTCAGCGGCGTTTCGTCGTGAACCATCGCACCCGAGGCGCGACAGGATACAACCGGGATCAAAGAATGTCTCCCAGTATTCCCGATCCGGCATGCCGCTGTCGCGTCCTTTTGCCATAGGAATCCTCTCAAATAATCGGAGCGCGGTGGCCAGCCACGTTCGCGACGTGACACACTTGCAAACGCGGTAAGCCCACTTCTGCGGTTGAATCACAAAACGGGTTCTGGCAACGTGACACTTTCTTGCCGATGCGCCTACGGCTATTCTGTTGACTGCCCCAATTCGTGCACCCAGGGCTACGAAGGGCTCTCACCGGATGAAATCTCTCACTGCTAGCCTCGCGACGCTCGTGTTTACAGCGACCGTCTTTCCCCTGCTCGCCGCACCGGAAGCAACCCAGCCGAACATCGTTGTCATACTCGTGGATGACATGGGGTTTTCGGACATCGGCTGCTATGGCAGCGAAATTCCGACGCCCAATCTCGATGCTTTGGCGGCGGGTGGGTTAGCGTTCACTCAGTTTTACAATACGGGCCGCTGCTGCCCGACGCGGGCGTCGCTGCTCACGGGGCTTTATCCGCATCAAGCTGGCGTGGGGCATATGGATACAGACAATCATCTGCCAGGGTATCAGGGGCATCTCAATGACCATTGCGTGACCCTCGCGGAGGTGCTGCGACCGGCGGGCTACTTTACGATCTTTAGCGGGAAGTGGCACGTCGGTCAGGAACATGGCACCACTCCGTGGACGCGGGGCTTTGACCGCTCGCTGAATGCCGCTGCGGGCGGTTTCTACTTTCCCGACAGCCAGCGGACGGAGTTGTTTCTCAATGGCACCAAGGTGGGCCGACGCGGCGGCGGAGTGCCGGACGCGTGGTATTCCACCGATCTGTGGACAGACTTCGGAATTCAATTTATCGACGAGGCACTGGCGGCGAATCACCCATTCTACCTGCACCTTTGCCACAACGCCCCGCACTTTCCGCTGCAAGCGCCTGCCGAGGAGATCGCAAAGTTTCGCGGAAAATATCGAGTCGGCTGGGACAAGCTGCGACAGCAGCGGCAGGCGAAGCAGCAGCAGATTGGCGTGGTGGACAAGGCGTGGCCGCTGCCGCCACGGCCCGATGAAGTGAAGGCTTGGGAGAGTCTCTCGCCAAAGCAGCAGGACCAGTTTGACGAGATGATGGCGATCTACGCGGCCTGCGTGGCGCACATGGACACGGCTGTGGGCCGGCTTGTGGCAGCGCTCAAACAGCGGGGGGTGCTCGACAACACGCTGATCTTTTTTCTCTCAGACAACGGGGCCAATGCGGAAAGCGGACCAAACGGCAAGCTGGACGGCGACGCGCCAGGCGATGCGCGATCGAGCGTCTTTGTGGGGCAGTCGTGGGCCACGCTGTCCAACACGCCGCTGCGTCGCTACAAGCATTTCACTCACGAAGGCGGCATCGCCACGCCGCTGATCGTGCATTGGCCCGCAGCGATCAAGTCGCCGGGCGAGTGGCGGCAGCAACCTGGGCATCTGATAGACATCATGGCCACCTGCGTTGAGGTCTCCGCGGCACACTATCCAGCGGAGGCTAACGGCCACGCCATCCTGCCGATGGAAGGCCGCAGTCTGATTCCAGTCTTGGCGAATCATCCGGTCCAGCGAGAAGGGCTTTACTGGGAGCACGAAGGCAATGCCGCCGTTCGCGTGGGCGACTGGAAACTTGTGCGCATCGGCATCAATGGTGTGTGGGAACTTTATAACCTCGCTACTGACCGCAGCGAGATGCACAACTTGGCCCGGCAGGAACCGGCGAGAACGCAGGATCTCGCGGCGAAGTGGGACGCCTGGGCCAAACGCGCTGATGTGTTTCCCTCGCCGTTTAAAAAAGCCAAAGGCCGCGCGAAAAATGCCCGCGCTCAACCATAGAAAAGAGGCCGCCTCAACAGTTTTATCCTCACCGCCAAACCGCCAAACAATGGTGCGAGCGCACCTGGGGCAACGCGCAAGGATAGAATGCAAACCCACATCCCAAGTGCTAAAGGGGCGTCATAAACCATGCCGCAATCACTGGCCCGACTTCATATCCACCTCATTTTCAGTACCAAGAACCGCGATAATCTCATCACCGATACTGTCCGCGTGCCGTTGCACTCCTACATGTCCACGGTGCTCCACAATCTCGGCTGCCATCCGATCCTGATCAATTCCGTGAGAGATCATGTGCATCTTCTTTTTGACCTCGCACGCACCGAGGCCGTTAGTCAAGTCGTGGAAGATCTCAAAAAATCCTCCTCCAAATGGATCAAAACCCAAGGCTCTGAATTTTCCACGTTCGCGTGGCAATCGGGATACGGAGCCTTCGCCGTTTCCGAGTCCAATGCGGAGGCGGTTCGGAAATACATCGCGAACCAGGAGGAACATCATCGGCGGAAGACCTTTCAGGAAGAATACCGGGAGTTGTTGGCCCAGCATCAGATTTTATTTGATGAAAAGTATGTGTGGGATTGATCCGAAGGTGACCCAGGTGCGCGGTTTTAGGGTGGTTCATACGACGGCCCCGACCGCGCGAAACACGACGGCCCGGGATCAACGCCCTAACGGGACGACATAACATGCCCCGGGTTTAAGCCCCAACGGGGCGGCCTACGGTAGCCCGGGGCAACGCCCCGGGTACGGACATCCAACCCAATCCAGCCCTGAAAGGGCGGCCTAATGTTTCGGCGTGAACCCCCACGAATTGGGCCGCCCCTTCAGGGCTCGGAAATCGGGTGACCTAAATGACCCAGGGCGTTGCCCTGGGCTACCGTAGGTCAGGCCGTTGGCCTGCAACGTGGCGTGGCGTCAGGCCGTTGGCCTGCAATGTGGCGTGGATCAGGGCGTTGCACCTTCGGTGGCCACAAAGCGGGTGGGTTCGGAAAGTACAACGTCTAACGCCGGACCGTCGGCCGCTCGCACCTGGAGCATGTGGGTCGCCCGGTTTGGCGGGATGCAGTCGGAGAACTTCAAAGCCAGAATGGCGTCGGCGTCAATTTCAGGAAGTAGCTCTTTGCGATCCTGCGCCCGAATGTCGGCTATGTGGGCCTCAAGGTCGCTCAGCGTGCTGCCGGTTTCGATCTTCACAGCAAAGTTGTCGTGGGCGATCTTTCCAGAGATTCGCGACTGTAGCGCCGTCGCCAGACTTGCGTTGACAGCCCGCCCGGCGAAGGTCCACCACATCAGATCCCCATTGGGCTCAGTGGTGACAGTCGAGCCTGCAGTCGTCAGCCACGGATACTCCGCACGAGCCGCCACGAAAGCATTCTTGGCCCGCGTGGACCACCATTCCCGCTCGACGTTGCTGGCAAGCAGATCGCGGATCCTCCGGCACATCGTGAATCCCAGTCCAGGCCCCAGGCTTTTCCATTTCGATTGCCCAGCAAGAGTCGCAGGCTCAACATACGCCATGCCGCGAACCCAGTCGATTGTTTTCACAAGCCATGCCCGGCCCCCCAAAGAAAGAATGACCGGCCGGCCTTGAGCCTTGGGCAAAAAAGAGGATTGATCGACGAGGCCCAGTTCGTGGCGACCGTGCATAATGTGAACCAGCGGCGGCGTGAGGAACACGCTCATGACCTCCATGTAGTGCCGCCATCCATACTCCTTCTCTCCCTGCACGCCGATCCCAAGGATGCCGTTGTCCTCCCAGAGGATCGTCTGCTCGATCATCCAGGCGATCATTTCCTCGATCGCCGCTGGGTCCATGGCGGCAAACCCGGGCATCCGTCCGATCCAGTCCCGCCACGCCGTCCGCCCAATGCCCTGCTCTTGAAGAATCAACGTGATCAACTGCTGCGCCAACACATGAAACGGCTCTGGCGGCGGCTCAACAGGCTCCACGTAGCCGTCACGCCAGAGGTCGATGAGTGCGGCCGCCTGTGACAGTCCATGTTCGTTGGTCGCTAGAAACAGGCAGTTGCGGGTGGTGCCCGGCCGCCGTCCAGTTCGGCCCATCCGCTGTAAAAAGCTTGCGACTCGCGAGGGAGAGTCGATTTGGATCACGCGGTCGAGGTCGCCGACATCGATTCCCAGCTCCAGCACGCTTGTCGCCACGATCACGCAATTCTCGCGGTTGGAGAACGCGTCCTCAGCCTGCCGTCGCTGGTCAAGCGAGAGCGAGCTGTGGGTCACGAAGGCCGTCGTGTCCAGCCGGTGCAGTTGTGCGCCCAGCTCCTCAGCTCGCGATCGGCTCTCGCAAAACACCAGCCGCTTTTCGCCGCGGTGCAGTCGGGAGATCACGATCGCCGCATTTGTCACGCTGCCCACGTAGTCGAGCGTGACGTGGGCCGGCCCGGCGGCTCCCGCCTCGGGGCTGTAGACACTGCGTGGCCCGGCGCAAGAACCGGCCAGCCACTGGCAGAGCGTCTCGGGATTGCCCACGGTGGCGGACAGACCGATTCGTTGGACTTCTCTGCCGGCCAGTCTGCTGACGCGCTCTAAAACAGAGAGCAAGTGCCAGCCGCGATCGTCACCGGCAAACGCATGAATCTCATCCACGACCACAGCTCGGAGGTTGGCAAAGAGGCGTTCCTCGTCGATACGGCTAGAGACCAACATCACTTCCAATGACTCCGGCGTGGTCAGCAAAATGTCCGGCGGCTGGAGCGCAATCCGTCGCCGCGCTCCTTGAGAAGTGTCACCGTGCCAGAGCGTGGCGCGGCGTCCGAAGAGTTCGCAGTAACGAGCCAGCCGCGTCTCTAGGTTATTGAGCAGGGCCTTGATCGGGCAGACATACAGAATCGACAGCCCTCGCCAGTCTTCCGACAACATCCGCGAGAGCAGCGGAAACAGAGCTGCCTCCGTCTTTCCGCCGGCCGTGGGCGCCAGCACAATCTGGTGCTCGCCGGCCAAGAGTCGCGGTATCACGGCGTCCTGAAAGGGGCGTAACTCCCGCCAACCGAGACTGTTGACGATGTGGTGCTGGAGCGCGGGGTGAAGAGAATCAAAATGACTCACAGTTCAAGCGCGATGTCGTCGACGCTCTGGGCGCCTGCGGCTTCGCGTTCCACGGGGGTCAGTTCGGATTCGGCCAGCGTCAGCGAGTAGTCGATCAGTGGATCAAAGCTGGGGTGCTGATCGACCCTGTCGAGCACATCGGCCACCAGTTTCTTGAGAAAGATTCGCGGAGCAATGCCCACCTTGCCACCAAGTTTTCCTGTGACGGCTTCGGCAAGCCGACGCACATAACAATCGTCACATGCGGCGGCCACACGGTCGGGCGAGGAAGCACATGAAAGGAAGAGGTCTCGCACCTTCACCCCAACCTGACACAGCCTGTCGATGTCAAAAGGGGGCAGTCGCATCTGAACGGCGCGCGGATTGTCAAACCGCGCATCGGTCTGGAAATCGACATGCAGCCTTTGCGCCAGTGGTTCCAGTCGCTGCACGCCTTGCGGGCTCTCAAAGAAAGCTGGCGTGCCTGTGATCAGGAGAAACAAGCCGGGAAACCGCCCCCCCTCAACCTCATCGATCAACTGCCGCAGAGCGTTCAAACTTTTGTCGCGGGCATCGCTTTTGACTCGCTGAATTGTCTCCACTTCATCCAGCACAACGAGCATGCCGGCGTGGCCGGCGTCGCGAAGCATCGTTAGCATGCCTTGCAAAAAGCCAAGGGCCCCGAAGTGGTCAAGATCGCCCTTGATGCCGGCTGTTCTCTTGATGGATGCCGCTACGTGTGGCTGACCAGCGGCCCATGCCAGCAAGCCGTCGGCGGTGGCGCGGTCGCCTGCGATGGCGGCTTGGCGATAGCCGCGGATGGCGGCGGCGAAGAGCGGAGCGTGGCTAGTGACGCTCGCGAGTCGCTGCTCCAAAAGAGCCGTTGTGCGAGACACAAGGGCGGGCGTATCGTCGGGCGAAAGCCCTTCGGCCAAGACATCTTCCTCCAGCACATGAAACCAGCCGTCTACGACATTTCGTAAGGCACCTTCTGGCGTGTCTGCGGTGGCCAGCCGTTCCATCAGTCGTCGGTAGACTGTCTCCAGTTTGTGCAGCGGCGTCTCTGTCTCGGAAATCTGTACTTCGCTGGTCACAAAGCCGCGTTTTCTTGCTCGGTCGGCCAGCCAGCGGGTAAAGAATGTTTTGCCGCAGCCGTAGTCGCCACGCACGGCCTTAAACACGCCTCGTCCGGCTTGAACCACATCGAGATCGGCATCCACGGCCGCTTCGAATCGCTCAAGTCCCACGCAAAACGCGTCGAGGCTCGCGCTTGGCACGGTGCCGCGCCGCAAAGCGTCGATGATCTCGCTGGCCCGCTTTTGACTGATGCTCATCGCACGTTCTCCTCGGATGCAGGCAATCCAAACTGGATGAGCAAGATCTGTTTTTCAAGTTGAACGGTGTCGCTGGCGTCCACGCTGATCACTGGGTAGCCGTCAACATTGAAAAGTTTTTGAGCCCGTGACAAAAGCCCTGAGAGGCGGAAGGGCGCATAGGTCAACGAGCGGGCCAGCGCGAGGCTCGTCATTTTTCCGCCGCGGGCGTCAAGATGTGCTAGCAATTGTTTGAGGACTTCGTCTCCTGGATAGCCCCGTGCCGCGAGTTTTTTTTGCTCGGCAAATACCTCTGTAGAAAAGAGGCGGGTGATCCAGTCGGGCACATCGCCTAAGGCGTCGCTTTCCCGAACCTCGGGACGAGAAACAGAAGCCTCTGCCTGATTTTTATCAAACAGCATGCCCGATGGAAGCACCGTGGGTGCGACCGCAGCGGCCCCTCTTGCAAGCGGTGTTCCCGGGCCACGAGTCGCCGCTGTGTGAAGCGGCGTGCCTGCGTCCCACCACGCGGGAGACATCTCGGGGGCAAGGGTCCATCCCCTGGGCTCGGGCCATCCGGCTGGTATGAGCACGCTGATTGGCACGATCATTTCCTGAGGATTCACCCCGCCGTGATAGCCCCGCTTTGTGCTGGCGATATACCGCAGGCCCTCGCTCCAGGAGGTGATCAATTCGCCCCCCGGTCCCAGCACGCGGGGGCCCCGCATGAGAATCTCAGTGGCTGCTAGCGGTGAGTTTTCGACCGGCCGCCAGCGCTCACCTCCTTCGGCAACTCGCGCCTGCGTGCCAGATTCAAGGATGTGGCCGTGGTCGCTGGTCAGCACAACTGTCCGGCCGGCGGTTTTGGCTTCGTAGAGCAGGGCCTCCAGAAGCGGGATGGTTTTAAGGGACCAACGCACCGCGATCTGATCCGCCTTCGCGAGGATGTCGTCTGTCGCGTTGACAATCACGCCAATCACTTTCTGAGCCGGGTTGGCGATCTGATCGCGAACAGTCGTCGGCAGCGTATTTCCCGGCAGATCAGATTTTGTATAGAGCACCGGTTCGCGGCCGCTGGAACTCACGGCGACGAGTCCTTTGTGCGTTTCAAATGAATTCTTCTCGCCGCGCGAATGTGGTCGTAGGCAGCCTGCCAGCAGGCTGGCCCGCGAATACTTCGTCTCGGAGGGAATGGCTGCTAGGGCTGGGCGGAGGGATGTCTGTCCAGCCTCAACAATGGCTGACCACTGTTCCGACTGTGGTCCTCCCGGCCGAAGTGAATCGACCAGCTCGCGACAGACCGCCGCCGACATGCCGTCGAGCACCACCAGCAACACCGGTCCCGTTCGGGCGATCGGCACGACGACCGCATCCAGAATCTGCTCCACCAACAACACGCTGTTGCAGTACCCATTGGCCGACACCGTGTTGGCCAGTAATTCTGCAAAGATCTGGGCGCGATGTTCTTGCTCTTTGGTCGCCGCGGCATGGATTGTCATGACCGCAGCGGCCAGTTCGCGGGAAGGCGCCACGCGACCGATCGTGGAGCGGGCCCAGTCCACATAGCTGCCGGTGGCCAGATAATCGGTGACAGATTCGGCCAGCGACTCTGGCCTAAAGGGAAGAGCCCTCGCCGACTCCAGCCACCGCGACAGTCGCATGACCATGTCGAGCCTTTCGCGGTCGCCGACATTAAGATCGGCCTGTTCGTGATCGTAGGCGCGGGCAGCGGCCTGCGTGACGGCGTTTAAGCTGAGGGGAGCCTCTTGGGAAAATAGCTGGATCGCTTTAGCGAAAGCGGCTAGGCGTTGGGTATATCCCAGCGGGAGAATCGGGCTGGCATGAGCAAAGACCGTGCCCTCGACGTTGCCGAGGAGTTCCTCAGCACGGGTCGTGATCCGGCGTCGCTCGACTGGATCAGTGACGAGTGACTGGAGCAAGGACGCCGCTTCACCAGCGGCGCGGGAGAGCATGTCGGGAGTAAACTTCCGGCTGGCTAATACGCCGGCCTCCACCATGCCGATGGATCGCTGCGCCTTAAGCTCGGCAGCGTGGTCGCAGAGCACGCCCACCGCAAGTGCGAGGGGCACGGCATCGGGCTGGGCAGTGTGATCGGCCACCGCAAACACAAAATCGGCAGCATTGCCAGCCCGCCCCCGCAGCCATTCCTCGGTGCCTTTGCGAATTCTATCGGGCAAGTTGCGAAAGGCGCGGATATTCTCTGCGTTCAGCGACCAACGCAAGAGGGCCGCGAGGTCTGGCACATCGGCAGTCAGCCCGATCATGGACCGGAGTAATTCCCGCCACAGCGTGTCGGCGTCGAGAAACCCGCTCTTGGCTGCGGCGGTGCAAGTGCCGCCGAGATATTCGACAACCGCGTCGGCCAGCCAATCATGCCCCACGAGTCTGGGGTCGATCGACTCAGCGGCAAACTGCTGCTGCACCAGGCTCCAGCGATCGATCGTAAACAGCCGCTGCCGATGTAGCCGCGTGAAGATGTCGGGGCTGATGTCGGCATCCTCGAGGTTTGTCACCACCACCTGCACGGCGTGAGCGGTATCGTCGGCAGAATGTCGCCTGAGTGCCAGACGCAGGGCGAGCGGCGAATCGCACTGCGAAATCGTGTACGCCGTATCGCCGTCGATCTGGAGCTCTTGGCCGAGCCAACGCCCGAAGGTGCGGATACCCACTGGCTTAGAGACGGACCTTTTTTTGAGCAGGGAGTTGACCTGTGCCTTGATCTGATTGAACGTAATTGGCTGGCTCATGTGCTGGGGCCTTCGCTCCAGCGAATCGTAACCTCGATCTTCGCGGCCGGGTGCGCCTGCTGAATCTGTCCGATTCGCTGCGTGGCACTGGCCGCCGTCAGACCCTTTTCTTCACCGCTGCGGGGGATCTTGATGACCCCCACGGGCAACGGCAACGGCTGCGGCTGCGGCTGCAGTTGGGGATCCGGCGGCGGCGTCAGCGGCACGATTACCCCCAGTAAACGCTGATACGCCGTATCCAAAACAGTCTTGAGCGGCGCTGTCGCCACGTGATCGTCGTTCGTAACGGCCTGTCGCATGTCACTCAGAATCAGTTCTGCCCGCTGCTGCAGTTCGGGCGTGCGTTGAACCTTCTCGACAAGATCCCAGACACGATCCTCCAGACAGGAAACCCACTGACCAGAACCCTTCACGCATACCCCCATGGCAATCTCGGTCGTCCGGATCTCTGCCCGAGCGAGTACGGCGATCACGTCCTTCGCCTCCGCAGCACCGATCTGGTCGAGCAGCGATCGTGTGGCCTCTGCGGTCTTGAGCCGCTCAGCGGTGTCGTCCACAACTCCAAGGCTCGTGAGCCGATGCTTGAGCAGTTGGACGTATGTCTGGACCGACGCCTTTGCACCGACTGCAATCGCTTTGACCTTGCTGCCGACTGTCACCGCATTGGCGGCCGTCA
>Ga0209702_10006323_pt1 | contig 15316 bp, 18 predicted proteins | sample FRY01_FD_187210 | JGI IMG/M metagenome (GOLD analysis project Ga0209702, IMG submission 187210) | Freshwater microbial communities from Lake Fryxell liftoff mats and glacier meltwater in Antarctica - FRY-01 (SPAdes) (version 2) | ecosystem: Environmental > Aquatic > Freshwater > Ice > Glacier... | reverse complement strand
AGTTTGAAGAAGACACTCAGCAGACCGAAGAAGACGCGTTAAAGACGATGATTTGAAGAAGACGAACGCCGAAGAAAACGCACGGTCAAACCGGAAGAATCAATGCAGATTCAGACTGGCGGCCACAATAGACGCATACGCCGAAAAAAAGTCAGGACCGGGAGAAACCCTGACTTTTTTGATAACGCCTCGTCTCTGTCTGTGAAGGTGATTCTCACAACGACGACAGGCACCGCCACCTTCAGATGCCTGCCAAGGACGCTAACATGAATGTTCCCTACACCGGCCATGCCGCCATCCGCTCACAGCAACGTGGAATTCCTCCGCTGATTAGCAACTGGCTGCTGGACTACGGCGACGAAATTTACGACGGCCACGGCGGAGTTGTCCGCTGCTTTACCCCCAATAGCATTCGAACTATGGAGCGTGAGATAGGTAGAGCGCCTCTGAAACGCATGTCCGAGTTTCTGCGCTGTTACCTGGTACAAAGCGCCAGTGATGGCGCTATCGTAACGGTAGGCAAACGCCATCAGAACAAGCATATATGGCGGCATTGAAAGCTGAGGAAAGGTACGTGACCCAACCAAACTTCCTAGGGAAAAATTCGTTCGAAAAATTGGCGAATAATTGTGCTGGAAATGATTGAACTGGGCACACTCATTGTGCCGGTCGACCCATCCGAGTCCGTCACGGCCTAATTCTTTCATGACTTTTGCTTCATCGAAGGTAAGAAACTCGGGTACTTTTGGCTCGATTCCCTGGAAATTTCGCGCCCGCGACTTTAACCAAACGGTATTCATTGGCTCATTTAAGTTTGCGAACTTATTTCCTCGGATGGGCTTTGAAGTACTGACTTAGATTGCTTTCCGCCTTGGCAACAAATGCTGTCAGTTCGTACTCCATTTTTGGTGAGCAAGGGGATCCGAATCTGGCCTTTACTTGATTTCGAATATCAGTGGAATCCATTCGCATCGCCCAACTCATGTCGAATGTTCCATGGAGCTTATCGTCATGATAGAAATCAGCCATGTTTTGAACCATTGTCCGCAATCGTGACGACAAATCATGCATATTCAAAGCCCGATCAGTCTTTAATTTCTTGTAGTCAGAACTTTGCCTACATTGAGTCAATGACACTTCAATATCAACTAAAGCATTTAGATTCTGGAACATTTCAGGCGGTGGTTTTTCTGCATACGCGCGCAAGCAAAATATTGAGAGTAGTGCGCATGTGCCAATCCTTAAAGTGAGATATTTGATTTTTTTTGAGTTGGATCGTTGCATGCGCATGCCTTTCAAAGAGCGTTCGAAAATTATCTCCCCAGATCATCCATATGAGATTGACCCACGCTATTTATCGCTCACCAGATTTCTCTTCACTTTCTACCTAGTCCCACTCAAAGACGAACTCGGCCTGAATCCGCTTTTTTAGCATCCACACGTACCCTTCGTGTCTTCCGCGTGGCTCCAGCCACTTGGGGCCTTTCTCAACTTCACCGATAGCCTTTTGTCCCGGATCAAATGCCCGCTTGAGTTCAAAGCCGGGCTGACCTTTAGCAATAAAGGATTTCCATCCAGCGTTCAGGTGACCGAAAGGCACTTTCGGAACTCGACCCAAGGGATCTTCTATAAAAGCCCGGGCCTCGGCTTCTTCTACTGATGTGTAGGCGTACACATGCTGCGGCTTTAGGACAAACTGGCTGTGGTATTTCTCGGCGCGTTTTACTTTCAGCCAGTTGAAAAGCTCCCATCCAATGACTGGAAACACTAAGGGCCAAATCATCCAAACCACCATGTGCTCCGCGACCACTACCGCAGCTGCCTTTGACTTGCTGAGGTACTCTTTGAACTCATTTGGGCTCCAATAAGAACCCAATGTATTTTCTACGAGGGCAACGGTGAGCGTCATCAAGCCACAAGCAATTAAGCCACTAACTAGATACAGACCTATGAAATTCCACGTCTCTGCTGTCATTCTTCACTCCTTGGTCCTTGATAAAACGCATTCACCCGATATCCGGATGATCCGCTTTCCGGTGGATCACCGTTGCGAACCACCCTTTCGCTCTCAAGCCTTCCCTTTTGGATTTTGAGGAAAAGGTCTTCTTCGTAGGTGCTTGCATATCCACCATGTACATATTTGAGCAAGCCACCGCGTGGGCAGCGCAGCTCGCCCGTGTACCAATGGGCGAATACTCCATCAGCAGAATTGGCGAATTGTTCGTGTAAGGGGAGCGACTTCCAACCACCTGAGTCATCGTCGTCGTTCTCTATTTCTATCGCCTTGAGGTACAGCCGGTCTGCTTCAATGCACCAGGTGCCTACATACCCCCGCCAAAGCGCGGTACAAGTGCCCCGGAATTTCCAATGGAAGGTGTCTGACTTGGTCAGCAGGCTGAGAGGTGTTTCACAGAGGGTCAGTTCCTCGCCCTTGTAAATGAGTTTTTCGGGAAATTGTGCGGTCATACTTGTGTCCGTTTAGACGTAACTTGCTTCTATCAACTTGCGGGCACCCATCACTGGAGATGTCACCGCATCCATATAGTCACGAGCCTTTTGCTGGCTTATCTGTTCCCGAATGCGATCCAGTTCGTCGTCCACAGTCTCGCCAAAGACCAGCTTGGACAAGACAACCATGAGCTCGAAAAACAAAACCAGCGTGAAGAACAGCACCCAGGCTACAAAGGCTGCGGTGTTGTTGCTGGTGTATTGATGCAGGGCCTCCACCCGTGCCAGCAATCCAGCCTTCTCAACCACCTGCGGTGCAGTCCTCCAAAGTGCCACTGCTTGGGCTTTTTGAGTGCCCAACTGTGCCAATTGATCCTGAGAATTCATGTATTCCATCCGCAGGGTTTCAGCCTGGCGTGCCAGTTCACGGTAGACCGGGCCCACGCTGCGTAGCTTGCTGCCACAGGTGCCATTGGCTTCACAATTGGCAGCGTCTTGAGCCTTAAGCCAGTCGGCCTTCTTCTGCGCAACAGTTCTTCGTTGGACATCAATGGCCTGACCGTGTTCTTCCTTTACCCGATCTTCACCGGCTTGTAGAAGCTGCTGAGTCACTTCCCGGTCAAAGATCACCAGGTCCACGGTCGATGCCCCAAGCACGGAAATGACAATACCAATCAACACACGAGCCGCATTGACATACCATGCCTTGGGTGTTGCGAGCACGAGCCGCTCTACCAAGTAGATGAGCCCTGCGCAAAAGAACGCAACCGCTGCAGATGCCAACTCTGTCTGCCGGAAGATCTGGGAAGCAATTACATAGCCTGTTACCGCCCACATCACTACCGGGATGTGAATGGCGATGGCAAATGCCTTGGTACGGCGCACAGTAGAGGGATGGAAACGGGCGGCCCGGTCGGGATGCTCACCTACGATATGGCACAGGTAGTTTGAGATGGTCATGGTGTTTGTCCTTTTAGTTGCCGAGTAGTTCAAAGTCGACTGCTTCGCGTAAACCCTTGCCAAAGCCGATCTGGTAGCGGTTTAGCGCCTCCAATATCCAGCCCTTACCGTCTGCTGCCTGCTCGATTTGATCGCGCAACACCGCCATATCGCGCTCAATACGCTTGCATGCCATGTCCAACTGGGCTGTTGTGGTGGCACAAAGGCCTTCGGTCTGTAGCTGAGTGTTGCGCAGGCGGTCAACCTTGGCTTGTCGTTGCTCTACCAATTGGGCCAAAGTATTCTGAAAGCGCGAGACTAGGCTTTGCTTACCTTGCATCAACGCCTCTTGGGTCCGGTAGTTGGAACCGTTGTGTCGACCCAGCCCAAAGTAGTTGTCTGCAAAAAAGTCCTTCAATTCCGGTGTGTCCATCAATCCCGCTGACTGGTTGGCTGCAGGCGGTGGCAATTCTGGCGACTCTAGTGCTGCCTCCAATCCAGCTGGCTGGCTTAAAAGTGTTCGGTCTGGAAGTTGAACCACATTGCTGATGGCGTCGTGCGGCTTAGGCTCAGTTGGTCCAGGCACAACCAAAGGTGTTGTTTCTGCCAATGGTTCTGACGGTGTCGGCGTGTTCCAGAAAATCATTTTTCGCAAGTTCATAAGGGTTCCAATCTTGTTGGGTCGCGGTAGGGACAGGAGTTACCCCCTGCCCCCCGCACAGATCCCTGCGAGCGCAATTTACGCACAAGGCTCCTGCCGCAGGTGTTTGACGCGAAACCGCTCTTCTGCAAAGGGATGGGCATGGCGGTACGGCGGTATAAAACGTTTCACTAGTTTCTGGAAACGCTCCCAAGACAGGTTATGGCGCTGGCTTCTTCGTAGCAGCATTCGCCGCCAAGTCCGGCAGACCTCGCTGCGAAAGCTACACATCCGATACTCATTTCCGGGCACCGCGAAGTAATTGAAGTAGCCTCGTACCACGCTGCTAAGCCATTTTCCGACTTCTCCAACGCGATGGTGCATCTTGCCTCTCAGCTTCGCCCGAATCTCTTTGAGTGTTGCGCGCATGCGTTTCTTCACGGTCAACCGCAGCAATTTGAACGATCCCCTGCGGGTCTTTGAGCAACAGTGCGTGAAGCCCAGAAAGTCAAATGTCTCTGGCTTTGCTTCACCCCTGCGCTCTCGATCTTTGATGGCAAAACGTCCAAACTCGATCAGCCTCGTCTTGTCCGGGTGTAACACCAGACCAAACTTTGCCAGTCGCTCCCGCATTGCTGCAAGAAACGCTTGGGCGTCTCCAATATGCTCGAATCCGAACACACTGTCATCTGCGTACCTGACCATGATGAACTGTCCTTTTGCGCTTCGGCCTCTCCATTGTTGCGCCCATAAATCCACGGCGTAATGCAAGTAGATGTTGGCCAGTAACGGCGATATAACCGCCCCTTGCGGGGTGCCTTTTACTGCTGCTACGCGCCTTCCATCCTCGATAACGCCTGCCTTGAGCCACTTGCCGATCAGCCGCAATAGGCGTTTGTCAGCTACACGATGTTCCAGAAATCGCATCATCCACTCGTGGTCGATGGTGTCAAAGAATGCCTGGATGTCGGCATCAAGTATCCAGTTCACCTTTCGGCTACCAATTCCCACAGCAAGTGCGTCCAGCGCATCGTGCTGGCTGCGGCCCTGTCTAAACCCATACGAAAACCCAAGGAAGTCTTCTTCATAAATCATGTTTAGCACGGTGGTGACCGCCTGTTGCACGATTTTGTCCTCTACTGAGGCTATTCCAAGTGGGCGTTGTTTGCCATCGGCCTTGGGTATGAACACCCGCCGTGATGGTTTGGCTCTATAGGCACCGGTATGTATTTCCCGGTGCAATTCGTCCACTCTCGTGAATAGTCCTTCCTCGTACTCTCCCCACGTCACGCCATCCACCCCCGCCGCCGCGTCCTGCTTGAGCGCATAAAAGCTCTCAAGCAGCAGCGTTGGCGTGATGTGATGCAGCAGTGTCGTGAACCTCATCCGCTTATCCTTTCTGGCGGCTTCACGTATGCCTTGGAGTCCCTTCGACGCTGGTGTCCGGTTCTGTGCCCGGTCAGCGGGAGTCTCTTTGACATTTCCTTTGGCTACACCCCTTTCCTCCACCACCTCCGCAGGTTTCCCCTTGTTCGGCGGCTTCCCCGGTACTATGGGTGTATCCGACTTCTGGGTGGCGTTGATGGCGGGATTACGGTTATTCACCTTCCCCGCCCCGCCCGCTACCTTCGCGGGCACCGCCCAGACCTCCCAGCTTCCGAACAGATCGCTTCCCGGCATGCACAGGGTCTCCGACCGCGCGGGATCAGAGCATGACTTGCGATTGACGTCATGCCCCATGTTGCTTTCCGAGATATTTAACTCCGTCAGCATCCCGATTTCCTGATTTCGCGGCTCAATGGCTGGCCTGCCGGTTTCCCCTGTCAACGCTTCGCCCCACACCTCGCGATGTGCAACGCATGACTCGGGGTCAGAGTGATTCGCCATTTCTTCTCTGTATTGAACTTTCATCAACTACGATCTGCCAGCTTTGGCTGGCGCACTAAATGGCCGGGAATCCGTTGCCATGCCCTAGGGACGCAGGTACTTGGAAAAGGTCAGGCTAATTTTGATCCTGACCTTTTTGCTAAAGGTTCGTCTATGGATCAGACAGCGTTTTGCTGTGATTCCGGAGCCACACAAGATGTTCACAACCCTTCAGTCAACCACCTTCAAGTTGTTTTGGATGCTGACGCTAATATTGGTCTTGATTCAACCGGCAGCAAATGCCCAGCCTGGTCATCTCGAGGGCCGGATCGTCGGCGTGACAGATGGCGACACGGTGACACTGCTTGATGCCAATAACACCCGGTACAAAATCCGACTGGCCGGTATTGATGCGCCTGAATCTCGCATGCCCTATGGGCAAAAGGCAAAAGCCTACCTTGCTGAACTGGTCTTCGGCAAGGAAGTTATCGCCTCGACCCGTAAACTCGACCGCTATGGTCGCACCATTGCGACCTTGGTTGTTGAAGGAAAGGATGCGAATTTAGCTATGTTGCAGGCAGGATTAGCTTGGCATTACAAACAGTATGCGCGGGAACAGCCTGAGGTTGAGGCGATAGCGTATGCTTTGGCCGAAGTGGAGGCTAGGGAAAAAAAGCTTGGGTTGTGGCAAGACGTTGAACCCATGGCACCTTGGGATTGGCGGCATGCGCCCAGGGCTAATGCTGACAGTGCGCCAAAGGCTACGTTTAAGAGCCATATGGGAGCGATTCATGTTTAAGTGGGTTAGTAGGAAATTTACCCAATCAGAGTTGAACAATGACCTGAAAGGTTTGCGTTCACTCTCCGGTTACCAGAGAGCGAAAACAGCGACGGTGATATATGCACACATCCTCAAGGGGTTTGAGTCATTAAGTAGCGACGTTCCCCTCCAGCAGGTTCAAGAGATGTTCGCTGGATGGCGGCGCGAAGCAGTTAAGACGGCTACAGGTTACGACGACCCACGCCACTTAGAAACCTCGCTGCCAGAGGCATTTTTTCTAACATTTGCTGAGGCCTATCCTTGTGACGGCATGCAAGTTCGCAGAGAAATAGCAAACGCCCTTAAAACTATCGTCGAGGAAGACATGGCTGAGTTTTTCTCAGCCGATCAGGTTCCGTCCGTCAAGGCCGAGTACGAATCATTTTGGATTCGATTGAAGAGTAATAACCTAATCTGATTGATTTCAATATGAATTTACTTTTGACCATTGTTTCCGGAATTTTTATTCTTTTCGGGATAAGTCTCATGTTTTCAAAAGCGCGACTTGCAATGCTTGCCGCGATAGTGTGCGTGGGGTCTGGCATGCTTGCCTACGATGAAAAATCCTTTATTCCCCTTGCGGCTGGTTTCGGCCTTCTTTGGGTCTTGAGACTCTTGGGCGGAGAAAGGGAATGATGTTTGGTTACTGTTACTGGCAGAGAGGCATGTCCGCGAAAACGTATTAATACTGATGAGCGATTTCGATTCACTTAGAACATCAAGTGTGCGGAGCACATTGCGATGGATTGCGACGTTGCCCGCGGCCTTCCTCACAGGTTATATCGCTTGGTTTTTTGTCGGAGCTATCTACAAGCATATTGCCTCCACCAGTATCGGACTTGACCCCAATTCAGCTATATCTCGAATCGTTTTTGAGGCAGCATCTCAGATTGCCCTGGGCTATTTTTTTGTGGCCGGTGCCGAGGCCGTTGCACCCAATCACAAAGGGCTCGCAACGCATGGTGCTTCGCTCCTCGGGTTTCTTATATCCGGCTTCCTTTTTATGCCGGCACTTCTAAAAATGGATCAATCGGCAATGCTTGGTGTTGCTGCGACGTTAGTTGGGCTGACGTTGGCTGCCAAGCGGCGACAACAGCAAGAGTAGTCATCAATGAACCAAAATAGAAGGCCTTGGTATTTTAAGAACTCGTGGTTCATTGTGAGTGCGGCCACTTGCTTTCTGGCCGGTATGTTTCTGTCTGCAGTTCACTTAGGACTGACACCAAAAAGTGAAGTCATCGCTCTCAGTCGCTATTTTCAATTCGTATATCTAAGTTGGCGCGGCACTACACTTTTGGAACAAGGTAACTACGAGGGTGCCTTGAACAAATTTCAAAGCTCCCTCGACATTGCTAGACAATTAAATGGGATGCCACAGGAAACTGCAACGGCTATGACTAACGTAGGTGTAGCGGAAATCAAGTTGGGAAATTGGTCGTCTGCAATTCCAAATATTCAACAAGCACAGACCATATACGAAAAATCAATTGGGGCAGACCACCAAAATACTCTAAGAGCAATTGCGGCACTAGCCGAAGCTTATAGTTCATCTAATCTATTAGATCAAGCGCTTGCCCTACAAAAGCGTGTAGTCGAGGTCCAAGGACGAACCCTTGGAGAATTTCATCTCGAACTTGTATCGTCCCTCAACAATCTGGCTGGTACATATGTTGATCTTGGAGAAAATGACAAGGCACTACCACTGTTGAAGCGCGCCTTAAACATCGTAGAGAAGGCCGAGGGAAAGGATACGCCCAGTGCATTCTTTGTCCTAAATACTTTGTCGACGACATACAGCAACCTTGGAGATGCCGAGCAGGCCGAGCTCCTTCAGCGCCGAGCCCTGTCAATCGCAGAAAAACGGTTTGGCTCTAATCATCCCATTACAGCTACTGCTCTAAACAACCTAGGAAAGAGCCTCATTGATGCACGCCGCTATGAAGAAGCGTTGCAAGTAGGTCAGAGAGCATTAAGCATAGCTGAGAAGACTCAACGCAAAGACAGTGAGGAAGTTGCAGCATCATTACTTGGTATTGGGATCAATTATTTGCTTCTGCATCAATATGATAAAGCTGAACTTCACATAAAAAAATCACTGGGAATCGTAGAGGTAAGTTCTAGCCCCAATAACTTAGCACGTGCCAACATACTGATGATGCTGGCAATAATTGATGCGCATGGATCTCGCTACGAAGTAGCAAAAGCGCGCTTACACAAAGCCCTTGCAAACTTGGTACAAGAACTTGGTATCGACCATCCGAGATCTGCAGAACCCCTGTATCCGCTATTCGCTGTCTATGCTAAGCAAGGCGAGAAACGATTAGGGGTATTTTTTGGGAAGCGCAGTATTAACAAGCTTCAGGCGGAGCGAGGTCGGGTCGCGAATGTTAATAAGGACTTGCTGAGTCTGTACTCAGCAGGATTTGAAGCAAATTATCAAAACCTAGCGAGCGTATTGGCCGAACAGAATCGCTTTTCCGAAGCATTGCGGGTTCTTGCCATGGTCAAAGAAGGCGAATACTTTGACTTTGTTCGCGGCCAGCCTAATGTGATTCCACGATTTTCTGAAGTCCAGTACGACCGAAAGGAACAGCATGCGTTGGAGGGTCTTGAGGGAGTTGGCAGAAGTCTAGGTACTGCCGGTCAGAAGTTGCGTGAGATGGAGAGTAAGTTAGCGGAAAACCCTTCTGTTCAAGATCAGAGCCAATTGTTGAGCTTGCGATCCGAGCTCGCCATAGCAAGATCGAATTTTGAGTCGTACCTGTCGGACTTGGATAAGGATTTTCCTAAAGAAACCGAATCTCTAAAGAGCGATGTAGATGCGCTTGGTAACGACCGCAAATTACAAACCACGCTAACAACTTTGGGACATGGTGCCGTGATGTTGCATTACGTCATTGCCGATGACCGCATTGTCATTTTGATGACAACCCCTCAAAGAACATTTGTTCGGACCGTTGCGACTGACATAAATGACTTCGACCTAAAGGTCAATTCGTATCGACGCGCGCTGAGAGATCCGACCAGCGATCCACGTCCGTTGGCGCGTGAACTTTACGATCTTCTAGTCGGGCCAGTGGCAGGCGACCTGGTAAAAAGTGGTGCGAAAACTGTCATGCTGTCATTGGACGGGAATCTGCGTTATCTGCCTTTTGGTGCTTTGCACGATGGACATAGCTACCTCGCAACGCGTTGGAACTTTCCAATTTTCAGCGAAGGGGGCAAGAGTCGATTGCTTGACACGGTTACGCCTCGCTGGACGGTTGCTGCGTTGGGGAGCACGCAGGCGTTCGGTGATTTGAAGGCACTACCGTCAGTCAAGGATGAACTGCGCAGCATTGTCAAGTTAGGGGGCAGTGGTGTCTTACCTGGCGAGGTATATATGGATGCTGCGTTTACCTCCGACCGCTTAAAGGATGTGAGCGAGCGTAAGTTCCAACTCTTGCACGTAGCAAGTCACTTCCAATTCAGCCCTGGTACCGAAATCAACTCCTTCCTGCTGCTGGGGGATGGCAATAAACTCAGTCTTGGCGACATCCGCACACGAAATTTTCGCTTTGACAATGTCGATCTGCTCACTTTGTCAGCCTGCGAAACCGGTTTGGGTGGCGGTAGAAATCAGCAAGGGAAAGAGATTGAAGGCTTTGCCGTTATCGCACAGCAGCAAGGTGCGAAGGCTGTGCTGGCAACTCTGTGGCCGGTGGCAGACCAGAGCACAGCTATCTTGATGACTGAATTGTACAAACTGCGCCAGGAGAAAAGTCTGACAAAGATTGAGGCGCTGCGGCAGGCGCAATTGTCATTGTTGGCGAATCCAAAATACGCTCATCCTTTTTACTGGGCTCCGTTTATTCTGATGGGGAATTGGAAGTGAGAATGCCAGCTACATTGTTGACTTACTAACTGATGTTACGCAGCCATCCCTGATAGTCTTGACGAATGAAAAAATCTGACCTTGAGTTGTACACGGACTATCTGCTGAGCACTTTTGGTGCGGCAACGGCGACGGGCTTGTCAGCGATGGTTGATGGTGATGTGAGCCACGATCAGATCACGCGGTTTTTATCAGCGCAAGACTACACGTCGAAGGACTTGTGGCAACAAGTGAAGAGAACCATTCGATCGGTGGAGCGCGACGATGGCGTGCTGATCTTTGATGACACGATTCAGGAGAAGGCTTGGACCGATGAGAGTGAATTGATGTGCTGGCATTTTGACCATTGCAGCGGTCGCACGGTCAGGGGAATCAACCTACTCAACGCACTGTACTACTGCAACGGGACATCCATTCCGGTGGCGTTTGAACTTGTGAAAAAGCCGATTCAGTACAGCTGCCTGGCCACCAAAAAGCTCAAGCGCAAAAGTGAGAAAACAAAGAACGAGATGATGCGCGAGATGATCCAAGTGTGTATCGACAATGCCTTGAAGTTTCGCTTCGTGCTGATGGATAGCTGGTTCTCCTCAGAGGGGAACTTCGAATTCATCACGGGCAAGGGCCGTCATTTTATTGCCGCACTCAAGGACAACCGGCTGATCGCATTGAGCGAAGAGGATAAGAAGAAAAAGCATTTTGTGCGCGTAGATGAGCTGGATTTTCCAGAGCAGAGCGCCGTGCGCGGCTGGCTCAAGGGGTATGCAAAAGAAGTCCTTGTGGTCCGCCAAGTCTTTAAAAACAAGGACGACAGCACGGGGATTTTGCATCTGGTTTGCAGTGATTTGACGGGCAACTATGACGTGATCACCACAACCTACAAAAAACGGTGGCAAGTGGAGGTATTTCACAAATCCTTGAAGTCCAATGCCAATCTGGCCAAGTCTCCCACCAGAACGCTTCGAACCCAAAGCAACCACGTCTTCATGGCCATTTATGCCACCTTCAAGCTCGAATGTTTGAGCATCACGAGCAAGCTCAACCCCTTTGCCCTTTGTCGCAAGCTACTCATCAATGCATCTCGCTCCGCCTATGCCCAGCTTCAGCTGTTCCGGACGGCTGCGTAACATCAGTTACTAAGGTGTAACTATTTTTTCTTGTAGATTTTCTAATTGATGCACACAATTCGATGCTCGCTAAGACCAGGCCAGAGCAATGCACCTGAATATAAATTGGTAGCTACGATCAACCAACACATCATTGACTGAAGGGGTTTTGTGACATATCTACTACTTTTGGGCGCAGTCGCGGCCATAACGAGCAGCTTACTTTTGATAATCTATTCCGGCCACGCAAATGAAAAAGGTCTTCCTCAAGGTTCATTTTTTGCAAATGGAAAAGCAATGATTGGCGGATATGTTGGTGCGGCGGCAAGTGTCGGCCTGACACTGAGCAAGGGCTCCGTTATTGATTTGCTTATAGCCGCAGCCATTTCCTTTTTTGTTGCCGCACCCATCCTTTTGGGTTGGCTCCGTTCTTCTGTTCAGATTACATCAATAATTGGATTGCCGACCGGCCTCTTGCTGATGGCCGCATATTGAAGCTTTGTGCCCAGGGTTGCCACTTTAATAGCGCGCCGAGACATTAACGACGTACCGGCAGTGAATAATTTATGCTTTCCATAAATTTGACTGCTTGCAAGTCAAACTTAAACTTCTTTCTCAATTTGTCGATTCCATCCTCTTCGTGTGTGAACGCGGAAAGGGCCAACAATTTTAATTCTCCGTCGCTGCATTTAAGCTTTTCGCGGTTGAGGACTCTCTTCGCAATTTCGGTTAGCTCATCAAGAGTGAGGTAAAGATTTTTATTGGTCTCCACCCATCGCCTAAACATTGCAATTTCAACTCCGATCATGCCGTGTAAACGATCATCAATCTTTTTTTTACCGAAACCAAACATACTGAACCTCCCCGGGGTTTGAAAATTAGCCTGTATTACCTAGAGAAATCGCTTAGAAGTGGGTAATCCCCCCGTTATTCGCCAATGCGAACAAAAATCGAATTGCCCATCGCATAGCTACTTTATGACCTCAACGTGCCAACCGAAGTAGCTATACAGAAAAGGTGTATCTTTCATGTTGGTCAATTTGACTCTCAACTTGAACTTGGTCCCAATTGGATAGTCATTGATGAGCTTCTTTGAACATTCAATGTTCAGCGAAGGTGGGAAGACTTGCTTCTTCGCTGGCCTTACCTGTGGTCGTACGCGACCTTGCGAGTCGGGCCCCAAGTACGATTCGGCAATGATTTCCGCCCGCATGACAGCCGCTGCCCGTGATGCACGCTTGTGCGTGCTGGCTTTATTGCACCGGTGTCGGCAGGCCGGCCTTGAAGCCGTAAACCGTGATCGGGGCCTTTTGCAGGTTGCCGTTTTCATCGTAGGCGTAGGTGGTGACGACACCTTTGTAGCTGGCCTTGTGCAACTCAGCACTGATCTTGGCCGGGTCCAGCGTACCCAGCTTTTGCATCAGCGTTCCAATGAACATGGTCTGGTCGTAGAACGACGCGGCATACGCATCCGGGTCTTGATTGAAACGTTTCTTGTAGGTGGTCTTGAACGCAGGGCCAGCCGCGACCTTGTCCAGAATCGCCCCACCCTGGGCACAGAAGACCGTGTCGTTTGCCGCATCACCCGCCAGCTTGCCGGTCTCCGCCACGCAAATGGCGTCACCGCCGAGAAGCTTGGACTTGACGCCCAGGCTCTTCATCTGCTTGACCATGGGGCCGGCCTGTCCGGCATAACCGCCGTAGAAGATCACGTCCGGGTTTTTCCCTTTCATGTTCGTCAGGATCGCGCTGAAGTCGATCGACTTGTCGGTTGTGTAATCCTGTCCGACGATGGTCAGGCCCAGTACCTTGGCTTCCTTGATGAACTCGTCCGCCAGGCCCTGTCCGAAGGCCGTGCGGTCGTCGATCACACCAGCGGTCTTGGCCTTCATGGTGTTGAAGGCATATTGGGCCATGCTGCTGCCAATCAGGTTGTCGCCGGCAATCACGCGGAACACGCTCTTGTAGCCGCCCATCGTGACCTTCGGATTGCTGCCCACCGTGGACAGAATAGCGCCGCCGGAGTCATAGATTCTGGATGCGGGAATCGCCACGCCGGAGCAATAAGGCCCCATCACGAACTTGACGCCGGCATCCATCAACTTTTGCGCCACCGCCATGCCGGTCTTGGGGTCGCACTGGTCGTCTTCGGACGCCAGTTCGAACTTCAAGGCTTTGCCGCCCACCTTTAGCTTCTTGGTGTTGAGTTCTTCCACGGCCATGCGAACGCCGTTTTCGTTGTCCTTGCCGGCAAAGGCATTGGAACCTGACAGCGGGCCGGTGTGACCGATCTTGACGACCTGTTCCTGGGCCTGGGCAGTGTGGATCGCACCCAGAGACAGGGCGGCCGCAGCAATCGATAGAGGAAGCAGTCTGGACTTGGATTTCATGAGATCGACTTTCTTTGGAGGGGGGACGGATCAAAGCCGGACAACTTGCATCAGCAGTGTCCGCGAACGTACGATGACAAGGGGAAACAGGGATTGATCCTCTCCGACGGGCGGAGGCAAAAGTACGATGTCGGGCCAATCGCCGATTGGCGTTGCGCCCGTCCTCGGGTTAACCCTGGTGCAGTGCGTTTTCTTGATGTACTTTGTCTTTCGATGCAGGGTCAGTTTGCAGCGCAGCGTCATGAAACAAACGGAAGTCGCACTATGAACAGTTCCAAGGTCATTCATGTGGTGAGTTGCCACGCCGCCGGTGAGGTGGGCGATGTCATCGTAGGCGGTGTGGCAGCTCCGCCGGGCGACAGCATCTGGGAGCAGTCACGTTTTATCGCCCGTGATGAGACGCTGCGCAACTTCATGCTCAACGAGCCGCGCGGTGGTGTGTTCCGCCACGTCAACCTGCTGGTGCCACCGAAGAACCCGCTGGCGCAGATGGGCTGGATCATCATGGAGCCCTGCGACACGCCTCCGATGTCGGGCTCCAATTCAATCTGCGTGGCCACGGTGCTGCTGGAGACCGGCATCATCCCGATGACCGAACCGGTCACCCGCATGGTGCTGGAGCCCCCCGGCGGTTTGATCGAAATTACCGCGGACTGCAAGGACGGGAAGGCCCAACGCATTTCGGTGCGCAATCTGCCTTCCTTTGCAGCCAAGCTTGATGCGCAGCTGGAGGTCGCCGGCGTCGGCACCCTGGTCGTGGACACGGCTTATGGCGGTGACAGTTTTGTCATCGTGGACGCCCGGAAACTGGGCTTCGCCATCCAGGCGGACGAAGCGCGCGAGCTGGCCGAACTGGGCATGAAAATCACCGCGGCGGCTACTGAGCAGTTAGGATTTTTGCACCCTGCCAATGTGGATTGGAAACACATCTCGTTTTGCCAGTTTGCCGGCCCCTTGAGCCAGGAAAACGGTGTTTGGACCGGCTCCAATGCGGTGGCGATCCGACCCGGCAAGATCGACCGATCGCCCACCGGAACCGGTTGCTCGGCACGCATGGCCGAAGCCCATGTTGGTCGGCGAGGTCCGATGCGCGATGCGCGCGACCGGATGCTCCTGCACGTTGTCGGGTGGCAGGTGGTGGTCCGCCGCGCCGACATGGGTCTCGAAGAATGCCCAGGTGCGGCGCGCAAGCCGGCGCAGAAAAACGGTTTGCCTACTGGTCAGTGCAGCAGGCTT
>Ga0209702_10006322_pt1 | contig 15316 bp, 11 predicted proteins | sample FRY01_FD_187210 | JGI IMG/M metagenome (GOLD analysis project Ga0209702, IMG submission 187210) | Freshwater microbial communities from Lake Fryxell liftoff mats and glacier meltwater in Antarctica - FRY-01 (SPAdes) (version 2) | ecosystem: Environmental > Aquatic > Freshwater > Ice > Glacier... | reverse complement strand
TCTTCACTATCTTCTAACCTTGGGAAATAAAATTCTTTCTCTACTTGAGTACCTTGTTGAGCACCGGTGGTTGCATGGCCATCTATAAACTTAGTTTCATCAAAAATCCCGTCTACCGGAAATTCCAATCGAGAACCCGAAGGAGTAGCAGATAAAGCTTCTGTAATTCCAAAATCGGGTAGAAATTTGTTTGGTATGTATAATTTAGATTTATTAGTTGAAAATATGTGTTTGTGAGCTCTACACTTTGTTTCAGATATATCAATATCTTCTATTGTTCTTAATTTTAAATTTTTTATACCTTCTGGTGTGGGTATTACATAATCTGCACATCCAGTATCAACTTTTTTAGCTACGGCAGTTGTTTTAAGAATTTCATACGCAAGTTCAAATCTTATAAAACTATCTGAAGATAAAAGTGGTGTATCATTAGGAACTTTTAACTTTGAATCTGTTCCATCACTTTTTATATTTGTTTTCTTTAAGTTTGATAGGTAATCTTCTCTAAGATAGTCATCCATATTAATGAAGTTAGCGGGATTACTCCATTTTAGATTATCTATTAAATTTTTAATGTTACCGATTTGTTTTGCAAGGGGTAATTTATTATACATTTGCATAAATAAAGATTTACCAATATTATCTCTATCATCAACCGCATCTTCTATTTGTTTTGGAGAAAATTTTATACCACTTGCTGCTTGTGTTACATCTATAAGAACTCCTTTATGATTTGATAAATAAGATGGAAGTTCTCCTTGCGAAGTTAACTCAACTTGAATATCAAAAGTTTCATCATCTGCATAATTCATTTGACCACCAGTGACCACTCCTAAAAATGCATCGTAGGTTCCTTGAGATGATGCACGTTTATCTTTTAATACTGATAAGTTTTGATATTGAATTAAATCACATACAGTAACTGCAGCTCCTGCACCTGCTCTTTGTTGATATGATTTTGAAGTATTAAATCCCCATTCAATTAAAGCATAATATCCTGGTTCTAAGAAGTGATTTGTAAGAGCAGTTGCCTGTCCTTTGGTATAACATTTTATAGTAAATTTACATTTACGAGTTAACCCCTCCGAACCATTCTGTACACTCACAGATGCTATTGTTGGTGTGGGTCTACTTTGTCTCACATCTTCTTTAGCATAGTAAGATGTTTTATTATCAGCAAATTTTCCAATTCTACCAGAGATACTACCAACACCATAACGAGTATCCATGTTATCATCGGAAGTTAAGGATTCTATTATCAGGCCGGTACCAACCATAGAGATTCCACGAAACCAAGGTTGTAAAGATGATACGGCTAAATTATCTCCCGCTCTATCTAATATTACCTTTGTGATTGTAGAATCTATATTGGATAAATTAGGAAATCCACTCATAACGTTTATTTATTAAAATTTGAAATTATTTGGGTATAGTTTTCAGGTATCCTTAAAGTTGTACCATCAGCAACTGCGAACGAAGCATCGTGTATATTATTAGCTGCTGCAATAATCCACCATAACGATGAATCACTATAAAAATCATTAGCAAGAGTATCTAATCTATCTCCCCCTTGTGTAACAATATATATATCATTATTAGATTTAGGAATATTCGGATATCGTTTAGCACGATAAACAACTCTACCATCATTTAATTTTTTTCTATCGTTTCTTTCGTATCTACTTGCCATATTATAATCCTATACTTTTTTGATAACGAGTTTTTCTTTCTATAAGTTCTTTGTGAGTTCCATCGGGTGATAATTTAGCATATGCATCTTCTGAATATTCTTCATTTGCAGGTGATATCATAAAAACATCACCAGGATATAATATAAATCTAAATGATAGGGGTATACTTGATTTTGGTACTAATTTTATTCTAGAATCAAATTGTTGAGCTCGTATCAGTACAATTGATTGAGCTTCGGTTAATCCATTTTTATTTTCAACTTCTTTAGAAGCTTCTAATGGAGTTTTACCTTTTAAGTTATCTGCTCCAGCGGATTGATTACTAATAGCAGGAGTTATACCCATTTCAGAAAGTACAGGTGGTTTAATTGATGTTTTCAATCCCCCTAATCCTTTTAAAACTTTTGGTTTTAAATCAGTTATACTTGTAGTAGGTAATTTAACTAATCCACGTGAATCAGGCACTGCTAAAGCCTCTACTTTATTAATTGTACCATTTGAGTTCATTCTTTCGTTTTCCGAAAAATTTCCTCTATTTTCTAATGCTTCTTTGTTTGCTTGTTGTGCTTCTTTTGATAATCTATATCCATATAAATTTGTCATAGAAGATGGTGTTTCTATAAACTTAATCCCTATTGCAACATCTATTAATTTTGGTAAGTATCCAATTTTCCCATTAGTTTCCCAATTAGAATTATCAGGTACAGTATATGTTAAAGATTCAATAAATCCATCTTTATCATGATACACATCACCCAATTTAAATTGGATAATAGGTGGATTTACTAAATTGTTAGAATTTATAGATGGGTAAGTTAGTTTAGTTAAAAATTGTATTTTTTCCCAATTATTTAATAATTCAGTAGGAGACATACAAAATATCTTAAAATTGAAAGATACACTACGTTCTATTCCTGAATAAGTGTAGAAATTAAATGGGTTTCCTAAAAATTTATTAGAGTTCCAAGTTGGAGATACATTTTCTGTAATTCCGGTTATAGTTGCTCTAAATGGCATTTTAGTTTGTCCTCTCTTACCAATATTAAATGGAATTAAATCCTTAGCTATGGTAGTATCACCATCTTTAAGAGTACCATACTCATCTATTGTATATTTTTCAATATCGGTTATAGATAACTGATTTAATTTATCGGTTTTTGAACCAATTCCATATTTAGTTTCTAAACTATTTGCTAAAATTGGTGATGGTGTAACAACACCTTCGTTATTTGTGTTAGAAGAATATCTATTTGATGGATCGTAGCTAGATTGTGGTTGATTCCATATAGGATTTCCTTTTGAATCATTTAATTGTTGAAATGCATATTCAGATTTACCAAACCGACCGATGGTCTCTTTTCGTTGTGTACCATATATGGGTGATACCAATGATAAATCTAACTTAGTTCCTTCTAAATCTACGTTTACACTACCAGTTGATGGTAATCTAAAAGATTTCTTAACATCAGTATAAGTTCTATCATTAGAAGTATATTCTACTGCATATTGTTTTTGAGTAGCAGTTCCAGCTTCTTGACCGTCTCCAAATAAAGCACCTCTGAGTTTATCCTTTGCAACTCCAATTCCTTGGCCAAGTGCTTGTTTTCCAATAGTTTTTGGATTTCCACCTCCTGTATCTTTTAAAAATTTACCAACTAAAGAACCGTTAGGCCCATATCCATCCTTTGTAATTGGAGTTTGAGAATTTGCACTTTCTAATTTTGAAGTAGTTATATTATCTGGAGTTTTACTCTTACGTAATTCAATTATTTTATCAGCTACCTTAGAAGGAATTAATCCGGAAGGAATACCTAATTTATCGTTTACAAAGTTTCTAGCTTGTGAGATTTTTCCACCAATCAATCCACCACCAGCATTACCTCCATTTGCATTAGATTTCATATCCTCTACAATGGGTGTAGAACGAAGTGCAATACGAATTGCCTCATTACCATATATAAGTGGATTATTTAGTTCAACGGCAGAACGAATACGAATACCACTCATCTCTTGTTCGATTAGTGTTTCGGTTTCAGCTTTTACAGCTTTATCTTGTGGTGAACCTTTAAATAGTTCTAAGAGTGTCTTTCCCATTTTATTCAATCCCTATCCTTGTTGGAAGTTATTAGTTGTATCTCTTCTTTGATTTTTAGTCACATATTTACCAAATTTCTGGCCATCTATTATGAAATCTTTTGGTGCAACAGTTGCTGCAATTAAGTTTTGCATTTGTGCTAACATCTCTGTTTGGTATTCGGATAAACTACCTTCTTCCAAACCACTTGCTTCTTCACTACCACCATTTTCTCCACCTAAACCAAATAGTTCTGCAACGATTGCAATTCCAGCGGATGCAGCAGCAATACCTAATAAAGTTGGTAAAGCAAATAATCCGGCTAAACCTAACAAGTATAACGAACCTGCTAATCCCATAAATGCAAGAGATAATAATCCAATGGATGCAACTTTTTCTAATGTAATATTATCCATTAGAGTTACAATACTTGTAGTTACATGGTCTATAATAGTTCCAACTCCACTAAAAACACTTGTTATTATCGTTCCAAATGCTTCTAATAATGGTGATAGTAAAGATAATGCATAAGTTAATGGTATTAAAGCAACACCAAATGCTGCTAATAAACCTACTCCAATTATACCAACCGGTGCGGCCCCACCTAATACCGATAAACCAACTGCAAGTCCACTTAATCCAATACCTGCAGCGATACCACCTAAAGCAACTGCGGCTAATCCAATAGCTCCAAGAGTCATTGCCGCAAATCCTAAAGCAGTTGGTAGTAAGTTAAGTGCACCAAATAAAACTTGTGGAGTACCCATTGCCTTTAATCCACGTCCTAATCCTCTTAAACCAATACCTGCAGGGACTCCAAATAGTGATATTGCAATTAGACCAGGAATTGCTGCTATCATTGCAACCATACCGATTGCCGTTGGTATTAAGTTAAGTGCACCAAATAAAACTTGTGGAGTACCCATTGCCTTTAATCCACGTCCTAATCCTCTTAAACCAATTTCTGCAGGGACTCCAAATAGTGATATTGCAATTAGACCAGGAATTGCTGCTATCATTGCAACCATACCGATTGCCGTTGGTATTAAGTTAAGTGCACCAAATAAAACTTGTGGAGTACCCATTGCCTTTAATCCACGTCCTAATCCTCTTAAACCAATACCTGCAGCAGAACCACCTAAAGCAACTGCGGCTAATCCAATAGCTCCAAGAGTCATTGCCGCAAATCCTAAAGCAGTTGGTATTAAGTTAAGTGCACCAAATAAAACTTGTGGAGTACCCATTGCCTTTAATCCACCGGCTAAATCTTTAAGTTTAGCTCCCATTGCTGGTCCTTTTGGTGCATCTGGAACTTTAATACTATCGGTCATTTTATCTTTTACTAAATCTTTACCCTTATCTGCAATTGCATCTTTTCCTTTTGCTGCAATAGAACCAGCTCCATACTTACCAACTACACCAGCACCAATACCCATTGCACCACCGATTTTAATAGCAGCAGCTTTGGCTAAGTGAATAGGATACATTATTAAATGTTTTAATCCACGGCCTAATCCCCTTACCATACCACCAATAGAAGTTCCCATTGATTGTAAGCCCATATTCATCTGACCGGTTGCAATTACCATGGAACCAAATCCTTTAAGACTAGAACCAAGAGGTCCAGTTGCAAAAGCGGTAAGTGATTCTTTCATAGAATCAAATGTAGATAGTTGCATGGTACCATCATCATTTAACTTATCCATATTGGATGCCATTTTTTGAAGTTCATCAGTAGATAATCCCAATGCAGCGGCTGCTGCTCTTTTTTGGAAAATATCCATTCTGTTAAATGCTTCAATACCACCCATTTGATTCAGTGCTTCTTTTACCGATGCACCTATCTTTCCTTCATATGCTAATTGTCTTGCTTTGTTAAGGTTAATATTTCTACCTAACATTGCACCCAATTCTAATTCTTTTGTAATTGATGATTCAAAATCTAAAAGGTTATCAGTTACATTTGTTAGGGTACCCATGTTTACCCCAAGTTTAGCTGCAGCTACTGCAGCTTCTCCTATATTCTGTCCTCCTTGTGCACCATATTCAGCAAATGCTTTTGCTGAACTAGCTACATCAGCCATAATCGCAGATGGCATTAATCCATTTGCTTTTGCCAATTGTTTGGTAGATTCGGCAAGATTTTGTGCGGTTTCAATAGAACCACCATTTAATCTTGCAAAGTTACCAGTAAGTTGTGCCGCTTGTTCACCACTAATACCCATATTAGTAGCCATTAGGGAAGTGTTTAACTTAGTCTGAAAAGAAAGTTGTTCTATTCCACCAAATTCACTTTGTAATCCCTTAGCACTCTCTAATGCATTCGGAAAAATAGTTCCTAATAAAGTAACTTGTGAGGTTGCACCAGTCAACCCACCTACAAAACCACCCATTTCACGAGTAGTTTTACCAAGTGCTTCCGTAATATATCCAGCTCCTACTATCAATGAACCAACTACACCACCAACGGTTTTAGTTAGTACTGATGCAGTATCAAGTACACCACCGATTGCATCTTTAATTGATTTATAAGCAGATATTTGTTTTTCTAATTGTTCTTGCTCACCTTCAGTTAACGCAGATATATTTTTAGCAGTTTCAAATTTATTTTTTTCTATATCTAATAGATACTTAGCATCTTTACCAAGATTTTTCATAGAACCCATTTGAGATTCTATCTGTCTGATAATTTCTGCCCTTGATATTACATCTTCTGCTGATAATCCTAATAATTCTTGATTTAACGAAGCTATACTTGATAATTTAGCCTCAGTAGCAGGGTACATATCTAATCCATTTTTGGAATACTCTAATCGTTTTCTTTCAGAATCAACAAATGATGCTTGAATACCAGTCAATCCCTTTAAAGATTGTTCTTGCTGCATTAAATCAGAAATCTGCTCTTTACTTATTGTACGAGAATTTTGGATTTGTTCGTTTATTTCTCTTAATAATCTTACTTTTTCTTTATAGGCAGAATTTGATTTTTTAATTTCATCAGTAAGTGCACCCGTTCGTTTGACTTCATCATCAAGTATCTTTTTGGCATCATTTTTTATCGCGTTAGCATCACGCAATAGTTTATTTATTTCTGCTTGAGAGAGTGCCATTTATATAATCCTATTCTAAATCTTTTAACATTTTTTCTAATTCTTTAGCAGCTTTATCTAATTGTTCCATTTTTTTAACAATAGGAACTGGTATATCTTTTCTACTCTTAGCTTTTTGTAATGCTGCATTAGTTGCATTTGATTTTAATCCATCAAAGAATGCATCGGAAAACTTTTTGGCAGAACCAAATAATCCTTCATTTATCTTTTCTTTTGACATAGGGAATTTCTCCTTTATAGTTTTATACTACTATAAATATAGGGTAAAAAAAAAGTGAGGAAATTACTTCCTCACTCTTACACCAGGTCCAGAAGACTTTGATGATTTACTTTGTTTATCGTATTCTGACTTTTCTTGTTTCTTTGCATCTAAAAGTTTCTTAAAATAAAACTTTCTCCAATGGATTGGCATTGTATAAACTTCAGACCACGTGAAACCATTTCCATAATTAACCATTTCCCATATCTGAGAATGGAGTTGAATACTATAATCACTCGGCAGGGTAAAAAAACCCTACCCCAAATGGGATATCAAGTGCCTCCGTTTCACCAGTTATTTCTGAAGTGAATTCGTATTTTAAATCCAAATCAGGTGAAATTTGTTTCACGTGGTTTCTAATTGCTTTACTATCCCTTGCAAGTAAATTATTTTGTACCCATTTGTTGATAAATCCTCTTTCGGTATTACCATCAACTTCATGTATCATATATCTTAAACGAGTTGATACATCTTGAGAAACAACATCTTTACCTTTGGCCAAACGATTCATAGCTTGAATATCAGCATTAATGTTCATCTCATCTTTATGAGTAAGTAATTTTATTTTAATTTTTTTCTTTGAAATGGGTAAATCTAACTCATATAAATTAGCAGAGTTAAGAATAGAGGTATCTATTTCTTTTATTTGAATTTTAGATAAATCTATTGTTACCTTTTGAGGTTCCAATGTAAAGGGGTCTGTTACCTCTACTTGATAATCAGCACCATATCCCAAAACACGAGTTGCAAGTAAGATTGCGTTTTTATCACCAATGAAAATATCACCAATATCTAATCCAGGTTCTACAACCACAGATTCGAATAACTTATCAAGTACCACACCTTTTCTTATCAAATTTTGAGATGCAAGTATATCTTCTTCTTTTGCAGTCATATATTTGATTTCAATTGTACCCTTTGATAATGGATGTCCTTCTGGATAAACTTTACCTTGTGATGGAAGTTCAATCACTTCGGTAGGAAAATCGTAATTTGCCATAAACTTTTATTTAATTTGTTTGTATATAAATATATAATTTTAAAAAAGTTGAAAAAAAAAGGATTCTCACAAAGAGAACCCTTTTAAAAATATTTAGTATTGAGGAGTATTAGTATTCTAAAACTGCGTAATCGTACGATAACGTCAAAGTGATATCTGCAACATCATTGGATGACCAGTCTAACGAACCGAAGTTTGCTGATTGGATGAATGCTCCTTTGATTTGCCAATTTTCAATTTTATCACCAACTGGTCCTAACATATAGATATCTATATTTTTTTTGTAAAAATCTGCATATCCATCTCTACCAGTTAAAGATTCATGTGAGGTTCTAATCCACTCCATTACTTGTTGTGCTCCACTTGGAACAATTGGGTCAAATAATGTAATTTCAATATCCTGCCACTCACCTTTACCTTTTAATTGTCTTTTAACATTAATGTGGTCAAGTGTTATCTTTTCGAACGTAATTGAAGGTCTGTTTGCAGCCTTAATAAGATAAGATTGGATTCCATCAATTTCCATGATGTATCTGTTCTTCATCTTCGGTTCGAAGTTCGTGTAGAACATATCGTTAAATTCTAATACTTCTGCCATTTTGTTTATTCTCCTATTATACTAATAAATATAGTTTTTTTTTATTTTTAATTATGCCGTAAAACTAGCACCAGTTGGTAGAATATTGAAATCAATTACAATGAATTCAGCCGTCTTAGTAGGTTGTAAGTAAATAGCCCCTGCCAAGATGTTTCTATCGATTATATCGGGTGTGTTGTTAGATTCATCCATTACTACTCTAAAAGAGTATAATCCTTGTCTTTGTTGTATTCCTTCTAAATAAGGATTTACTGTGTTTAAGAATTTAGAACGAGTAGTTGATGTGTTTTGTTCGAATACCAAGTATCTTGATGTAGATGCGATATACTTTTTAACTTTAATCAACAATCTTCTTACGTTAATTCTATCTAAAGCAGATGCTCTATCTTGTAAGGTTTTTTGTCCGAATGCAACGATACCCTCACCTGGGAATTGTGCGATTGGGTTAATTTTTCCTTCATATAAAGTATCTCTTTCAGCGTGTGTTAATCTGTTTAGAACAGAAACTGCTCCTACAATACCACCTCTGTTTAAACCGGCAGGTGCGAACCATTCAGCTGCAACTGCATCGTTTGATGCGTATATTCCTGGCATCAATACTGATGGTGGAACGGTTATAAGTTTGTTTGTTCTTGAATCAATTGTTTTAACCCATGGGTAGTAAGTACCAACATAGTTAGAATCTACTGCAGAACCTTGTTCTACTGCTAAACTGATTGAATCGTTATAATCGGTTACATCACCAATGAAGAATGCATCTTCTCTAGCTTCTACCATATCAATTACTTTATCAAATACATAAGAGTGTAATCTTCTTACAATACCAGGTACAGATACTAAGTTAATATCAAAATCATCTGGATTAGATACTGAAGCAATTGCTCTTACGTACGCAACTGAACCACTAGCGGTTGAAGTTGATAAATCAAATCCTTGTGAGTTTCCAGCTCCCCAACCCAAATCACCAGCTTTAGCCGATGCGATTGTTGGAGATATACCATCAAATCCACCTTGGAATCCTATTGTGAATTGTCTTCGGTTTACATCAACAGAATCAGAACCAGTTAACTCATAAGATAGTTGAGAATCCAATGCAAATGTAACGTTAGAACCCACACCAGCCTCATTAGGAATTGGTTTAAGGTAATTTTCGTTATCAATTTTAACTACCGATGTTTCTAAATCAATACCACTAAAAGAAGTAGTAGATGATGCAGTGTTTGTAGAAGAACGAGTTGAAAATACTACTGCAGGTACTTCAGTTTCATTTGTTACGAATACAGTATTAGTATAAGCCCCATGTCCGAAAGGTCCTGCGATGATTGGGAATGAACCTTCTTCTACCGTTTCAACTCTTACGAATTGAGAACGATTAGTGTAATCACCATTGAAAGTTTGTTTTCCATTTGTATCAATAGTAACGTTTACATCACCAATAATCTTTTTGATATAATTTGGAGATGCAGGGTCCATTGTTAAGTTATTGTATGTTTCTAATACAGATTTTCTTTTATCAGTATCAGAGAATCCTCTAATCATTAATGAGAAGGTAGAATAATCAGTAGAGTTCGTTGAACCAGCTGCTTTTACGTTAAAGATAGATACTTTATACTCTTTGTTAGAGTAAGTACCATCACCTAAAGTATGTAATTTAAATAAATTACTTCTTTCACCTGAAATTAATTGAGATTGAATCCAAGGAGTAGATGCGTGTTGAATATCAAAACTAAAATCTTGTTCTGGCATTGTTTCTAAAACTATCTGTCCTCCTGCAAGTAACTCATCTGATTGATTAGTTGCTGCTGATTCATAGTAGTTGTAAACATATGCATTTTTAGAACCTCTTGCATTCTCACCGAATACATCAGATAAATCATTACCAGCAGATGGTAATACCGATGCACTCAAATTAGCTCCTAATGCGGAACCACTTATTACAAATGTACCATTTGAGTTAAATGATAATATTTGCGTATTAGGTAAACCAACTGATTCATCACCATTATGAGTTACATTAAGAGTTCCTACTATTACAGATTCGGATGAACCACTAGCTTGTACTTTAATTGCAATTGGGTTAACATGAGAATAACCACCAACGTGCCCAACACGAACGATAGTTACTGCCCCAGCTTCTCTTAAATAATTTTGTACGGTATATCCCGTATAGTATGAACCATCGGGTGTACCGAATATTGATTCGAATTCCGATTGGGTATTTACTACCGTTGGTACAAATGCTGGTCCTTTATCGAAAGGTCCTATAATTGCTGCTCCGATTTCCCCAATACCTTGTGATAAGAAAGAAAGGTCACTTTCTCTCGTAAATACACCAGGTGATACAATCTTTTCTGCCATGTTTATTACTCCTTATTATTGTTTTGTGTATTATAATACTCTTATATAAGTATAATGAAAGTTACCAAAAACTAAATTACTATTGTTTAGCTTCTTCCTCTTTTGGAACTGGTGTGAATTCACCTGTAGTTGGATCGTAGTTACCATCTCCATATTTTTCATTCAAACCTTTGAACAATTGTTGTTCTTGTTGTTGTAATTCTGTGTGTTTTTGTAACAACTGTGTTTCAACTCCTTCGATTTCACTAATTCTTCTTTTTTTTTCAATAGTAACTTGTCCTAATTGTGTGAACAAATTTGCTACTTCTTGTCTTAGTTGATTAATTGAGTTAGTTTCTTCTTCTGTAAACTTAATTACTTCCACCATAACTTTTTAATTTAATATTATATATTTGTTAATGTTATATATATAAATATATGGATTTCTCCCAAACGTAAAGTTTATTTTTTATTATAATACAAATGTTAACGTAGATGAATATGCCCCTAAAATACCATAGTCACGTGCAGCAACACGAGCATAATAAGTAGTACCTTGTGTCAATCCAAAGAAATCTGTCCCAATTTCAATACTATTTGAATTCCAATTTGAATAATCATGAGTGGGAGATGAGAAATCTGAGTTATTATCTATTTGTACTTTATAATCTTCATAATCAATATCATTGTTCCAGGAAAGTAATGGATCTGTATAAGATAATCCCGTTACGGCTGGCGGTGTTGGATCTACATAAGAATTACTACCTTTATTATGAGTAATATATCCATTAACCAAGTAGGTATCTGCAGATTCAACATCAATAGAAATAACTTCTTGGGATGACGTGGATTCAATTAATTCAACACTAGTTACTTCAATTTCCTCAATACCACTATCAGTTCCTTTAATTAGTTTATCACCAATTTCAATGTTAATCATTTGTTTAAACGAATAACTACCCTCTGTATTTTTTACTAACATTGGGTGTTCTAATGTAGCTGTTATTTCACCATTATTAATATTAAATATTTTATCAGTAAATGAATAAGTTAAGTTTGTTATAGTTACATCGGTTGAGCTTTCTCCTAATTCATTAGTTGACCAAAATAAGTAATCTGAATCACTATTATGTTCCAATCCTTGTAAATTATATCCTTTTAATATATCACCTTCTTCTAAATCTCCTGCAGTTACTATTGTTCCATCTGCCTTTGTAATTAAAGAATCCATTGTTAAACATAACGCAGCAGAGTTACCATCATATGAATCAACCGCATAAACAGTTTTATTGATTGCAGTGTTATAATTTGTAGCGTGGTCATTAAATCCATCATTAAAAACTACTCTAAGGGTATTTGTTTGATTTGTATATATACTGCGAATGGTCTGAGAAGCTCCTCCTATATTGGTGCCTGCAGTAACAGTTGATATATAATCATCAGAAGCTACTGATATGGTACTTCCCGTTGGAACGCTCCATGTAAAGTTAGCTGCTCTAGTCCTAATTCGATTATTAAAGTTTGTACCGGCTCCATCAAAAGTTAACTCATACGAATCACCTGTTGCTTCTACTAAATAAGTAAATCCAGTTATACTTCCAATTGAATCTATTGCAAACGATGCTAATGAGATTGGACCAGTTGTATCTCCGTTTGCCGCAGATAATGATTTTGTTCCTTGTCCCGTTGCTGAAGCTAATCCGTTTAATGATAAAGTGTCACCTGATACTAATGTTGCCATATTGTTTTATTCTCCTATATATTATAAATATCGAGTAGTTCATCTACCCACTTAGATTTGTTAGTAAAGTTATCAATCATATACGATTTAATAACGTTGAACCATTTTAATTTTTCATCGTAATGAGTTTCGATTAACTTACTATAAATATGATGAAATTCCTTTTTAGATGAAGCTCGGTAAGGGTAATCTAAATCTTTACACCAAGTATTATGAATTATTGGTAATTTTCCTCTATCAACTGCCTCAAATATACCATATCCAAATGGTTCATATGTAAAGCAAGAGTGAGATATTCCCCAATTTATATTATAAAAATTATCTTTAAATTTTGAATCATACTGATAAATTTTTACATTTTTTGTATCCAGTTTTTGCCATCGCTTCCAAACTACTTTAAAATCTTGAGAATCTGTAAAAGCAAAGGCTGATGTTCTTTCTAAATAGTGAGGATTCTTTCGTGCTTCACATCTTGCAGCAAAACCTAAATTTGGTGAATCAGATAATATTTGATTATACTTAAATTCATAAAAATTACGTATATTTGTATTTTTATAATTTATTGGGTATAACCCTACCCATATAGTATGTTTAGTCCAATCGTTAACATCACTTTCCCATTTAGAATCTGCAAAAGGGTGAACTGAGACTGGGCTATCACTAAACATTGTTGATTTAATAATATGGTCTACCGAATTATGTAATATGTTTGAATAAATTTTGTGTTTATTATCTTCAATTACACCAATTGGAGTATAATGTCCATGTAAAATATGAATTCGTCTACAATCTTTTACTATTTTTTCAAATTTCTTAATATCATCACCATGCCAATAGGCTTCAATTGGAAATTCAAATTCCTCATATCCTTTTGGTTTATTTCTGTGTATAAGAAGTATTGGTTTTACTGATAATTTAGGTGCAATTTCTTCTAACCAAATATTAACCCAAGTATCAGTTCCTGCGTTTACCCAAGGCCCTCCACCAGTAGTGTAATAAACATCGTACATATTTTTATTTTTTCACAATAATCTTTCCAGAAAAGTTCGAAGAGAACGTAACAGTTAATGAATCGGTTGATGTCGTTTCTATATCAGAGGGAATTTCCATCTTATTAGTATCAGTATTCCATGCCTGTACGAATGGATAACTCTCGTCTAAGGAATGAGAAACTGCGTAAGATGTACTACCACTAACATCTACACGATAGGTTGTTAGAGCATCTGAGGATATGATATGACCACCTTTTGCAACTACTACAATACCACTTTCTGATGAGGGAAATGTAATAGTAACATTATTGTTATCAGTAAGTACTACTGATTGTGGTATGATTTGTTCGTATGAACCATCATATACAGATACTATTATGTTTTTTGAATCAAAATTGTGATTTACCACAATTGAAGTTTGTGAATCAAAGGAAGATGTTACCGTTGTTGATTCTACAATACTTGATGATACTTGTAAATTTGTTAATCCACTACCATCACCAACGAAAAAATCTGCAGATGCAGTTCCTACGTATAAATTATTCCATTTTTTAGTATCTGAACCTAAGTCAAACTCTAAATTGGAATCGGGTAAAAATGATGAGGATATATCTGCGGTGAATGAAACTGAATCGGTATTTGAATCACCAATTGTTATATTTCCACCAAGGGTTAGGTTACCACCAATAGTAGTATTACCTGAAATGTTTAATGAAGATGCTGATATTTGGCCTTGTAGTGTTAAAGAACCACTTACTACTGAATTTGTGGTTAAAATTTCTTGAATAGATAATGTACCATCATCTTTTTCAAAGAATATTCTACCATCGTAGGTATTTAATGCCAATTCTCCTAATTCTAAATTGGATGTATTTGGGATTTTACCTTGTACGGAAGTTCTTTTTAGTTTTACTACTTGTGCCATATATATGACTTCTGTTTTAGTTTATTATAATTATATGAAATAAAAAAATCCTTATATAAGGATTTAAAACTCCCCACTTATATGAAATGGGGAGGGTAAATCTACCTTTATTTGAGTATTATCCTAATTTGGATTTTAATTCCTCGATTTGTTTTTGTTGTTCTTTAACTGCTTCAATTAAAAGGCCGGTTAGTTTAGCGTAATCTACACCTTTATATCCGTTTTCTCTATCATGAACCAATTGTGGGAACACTACCTCTACCTCTTGTGCAATAACACCAACGTTTGGTAAAGTTTGTTGTAATTCATCAGCGTTTGAATTCCAATCCCAAGTTACACCATTTAATTGTTGTACTTTTTGGATTGGGTTTTGAATATTCTGAATGTTATCTTTTAACCTCTTATCTGAAGATGCATATGCAACAACATCACCACCTACGTTCAATGCTCCACTAATACCAACACCTCCAGTAACTATAAGAGCTCCTGTCGTTATAGTTGTAGAATCGGTTGTGTTAGAAATGGTAATAATTCCATCTGCAGTATCATCTTCATCACTTCTTAAATATTTACCATCAGTTTGATCAGT
>Ga0209702_10006321_pt1 | contig 15318 bp, 11 predicted proteins | sample FRY01_FD_187210 | JGI IMG/M metagenome (GOLD analysis project Ga0209702, IMG submission 187210) | Freshwater microbial communities from Lake Fryxell liftoff mats and glacier meltwater in Antarctica - FRY-01 (SPAdes) (version 2) | ecosystem: Environmental > Aquatic > Freshwater > Ice > Glacier... | reverse complement strand
GATTCAATCGTAACCAAGCAGTTCTAGTAGCTCAAACCTATGATGAGCTAATCTCACAAGATAATGTAGTACGTTTTATAGACCTATTTGTAAATGGCCTAAAGGTTATTGAATATGGATTTAGAGTCTCTCAAACAAGAGTAATACAGGCCATATACTCCACCAATTGGGATGGAGAGAAAAGACTAAGCTGTAGGCTACAAGATACTTCTATGCCTGCCAATGTCAGCATTAGCTATTCTACCACTATCGAAAATGGGAAAGTCATCTATCCAGTGTCATTGATTATTAAAGAGTATAGCAAACTGTATGATCAGTTAATAAGTTCGACGTTTTTTCGTGAATATCTAGCTGAGAATGAGAAACGAACCTTGTCTATTGTGTATGATGACAATAGTTGCTTTACGGATAAAACTAAGGAGTATGCCACTAGTGATTGTGTGCAAATAGACAGTTTATTTGACTTTGATAGTGCTGTTTTCATTAGTTTGAGAAGTGAATCTGGCGGCATCTCTAGATGGGTGCTAAAACCTAATGGCCAATATTTTATGTGGTGGGGTGGTAATGCACCTACCCCGACCGATGATGAATATTATCTAAACTGCAAATAATAGTGCCACACCAATCAAAAAAGTGTGACAGTGTCACACGAATTCATTCAATAACCATTAACGTGTATTTTTTATCCATAAATCCTATCTTTGACAAGTGTCCAAAACATCCAAAATAGAAGTAGAAAACAAGTCTATTGCTATCATTCAGCAATCAGACCAAGATTATATCTGCCTTACGGATATGGTGCGTGACGAGAGTGGAAATGATCATATTCGGAACTGGATGCGAAATAGAAATACCGTAGAATTTATTGGTTTATGGGAGACGTTACACAATCCAACTTTTAAAGGTGTCGAATTCGACACCTTTAGAAAAGAAGCAGGTTTAAACAATTTTAACCTTACACCCAAAAAGTGGATAGAAGCTACTGGTGCTATCGGTATAATATCCAAATCTGGCAGATATGGAGGAACTTATGCTCACAAGGATTTGGCATTTGAATTTGGAGCTTGGATAAGCCCAATGTTCAAACTTCTACTCATAAAAGAATTTCAAAGACTAAAAGAGATAGAAACTAATCAATACAGTCTTGAATGGAATGTAAAACGAATACTTACTAAAACCAACTACCAACTTCAAACAGATGCCATAAAACAGCATATTGTACCAAAAGGGAACTCTACGAAAAATAATGAATGGTTAGCTTATGCAGAAGAAGCTGATTTACTGAACGTAGCAATGTATGGTTGCACCGCAAAAGATTGGCGAGATGCGAATAAAGAGCATGCCAAGCAAGGTCTTAATATTAGAGATTTTTCCAGTATTAATGAACTAGTAGTATTATCTAATCTTGAAAACCTAAACTCTGTAATGATTTCAGAAAGTCAACCAAAGACGGAAAGATTTCTGAGACTCCAGGTTATTGCAAAATCACAGCTTACAACTTTAGATGGCCAGGACTTCATAAAATCTGTAAAGAAGCTAGATGACAAAACATTCATCAATGAACAGAATAAACTCGGCAATAATGAATAACAAATGCTAACAACTAAGTATGACGTAATACCAAGCTAACCCGCAAATCAACGCACATTTGGCACTACGCATAGCCAAGCGTTACTCTACAAACCCCACTCTCCAACAATGCCTTCCATCTACATGCACATAGGACAATTTCCAGCCAGCTGCTTTTGCTATTTCGCTGCAGATGGCTAGACCTAGCCCATTGCCCGAGTCATGAGATATACCCTTACTAAATCGCACAAAGAGCTTGGATGCATCTAGCGGTGTACTACCCTCATTAGATACGCAAAAGGATTTTTCGTCTAACGTTATATCTATCTTGCCCCTCTCTTGGGTGTACTTGATGGCGTTGGTCATTAGATTTCTGATCATTATCTCTGCCAGGTAATTGTGGCAAAGTAGCCGCACCTCTGGAAAAATAACTGACCTGACGTCCAATTTTTTCTGAGTAATTAAATGCTCAAAATTAGCAAGGTAATCATCTAATAAGACACTCCAGTTGGTTAAGTCGTTGGCATTAAACTGTTCGTTTTCTATGCGAGAAAGAAGCAACAAATTTTTATTCAAACTTCCCATTTTATGCAAGGTGGTATTCATTTCTTCTAGTAGTTTACTCTGAGATTCTGTTAGATTTTCAGACTGGGAGAGTCTATCTACCTTGGTTTGCAGGATGGCTAGGGGTGTTTGTAGTTCATGAGTTGCATTTTCTATAAATTCTTTCTGACCAGCATAGATATAGCTATTGGTTTCCATCAGCGTATTCAGTGCAGTGTTTAGTCGGTCAAATTCCACAATGTTTTCCGATGACAGAGCTATCTTGAGTTTATCATTTACCTTGTAGTGTTCTACTTTTTCCAGACTTTGATTAAACGGCTGCCATAGTTGTATCGAAAAATAGCGTGTAAACAGATAGATGCCGCTAAATAAAATCAAGACAAAACTGATGAAAACGAGAACTACTATCTCTATCAGATCACTAAACTCGAAGGTGTTGAGTGTTATTTGAAGTGTGTAGTCTTGCTGCTGAATAGAGATAGGGGCAGTGAGTACCTTAAACTCTGCATCTTCTGATTTGCTGGAGTCGTACTTTACTAAGCTTGATATGGTCTCTTTTTCACATTTACCTTGTAGTATTTGTATGGCAGAGTTATAGTTATTCCATTGGTCTACTTCACTGGCTGCCAAATCTGGAAGCTGTTCTAGCATAAAGTCATTTTTCATCACCTCTAGCAGTTCTTTAGATTCATCATTAAACTGGTAAGAGATAGCAAAATAAAATACGGGAGATAAGATGATAATAGCTAAAATGCTGTATTTTAAATAGGCATTTAGGGTAACCTTTAGTATGTTTTTTTTGGTCATATCAGTCTTCTCGTTTGGTAAAGCGGTAGCCTAATCCATAGATGCCGTGTATGTAGTCTTTGCACTTAGCTTCTCGTAGTTTTCGTTTCAGATTTTTGATATGTGCGTAGATAAAATCATAATTATCAAACAAATCGGCCATATCTCCAGATAGGTATTCTGCCAAAGCAGCTTTGGATACTACGTTGTTTTTATTAGCTATGAAGTAGAGTAGGAGTTCTTGCTCTTTTTTAGTAAGCACTACTTCTTGGTTATCTACTCTGGTAATTTTAGAAGTGAGGTCTACGGTTATTTCTTCAAAGATTATTTCATTATGTCCTTCAAAATTTTTACGACGCACGATGGCTTGTATTCTAGCCAGCAATTCTGAGAGATGAAAGGGCTTGGTGAGGTAGTCATCTGCTCCTAATCCCAACGCAGTCAGCTTAGTCTCTAAACCATCCTTTGACGAAGTGATGATGATGCCCGCTTCTTTGTGCTCTTTTTTTAGTCGCTGGAGTATCTCCAGCCCATTGCCATCTGGCAGCATAAGGTCTAGTACGATGCAATCATATTCGTGCATATTCACCTTTTCTTCTGCTTCTGCGGCATTTGCTGCATATTCGCACAATATGCCATTGGCCCTTAGGTGGTCTAGCACTCCTTTGGCCAGTTCTTTTTCGTCTTCTATGAGCAAAATTTTCATGTTCTTTTTCGTCTTTCTCTCACTTTAAAACTTGTAAGTATACCCTAGTCTAAAAACCTGTGTTTCGTAATAATCTGTACTCGTATAACTAAATCCGTCTCCGTTTATTGTTTTCTTGATTATTAAGGTATTAAAAATGTCCGTACCATTTACGAAGAGCTCTCCCTTATCCTTTTGTAGTCTCTTTTTAAGGCCAAAGTCAATCGAAAACCGTCCCTCTATCTTACCTTGTGGGATGATATCTGGAGCTAGATATACAGCTGTTAGTTGAGCTTCCATTTTATTTTTGAATTTAAAATTCTGATTTAATTTGATGTTACCGCTGATTATGTTTTGTGCGGAAGAAGTGTATGTATTCTTCACTGGATATAGGTTTTCTACGCTAAAAGCATCTATTTGGTTTTGGTATCCATTTAGATTTAGGTTAAATGAATAAAGGCTACTCACCGTTTGGTTATAGACGAATTCTATACCCGAATTGGTACTGTTTCCTGCGTTTTGAAAAATAGCATAAATAAGCGTACTCCCTGGAACTACACTGGCTATACGGGTGATAGTTGCATTTGCCTCTTTGTGATATGCGGCCGAGTAGATATACCCTTTTTTAAATTGCGTTTTGTACCCTAGCTCTAGCGTATTCGTAAATTGAGGTCTAAGACCGGGGTTTCCAACTTTTATAATTTCAGCATCATCATACTTTGGAAATATTCTGATATCTACCTCGTTAGGTCTATCCACTCGTCTATTGTAAAAAGCAGTCAACTTATTTTTATCATTCAGTTTGTAACTAAGCCGCAAATTTGGGAAAGGCTGAAAATAGTCATATCCGCTGCTTTTGTATGTATTATGCTCTGGGTTTACATCATACTTTAGGTTTACATACTCTAGTCGGAGGCCCGCTTCAGCTTCTATATGCTTGTTCTCATACATATAGTTGGAGTATATTGCAGGGATAAGCTCATTGTAGTTTGCCCATCCTCCAGCATTAGTATCTAGCGGGGAATTAAGTCCCGGATAAAACTGCATATTGGTAGGGATGAATCTTTTTCTGAACTTGGCTCCAGATTCTAGTTTTCCGTTTTTTAGCGGTTGAGTGTAGTCTATATTCCAGTCGTATACCTGCTCATCTGAGAGTAGTTTAAAAGCGTCTGCACCAGTGAAGCTAGGCATCGTATTGTCAAAGGTGTATTGTTCATTCTCTCTATGAAAAGTGTAGTTCATCCCAATATTTAAAAGCCTGCCCGGTTCCGAAAATTTGTGAGTGTAGGAGGTAGTTGCCATAGCCGTAGTTTTTAGCTCATCTTCGACAAATTGCCATAGTCGTTTCCTCTCGCTATAGTCTGCATTAAAAAAGGGCTGATCCCCACGATCTATTATTTGCTCACTTCCAAAAAGAGTTGAAAAGGTAACCGAGTTGGACTCGTTTATATAAAAATCTAAACCAGCTTTTGACGTAAAAAAGTGGGTGTTTCTATTTCGTTTTAGTTGCTGATTTATGATAGTACCGTCGGTGTAACTTCGGGATACAAACTCATTTTTATTGAGTGTTTTAGTGTACAGATTATCTGCTTGTATAAAGATATTTATTCTTTTTTTTCGGTAATTGAGAGCTACTGATGGGTTTACTTTGGGGGTATATTGGTATTGTGGTCTGATGCTTGGTAGGTTCACTTTCCGTATCCACAGTGAGCCAATACCTGATGTGAGACCTACTTTTCCGTTCCATCCTTCTTGGTAATTTTTTTTGTAAATAATATTGATGATTCCAGCATTTCCATTGGCGTCGTACTTAGCAGACGGGTTATTTATTATTTCTATTTTTTCTATAGCAGATGCCGGTATATTATCAAGTCCTGTCTGACTACCGAATCCAGTAAGGGCAGTTTGTTTACCATCTATTAATACCGTAATTTTATCGTTACCACGCAGTTGTATTTTGCCGTCTTGCACTGTTACTCCCGGGAGGTTTTGCATAGTTTGCAATACTGACCCACCACCTTGGCTTATGTTGTCTGTTAGGTTGAAGGTTTTCTTGTCCATAGCAGCGTTTATGTTTTCTTTTTTTACAGCCACTATCACCTCTGTAAGTGAGCTAAGATTGGGGACTAAAGAAAGTTTGCCTATGTCTATATTATCTGAGAGCCCACCTAAGTACATCGTCTCGGTTTTAGTGTCATAGCCTACATAAGCTATTTCTAAATAATAGGTATTTTGACTAGGTGCTGATACAGAAAATCTACCTGTCTCGTCAGTTATAGTGCCAGTCACAAAGGTGCCGTCAGAACCTCTCTTTAATATGACACTCGCGTATGATACTGCAAGGGTGCTGGCACTATCTATTGCCTTTCCCGAGAGGGTAACGGCTTTTATCTGTGCTGATGCCACACTATTCATGACTAGTATCAGTTGGAGTAAAAAAGTGAAACGAGCAAGGTTTATTCTCGCAGTAATAGTATTTTTAATTGATATATAAAGCCTTAGTGAAGGTTCTATTTTGTATTGGGCCATTAGATTTTATGAAGTTTATTATCAGGAGCAAATCAAATTCTAAATTCTGAATATATTCTGAATTGTAATGGTAGAATAGGTAAAACCATAAATTTTGTCTTATAAATGCTCAAATTTGGCGGTTTTCGTTTTGCTATTCTTAGCGGTATAGCTTGTTTTATTAAGCATCTATATGACCCTGCTAATCCTTTAAAATAATTTTTTTAAATATTTATAATTTGAGTCAATTTTTCGATTATACATTTGCAGTGAATTTAAACCACGTGAAAAAGCAACTTAAAATAATCTTGTCTACTATGCTATTTATGGCATTCAGTATGCATGCTGTTATGCCGTTGGTTTCTCACTCTCTGGACACAGCGTATTCCTCAGTTCTTTTTGAAGAAACAGAGCAAGAAGATGTGCTTTCAGAAAAGGATGCAAATTTTATGCTACTCGATTTTCTTATGGTTGAGTACAAACTTGCTCTTCAGTACTTTGACCAAAAGGTAGCTTCTCCAGCACTTTTTGCTATGCCTACGGACATAGAACACACCCCTCCCTACATTGCTTTTCATAGGCTTAAAATAGACTGTTAATTTTCTTGTTATCAGGTAATAACCTGATGTATTAGTGTGCTGTATCATTCGGTATACTTACTTCTATTTTATTTTTTTAATCAAAAAAGGGAGGACGAATCCTCGCCATTTCATATAAAACAACAATGCAAAACCAACCGAGTGATTGGGATGAGGACCATCTTATTCAGACACTAAAACACTACCTGCCCGCACAAGCACCTCTTAAGGATTTTGTGCATCATAATACGCTGCACGCCTTCCAAGACGAGCCATTCTTTGAGGCCTTAAATCGGGCTTCTCATATGCTAGGCTATAAAACCAGTCTTTCGCTCAAAGCATTCCGACGAAAATATAGTCATGGTGAAATAACGGATGAAGCCATTAATTCGCTGATTTTACAAAATAAATCATCAGATTCGCTCGAGAGCTGGCGATACAAAATGCTAGATGAAGCTTTTGACTATACTGTACAGCCACACGTAGGTAAACTTAGAGCAAAATCAAAAGAGCTTTATCAGCTGGATATAGATGCACAAGTACACACGCGTCTCTTCAGATTATTAGGGGCTTATTTAGATCAAGGCGTTTCTATTCAGCCATTTCCTGTTACGGATAGAGGATTCCTCTCTGCTATTCGCGAAATGGAAAAGAACAGCAGAATAAGCTTCTTTAAATCAGATAAAGTAAAAATATTGGTAGCCAGAAAAGGATTAACAATGACTAAGTTATTGCATATCTTGGTGGCAGATCCTAAGCTATATACCAATTATATTTTCGATCAACAATTTGCCCATCCGGGGTGGAGCGGGATGGTGTCTTTTGTGGAAGATAATCCCAATGCTCTTTTAGATAAACGTAGAATAAAGCTTGAAGAGTTAATCATACTAGAGCTTCTATTAGAAATAGATGTTTTTGAAACCAAATTTGGATCTCAGTGGAAAGCTGTTGGCCACTTTGAAAACATAAAGCCTGCTGCCATTTTTTCTATACCTAAGAAGTCAGAATATGAAGAGGTAATGATGCTATGGCAGAAGGCAATGGAGGAGAGCTTTTATTCTCAGGTACTAAATGCCTTGACATTGCCCATAAAACGTCCTCTGACACGAAGAGCTGTACACAGCTTTCAAGCATTTATGTGTATAGATGATAGAGAGTATTCACTACGCACTTATTTAGAAGAAATAGACACTATCTGCCAAACCTACGGTACGCCAGGACACTTTGGTTTAGAGTACTATTTTCAGCCGCAGAATGGTAAATTCCACACCAAAGTATGTCCGGCACCACTATCTCCATCTATACTAGTGAAGGAATATGAAAGCGGGAAAAAGCAAAAAGAGGATATACATTTTAGTAAACATACTCATGGGGCATTAGGAGCGGCTGTCTTTACACATACACTAGGACTATGGTCTGGTATTAAACTAGCTATAAGTATATTTAGACCTAGACATAGTCTGTATGCTACCTCCTCGTTTCAGTTTATGGATCCCATGGCAAAACTGACTCTGGAGCATACTAATCAGCCGCTTACCAAAGATGGTTTGCAAATAGGATTTACTATAGAGCAAATGGTAAATGCAGTAGAGGGTGTATTACGTAGTACAGGACTGACAGACTTATATGCACCGCTGGTATATCTGGTGGCTCATGGTGCTAGTAGTGTAAACAATACGTACTATGCAGGATATGATTGCGGTGCTTGCTGCGGTAGACCCGGGAGTGTAAACGCAAGGCTTTTTGCCACTATGGTCAATAAACCAGAGGTGCGTAAGCTGCTCTTAGAGAGAGGGATATACATACCCCATAAAACTCAGTTTGTAGGGTCGTTGCACGACACTACAAAGGACGAAGTGCAGTTTTATGACACGGACATTCTGAGTGAAGAAAATGTATGTAAGCACGAAAAGAACGTTCTTACTTTTAATAAAGCATTGAGCCTGAATGCAAGAGAAAGGTCCAGAAGATTTGTTTCTACTACTACTGAATTAAATGCGGAGAGTGTGCACGCTAAGGTAAAAAAACGTGCAGTTACGTTGTACGAACCTCGTCCAGAATTGAACCATGCTAGCAACTGTTTATGCGTCATAGGTAGACCTTCCTTTACTAAAAAAGTGTTTTTAGACCGTAGGGCTTTTGCCAATAGTTATGATTACGAGCAAGACCCTACGGGTAAATACTTGCTACCTATACTTAATGCAGTAGCTCCTGTGTGTGGAGGTATTAACTTAGAGTATTATTTCTCTAGGGTAGATAATGAGAAATTAGGAGCAGGTAGCAAGCTGCCGCATAATGTAGTAGGACTTAATGGAGTAGCAAATGGAGTAGAAGGTGATCTGCGTCCGGGTTTGCCTGTGCAGATGACCGAGCTACATGACCCATTGCGTCTTATGGTGGTTATAGAGCATTTACCAGAGGTAGTATTAGACGTCATTAAGAGGAATCCTGCTACGTATCAATGGTTCGAAAATGAGTGGGTAGTACTATCTGTTATTCATCCTGTGACTAAAAGCATTTTCCGATTTAAAAACGGAAAAATGGAAGAATATACATCTATCAAAAACTATACACAACCATCAGAGTCGTTAGAGAATCTTATTCTTAATTCATCTCAAAATTTGCCCGTACATAAAATATCATGAACGTAGATTTAAATCCCTTATTGGTTATCCTTTTAACCCTGCCAATTGTAGGTGCATTGTTAGTGGTACTGATGGGTAAGTACAAAGAAAAAGCCATTTCTTATACCGCTATAGTGACTTCCGGAACTCACCTCGCTTTAGTGCTTGGTACGTTTGTGCTTTGGGCACTTCAAGATTTTGATGCCATAAATGTAAAAGAGTTTGTGTTGTATAAAATGCCAGGTTATGAGTTTTTTATAGACTTATACTTTGATAGACTTACCGCGACATTTCTGATAGTGGGGAGCATACTTACATTCCTAATTACCGTGTATAGTAGTTTTTATATGCATAATGAAAAAGGCTATCGTCGTTTTTTTAGCAATATCTTGGTATTTTTCTTTGGATACAATCTCATCATATTGGCAGGCAATTTTGAAACTTTGTTTCTGGGTTGGGAAGTACTTGGGGTGTCGTCATTTTTATTGATAGCCTACTATAGAGATAGATATTTACCTGTTAAAAATGCTATTAAAGTATTTAGTATCTACAGACTAGGAGATGTTGGATTGATTTTGGCCATGTGGCTCAGTCACCACTTTTGGCACGAGAATATCACCTTTGCTAAGTTGGCAAACGCGGGCCTCGTTCACTCACATATAGAGCATCACTATACTCTAGCTTTGTCTATATCCTTGGTTATTCTGCTCACGGCTATTATTAAGTCAGCACAGTTTCCATTCTCCTCTTGGCTCCCTAGAGCGATGGAAGGACCTACACCTAGTAGTGCTATTTTCTATGGTTCGTTAGCTGTGCATATAGGTGCATTTTTGCTTATGCGTACCTCCCATTTTTGGCATGACTTGGTAGCATTCAAGGTAATCTTGATTTTAGTTGGAGCTATTACCTTGTTCACTTCTACTATGACCGCTAGAGTACAGAGCAGCATCAAAGCTCAAATAGCCTATAGTAGTATTGCTCAGATAGGCTTGATGTTCATCGAAATAGCTCTTGGCTTAGAAGTATTTGCACTAATTCATTTTGCGGGGAATGCGTTCTTAAGAACCTACCAATTGCTCATATCTCCATCCTTAGTTACGTATAAGATTAGAGACCAGTTTTTTAACTTTACACCTAAAAACAGCTCAGAAAATAAGTGGGGCAAAAAATGGCAATATACGTTATACTGGCTCAGTCTAAAAGAGTGGAATTTAGATGATTTGTTATTCCAATACCTTTGGTTGCCACTGAAACAAGTGGGCAACAAACTCAATTTTTTAAGTTTGTCCAATTTGGTTTTTGTATTCGCTCCACTCTTTATACTAGCACTAGCAGCTCTCAACTTCAAAGACGATATACCTTCTGAAATAGCTCAATACCTCCCCGAGCTGATGGCTTTAGTTGGTTTAATATTAGTTATCAAGTCATTTACCGAGCGTAGAAGCGTCCGATTAGCATTTGTGCTCGTACTGCTAAACCATTTTTGGGTAGCACTGGCAGTATCGTATAATGATGCCATAAACTGGGAACACATAGCTATCTATTTAAGCGGAATTTTGGTTTTTGGGGTCTTTGGATATGTGACAATCACAAGACTAAGAAAACGAGAACGAAAAGTGTTTCTCAATCAGTTTTATGGACACTCGTATCACCATCCCAAAATTGCTTTTGCATTTTTGGTAGCTTGTTTGGGTGTAGCGGGATTCCCTATTTCTCCTACCTTCATAGGGGAAGATCTAATATTTAGCCACATACAGAGTGAGCAGCTATTCCTAGCTGTATTTGTATCGCTCAGTTTTATCTTAGATGGACTCTCGCTCGTACGAATATATGCTCGCTTATTTCTTGGCCCACATCATAAATCGGATCACGAAATAGCCTACAGAGCAAGTTAGTGTAAACAAATAATAACCAAGTAATAGAATAATTAAATAACAGAAAAAATAACCAAGTAATAGAATAATAAAAATGAACAATCCAATATTTAATAAGGGAATTTCCAGTCTCAAGGCATTCTGGAAAGAAGATTTGAAAGCAGGTTTCAACGTATCACTAATCGCATTGCCTCTGTGCTTGGGGATAGCTATAGCCAGTGGATTCCCACCCATCGCTGGCTTATTTGCGGCTGTAGTAGGTGGTATATTTGTTTCCCGATTTAATGGGTCTTGGCTCACCATCACAGGGCCAGCAGCAGGACTTATAGTAGTAAACTTAGCTGCCATAGAAACCTTAGGTGGCGGAGATAAGGTAGTGGGTTATCCATTTGCTCTAGCAGCTATTGTAGTTTCAGGTTTATTCATTGCCCTGTTTGGTTTTTTAAAACTGGGCAAGTTTGGTGACTTTTTCCCTAATGCCGCAGTACATGGCATGCTAGCAGCTATCGGTGTTATCATAATGATAAAGCAGTTTTTTGTAGCGGCTGGAGTCTCCGTACACGGGCACGAGTTTTTTGAGGTACTAACTGAAGTTCCAGGGGCATTTTTGCATAGTAATCCGGAGGTGATTCTGATAGCTATTGCTTCACTTCTGATTTTAATTTTTTATCCAAAAATTAAGACTAAATGGATAAGAATACTGCCAGCTCCTATTTGGGTGCTAGTAGTAGCTATCCCACTTGAGTTTATTCTAGATTTTGAACATGACCATATGGTCAACTTCTTAGGTTCAGAACACAAAGTAGGGCCTCAGCTGCTAGTTCATCTACCAGATAGTATTATGGATGCGGTGCAGTTACCAGACTTTGGTAAAATTACCACTGGAGTGTTTTGGGTAGCCGTAGTGAGTATCACTTTGGTTACAGCTATAGAATCACTACTTAGTGCTATAGCAGTAGACGGGATGGACGAAAATCATCGTAAAACTAATTTGAATAAAGATTTGAAAGCATTAGGTTTTGGAGCATCTTTATCTGGTATGATAGGTGGATTGCCTATGATAAGTGAGATAGTACGTAGTACTGCCAATGTGGATAGCGGTGCTAAAACACAATGGTCTAATTTCTTTCACGGCATATTTTTACTCCTTTTCATGTTTGTAGGTAGCCTTGTTATAGATCACATTCCTTTAGCAGCACTTGCCGCTATGCTTATTTACACGGGCTTTAGATTGGCGTCTCCCAAAGAGTTTAAACACATGTGGAAAATCGGGAAAACAGAGTTTGCTGTTTTCTTGGTTACCATTATCGTAGTGTTAATGACTGACTTACTGATAGGTATAGCTGCGGGTATAGTGCTTAATATGGTTGTACTCCTGCTGAAAAAAACTTAAATTCAACTCACAAATGTTGCGTTTGTAACTTGAATGTGGCAAGTTTCTATTGGCAATTTTTTTAAAGTGCGATTTATCACAGCCATAAATGGCGAATCTGTAATTATTAAGCTAAAAGATAGTGTAGTATTTACCAACTATATGGGCTTAAAAAAAGAGATAACTAAATATGCAGATAAAAATATAGCTTTAGATTTTGCAGAGGTGACGTACATAGACCATAGTGTAAAAAACCATTTAGTAGGCTTAAAACGGGATTTCGAAACAAAAGGTCTGAGCTTTGAGCGAGTAAATACTGATGCATTAAAGCCAATCAATGAGCATCACTTAGCAGAGGAAATTGCTGTTTAGTTAAAAGGACCAATGAACATAAAAATGCAGCACTTAGATTGAATGAAAAGACTACATAAAATAGCCGGAGTAACCATTATTTTTTGGGTAATGAAAATAATAGCGACCACCTTGGGAGAAACCTTAGGCGATTATCTATCTATGACATTGAATCTGGGTTACGCTGTAGGTTTAGGGATCACATTTACAGCTTTTTTGCTTGTTTTAGCTTTACAACTACAGGCCAAAAAGTATGTGCCTAGCTATTTTTGGCTGGTCATTATAGCCACCACCACACTGGGAACAGAAATTTCTGACTACTTGGATAGAAGTCTTGGGCTAGGATATGCCTTAGGCAGTTTAATACTTTTTACTGGGTTGGGGCTTACGCTTCACTTCTGGTATAAAAAGTATAATTCCTTAAGCATAAGTGATATCACTGAACCTATGAAAGAAACCTATTTCTGGGTCGCAGTTTTGTTTTCTAATAGTCTTGGAACAGCATTTGGGGATTTGCTAAGTGATGCCTTAGGCTTAAGCTATTTGAATGGGGCATTGATTACTTTAGGTGTAATCCTAATAGTAATTGCACTGCACTACTACACATCAATAAATCGAGTTTTCTTATTTTGGCTTGCATTTATATTTACTCGACCATTTGGGGCTACGTTTGGTGATTTCCTCACTAAGCCTTTAGCTAAAGGAGGCTTAGACTTGGGGACGCTAAATGCCACTATTATTTCCTGCTTACTAATGATGGTTCTTATAGGGGTTTCCCATTATTCTATTTTAGGCCAGTCAGATAAGTCTTAATATTGTACATCATGACTAAAAACAAAAGTTACATCTCAGGCAAAGAGGTTTCGTTGGAGGAACAAATCCCTTTTCGACTTATCCGAAGGTCATTGGTAGAATACATCCAGACTAATTACCCTGATTTTAACGAGCAGTGCTACATTTCCAAGGCCGAGCTCAATGAGTTTAGAGAAAAGTATATAACGCACTATCTCAGCCAGGAATTAAATGAACTGACCCCGCTTGAGAATACCGTCATTAAATCTATAACGGATAATACTACCTTGTCAGCTACTATAGAAGACGATTTGCCTCCTCCTACTTTAGGACAGCGTATAGCAGATAAAGTAGCTACCTTTGGAGGCAGTTGGACTTTTATAATATCCTTTGGGGTGTTTATTCTTATATGGATTTGTATCAATATGTTTTGGTTAGCCAACCAAGGTTTTGATCCTTATCCCTTTATATTACTCAACCTAATACTCTCGTGCATCGCATCTATGCAGGCCCCCGTAATTATGATGAGCCAAAATAGACAAGGTGAAAGAGACAGAGCACGAGGAGAAAAAGACTATCTCATTAACCTGAAATCAGAGTTGGAGATACGCACTCTTCACGAGAAAATGGACCACCTTATCCTGCATCAGCAACAAGAGCTTATGGAGATTCAGAGGCTACAGATAGAGATGTTAAGCGATATACAAAGCCAGATAAATAGGCAATAGAGAATGGAAAAGAAGAAGGTAGTGATAATTGGAGCGGGTTTTGGTGGGCTAAATATGGCTAAGAAGTTAGAGGGATCTGAATATCAAGTAATACTGCTTGATAGAAACAATTTTCACACATTTCAACCCTTGCTGTATCAAGTGGCTACAGGAGGATTGGAGCCTGGCAATATTGCGTACCCAGTGCGAAGAACGTTTAGGGAGATGCCAAATTTTAGCTTTCGTATGTGTAATGTGGAAAGCATTAATTACAAAGAAAAAAAGGTCAAAACGAGTATAGGAGATGTAGAGTATCATTATCTTGTGCTAGCTCAAGGTAGCAGTACCAATTTCTTTGGTAACGATGAAATAGAAGCCAATTCGTTGACTTTGAAATCTGTAGCAGATGCTCTAGATTTTAGGAGCAATCTGATGCAAAACTTAGAGCGAGCTATTAATGCTATAAGTGAAGATGAAAAAGAGGAAATAGTAAATGTGGCGATAGTAGGAGGTGGTCCAGCTGGCCTAGAAATGGCCGGGGCCATCGCCGAAATGAAAAATTATGTACTGCCCAAAGATTATCCTGAAATAGATTTTAAGTTGATGCACGTTGTCCTATTCGAGGCGGGAGACAAGCTATTGGCCAATATGTCTGAACATGCGTCAGAAAAAGCTTTTGAGTACTTGAATAAACTTGGAGTAGAAATCAGACTAAATACTCAGGTAAAAAAATACGATGGTAAAAAAGTAGAACTGGCAAATGGCTCTACTTTCAAAACCGATACACTGATGTGGACTGCCGGGGTAAAAGGCAATGTAATTCAGGGATTAGAGGATGTGCTAGAAGCCAAAGGAGGAAGATATATAGTAGATGAATTTAACCATATACCTCCGTTAAAAGATGTATT
>Ga0209702_10006320_pt1 | contig 15319 bp, 10 predicted proteins | sample FRY01_FD_187210 | JGI IMG/M metagenome (GOLD analysis project Ga0209702, IMG submission 187210) | Freshwater microbial communities from Lake Fryxell liftoff mats and glacier meltwater in Antarctica - FRY-01 (SPAdes) (version 2) | ecosystem: Environmental > Aquatic > Freshwater > Ice > Glacier... | reverse complement strand
ATACCGACAAGTTCTATGAGTAACATTGCAGGTTATGATAAAGTTTTAATATATGGTGAAACAGGAAATTCTCAAAATTTATATTTCAAAAAAGGAATATTGAAGTTGATAAAATAACGTGTTACAACACCGTATAAACTTTATTGCTGGTTTTAGCTCACTTGGGAAATTCCTCCGGAATTTCGCCGTTCGTGTTTTATTTACTAAATTCACTACTTAAACAACGCAACAAAGCTTATACAACAACGTTACCAACAAGTATAAAAAAATAAGTTTTTAATGAAAAAAATTGAAGTCGTTGCAGCTGTTGTATTTTGTGGAGATCAGGTGCTTTGTGTTCAAAGACCTAAAAACAAGTTCCCTTATATTTCAGAGAAATATGAATTTCCAGGTGGAAAAATTGAAGAAGGCGAAACCAAAGAAGAAGCTTTACATCGCGAATTATTAGAAGAATTGAACTTTTCAACCAAAATAAAAAACTACTTTCTGACTGTTGTTCATCAATATCCAGATTTTGAACTAATAATGCACAGTTTTATATGTGAAGTTGATTCCAAAGAACTCACACTTCATGAACATATAGATCAAAAATGGTTGAAAATTAACGAGCTCACTGCACTCGATTGGGCAGCAGCGGATATTCCAATAGTCGAAAAACTGGTTTCGAATGGATGAGCTAATCCAAGGTTTCAATAAGAGCTTACATACAGGTTATGTGGATAAATCCATTTTATCTAATCTGGACTATCAGCCTGAGTTGCTCGTCAATCAAAAGAATCCACCAAAAAAGGTGCTTTCAACCATTCTTCACGAGCTTGAAAATTGCAATCAGTTTTTTATCTCTGTTGCATTTGTCACAACCAGTGGAGTTGCAGCTATAATCAACAAACTCAAAGAGCTAGAAGATCGAGAAATAAAGGGTAAAATATTAGTTTCTCAGTACCTAAACTTTACCCAGCCCGAAGCACTAAAAAGGCTTTTGCAGTTTAACAATTTAGATCTAAGAATTGCAACCACAGGAAACGCTCATACCAAAGGATATATCTTTAAAAGCAAAAAGCATTTCAACCTAATTGTTGGTAGCAGCAACCTCACAGCACAGGCATTATCAACTAACAAAGAGTGGAATATCAAAGTCTCTGCGTTAAACGAAAGTGGCATAGTTGAAAAAGTGCTGCGAGAGTTTCATTCAGATTTTGACAAAGGAACTCCTGTAACGTCCGAATATATTTTATCTTATGAAGAAATCTATCAAAGTCAATTTCTTCTAAGTCGAAAAAATAAACTTGAAAACTTAGCTGAATCTCAACCGCTCATCAGACCTAATTCCATGCAAATAGAAGCATTGGAAAATCTTAAAAATTTACGGGCTGTTGGAAAAAACAAAGCGCTTATCATTTCGGCAACGGGAACTGGGAAAACCTATTTGTCATCATTCGATGCGAAAGCCTTTAACCCGAAAAAATTGCTTTTCGTTGTTCATCGATTGACCATTGCAAAAGACTCGCTAGATACTTTTCGAAGTGTTTTTGGGAACGATAAAACCATGGGGTTGTATTCTGGAAGTCAGCGTGATTTGGATTGTGATTTTGTATTCTCCACGATTCAAACCATTTCGAAACCAAACCACTTAGACAACTTCTCAAAAGATCATTTTGATTACATCATAATTGATGAAACGCATCGGTCGGGTGCAGATTCATATTTGCGACTAATTGGGCACTTTGAACCAAAGTTTCTGTTAGGAATGACCGCCACTCCTGAGCGGACAGATGGCAACGATATATTTCAACTCTTTGATCACAACATTGCTTATGAAATCCGATTAAGTAGAGCGATGGAAGAGGAAATGCTTAGTTCGTTGCATTACTATGGCGTTACTGATTTATCGATTGACGACACCGAAATCGATAGAAAATCGGATTTCAGATATTTAGTCTCAAGTGAACGCGTTGAACGCATTATTGAGCAAGCCAAATTCTATGGTAGCGATAATGGAATTACAAGAGGTTTGATCTTCTGTTCCAGAAAGAACGAAGCAGTTGAGTTATCTGAATTATTCAATTCAAAAGGATTTAAAACCATTGCATTAACGGGTGATAGTAATGAATTAGAAAGAGTTAGAGCGATTGAAAAGTTGGAAACCGATAATCTGAGTGAAAAACTCGATTATATATTCACTGTAGATATTTTCAACGAAGGGATTGATATTCCAAAAATCAATCAGATCATCATGCTTCGGCCCACAGATTCAGCGATTATTTTCATTCAGCAATTAGGCAGAGGCTTGAGAAAAGTAGATGGGAAAGGCTATTTGACAGTAATTGATTTCATCGGAAACTATGAGAACAATTACCTAATCCCTATCGCCTTATATGGCGATACATCGTATAACAAAGACTCTTTGAGAAAATTGATAACAGAAGGCAGTAGAATGATTCCAGGAGCTTCTACCATCAATTTTGATGAAATCACCAAAGAGAGAATCTTTAAATCCATTGACTCTGCCAATATGAAGTTGCTCGTTGACTTGAAAAAGGATTACAACCTTTTGAAATTCAAATTAGGTCGAACTCCAATGATGATGGATTTTATTGAGCATGGTTCTCGCGATCCTTTCCTATTCGTAGATTACGCCAATTCCTATTACAACTTTATAGTAAAGGTTGAGAAAACAGAAAACATAGCACTATCAAAACAACAGATGAAATTGCTAGAGCTATTTACTAAAGAAATAAATAATTCAAAACGTATTGAGGAAAGTCTGATCCTCAAGTTACTCATTGAGTCTGGGCAACTTTCGGTGAACGAATTGAAAGAACAGGTACTTAAAAAATATCGTTATTCCATTTCTGAAGAGACTATAAAATCCTGTGTTTCTAACTTGAATTTTGAGTTTATTCGCGAAAAAAAAGGTGGTAAAATGCTGTCTGCTAAAGAGATTTATGATTTAGAAATTCTGAGCATTACAAATGGAAATTTTATTTTTTCGAACGCGTTTATTGCACACATAAACCAAAATGAATTCAAGCATTTTCTGCTCGATTCAGCAGATTACTCGATATATGAATTCAACAGATTGTTTGACACAGACAAATGGCAAAACGGTTTTGTACTATACCGAAAGTACTCGCGAAAAGATGTGTTCCGAATATTGAATGTGGCGGAAAACCCCGTTGCACAGAACGTGGGCGGATATCTGGTAAGTCCTGACAAAGAGCATTGTCCCATTTTTGTAAACTATCACAAAGAAGACCATATTTCGGAATCAACCAAGTATGAGGACGAGTTTGTAAACAACAAAGAATTTGATTGGATGTCAAAGTCCAATCGAACTGTGAACAGCAATGATGTTAAATCCATTTTAGGTCAAAACGGACCTATTCGTCTGCCGCTTTTCATAAAGAAAAACAATGACGAAGGAATGGACTTCTACTATATGGGCAATGTAACTCCTGAATTGAATCAAGTGGAACAAACCACCATGCCAAACGACGGTGGAAAGCAACTTTCGGTGGTAAAAATCAGATTCAATTTGACTGATCCTCTTACATCTAGCATGTACAACTATTTACAGGAAAAGTCTGCGATTAAGGATGTTAAGCCAGTAAAAACAGCCGAAATCATTCCGTTTCAGCAGTCGTTAAGTTTTGAGAAAGAACTGATGAACCCAATTCCATTGTATGACTTTTACGCTGCTGCGGGCACATTTAGCGAATTACAATCCGAGAAGGATTTCACACTCATTGAAGGGCCTGTAAACAATTCAAGCAACGAATATTTCGCTTGTAAAATCATTGGTGAATCAATGAATAGAGTTATTCCGAATGGTTCTATTTGTTTGTTTAAAACATACACAGGCGGAAGCCGAAATGGAAAAATTGTGTTGGTAGAAAACATGGACATTCAAGATCCTGATTTCAACTCGGCTTTTACGATCAAAACCTACTCAAGTGAAAAGTCTGTTTCAGAAGAAACGTGGGGGCACACTTCCGTTGTGTTAAGACCAAACTCATTTGACAGCTCTTACCAAAACATCATCATCACGGCTGTAAATGCTCCAGAAATGAGGGTTGTTGGTGAGTTTTTGGAAATTTTTAAAGATTGTAAAAAATAAAACCAGTTGGTAACAATGTATATAAAAAATAGGCTAAATATCAGTAAAGTTATGGCTTTGGGCCCGTTTCGTATTTTATACTTAACCGAAAGTTCTGTGCTTCGAAATCGCCTACTTTTCATATACTAACCGTTATGTGTCAGGCTAAAAACCGATACAGACTATAAAACCGACAGGAATAAAATATATCTAAATGGCATTTGAACCAGACAAAATAACTAAACAACATATACTTGATGCAGTCAAGAAAATTGACAGCGAGAATATTGAACTTGAACCCTCGACAAGGTTTGATGTAGTTATTAATGGAATATTCTACCCACCAAAAGAAGTGATGCGGTATGCTCATGAATTAATGAACGGAGAGCATATTTGGGAACGAAGTGGCGGAGAACCAACTAACAAATATCTGATTGCTTTAGGTTTTGAAATTAAAAGTAAATCAAACTCTATTATGAATGAAATTAAAATCACAGGAAACATTTGGAAATTAGGTTGTAATTGGGGAAGCGGTAAACCTAGCTTTTATAATTACCTCAAAGAAAGCAACATTGTTATTGGTGTTGAAGATAAAAAATATAGTATTGGTGATTTAATTGTAGTTACAGAAGGACATCAAGTAAAAGCAATTGCAAGAATTAATGAAAACCCAAAATCGGTAACGAGTGACAATACACTTAAACCATCTTTTGACAATCTCGAAATTGAATACGACACTTGGGTTAATTATGCAGATTCTGAATGGTATGAGCTTGATGAAGACGATTCTTTTGTTTACCAGCTACAGCAAGGAATATGTAAAGTTCAAAATTTAGACATTCGAAAAAAAGTTATTGACTTATGGAACAATAGAAATTCCAAATATTGGATTTTTCAAGGTAATCCAAATGTCTTTGATTTTGAAACTGCTATTAGAAACAATTTATTAGAAGATTGGACTGTTACAGCTCATAAAGACAAAATAAAAATTGGGGATAAAGTTATTTTATGGATTTCAGGTAAAAATTCAGGGTGTTATTCACTTGCCGAAATAACAAGTGAGCCACATATAATTTCAAATTCTAAAGATTCACATCTTTGGAAAACACAAGATGCTAATCCCTTAAAATCGGGAATTAGAATTACACATAATTTGATTGACAAACCTTTGTTATGGAACAAGATAAAGGAAATAAAAGGATTAGAAGAATTGAAAGTTGGAAATCAAGGCACTAATTTTTCAGCTACCAAAAAGGAATTTAATGTGATTCTTAGTTTAATAAGCAAAGAAACAGAAGTAAAAACAAAAGCAAATATGCAAGCAAAAAACATAATCTTGTATGGACCTCCTGGAACTGGAAAGACATATAATAGTATAGATAAATCAGTTGAAATAGCTGCATCAGAAAAATATAATTTAATCAGTCATAAATCTAATAAAGTATTGTTTGACGAGTTGAGAAAAGATGGACAAATTGAGTTTGTAACTTTTCATCAGAATTATTCTTATGAAGATTTTGTTGTTGGCATTTCTCCAGATGTTACTTCAGGCACTTTGCGTTTTGACAAGCGAGAAGGAATTTTTAAACAGTTAGCAGAAAGAGCAAAACAAAATTGGCTTTCAGCTACTAACAAAAAAGAAGTCAGTATTGACTTCAATTTTGTTTTCAATACTTTCTTTTCAAAGTTGATTGAAGAAGAAGTCAAGGAAGTTGAAATACCAATGAAGAGTAAAGGTTACAAGTTTAAAATAACATCAATTGACATTGATGAGGGAAGAATAAAATTCACTAAACAAAGCGGGGGAACAGGACACGACTTGCTTGTAAAAAATCTAAAACCAATTTATGAAGGCAGTTTAGATTACGGTGTTGAAGGTTTAGGCGTTTATTACAATCCGCTTGCAGAACATTTAAAAGAATTTGCGGCAACGCTTGAACCACAAAAATCAGCAGACGAGCAACTAAAGAATTTCGTATTAGTTATTGATGAAATCAATCGTGCAAATATTTCTAAAGTTTTTGGCGAATTGATTACACTTCTTGAAGATGATAAAAGATTAGGAGAAGAAAACGAAATAAAAATCACACTACCAAATGGAGAGAAAGAATTTGGCGTTCCGCCAAATCTTTACATCATTGGCACAATGAATACAGCGGACAAATCAATTGCTTTAATTGATATTGCTTTGAGAAGAAGATTTGAGTTCATTGGTTATTATCCCGAATACGAATACTTAAATGATGATGAAGCTACACTTCTTAAAAAAATCAACGAGACAATTTTCAAAGAAAAAAAATCTGCCGATTATCTTATTGGACATGCTTACTTCATGAAAGGGCAAACTATACAAACAGTTTTGCAAAATAAAGTTGTTCCTCTTTTGATGGAATATTTTTCAGGCAAGACTGATATTGTTTCAAAAATATTCGCAGACACTTCTTGGAGTGTAACATACGATACGGAAAATTTCATTTGGGCTATTACTCCAAGATAAAATGATTTCACTTTTTGAATACGGAAATTGGGAGAGCATTAAAAATAAAAATGCTTTACACCAAATGTTGAAAGACATTTGGAAGCAACGCCTATTCGTTAACACAAATTCAGAATTAACAGAGGATGCAATTGATAATCATTATCAACCTTTCTTACAGTTTGACGACAATCAAATAAGAGCAAACAATTTTGTTGGCTTCATTCAAAATGGCGAAGAAGTAATTGAAATTTACCCTAAAGTATTTCGGCAACATTTTGCAAATCCTTCTGAGAATGAAAAGATGTTGATGCTTCGCCACATCTTTTACTGGTTTAGCTATTGCAGAAAATGGAACTTTCCATTTAACCAAGTATCACTTGACACAATAGAGATTGATGAATTTCCTGAACTGATAATAAACTTAATTGCTAACCAGTTTTTAGAAACCATTTCAAAGCAACCTCTGACAATGTATCAAGAAGTTGAAGAAGCATTAATTACTCCGAGAGGTTCTATAAATTTCAAGAGATACATCAGTGGAAGTTTATCACATGGTAATTTTCAAAATATAGAATGCGACTATGAACCATTCTTGTTTGACAATAAGGTAAACAGAGTAATTAAATATTGTTCAAGGTTATTAATGAAGCAAACAAAATTTTCCGAAAATTTACGAATGCTTCAAGATGTTGTTTTTATATTAGACGAGGTTGATGACTTACATTGCACATTACACGACCTTGATAAAATTTCGCTCAATACTTTCTTTGTAGATTATTCGGTTTTACTTGACAGTTGCAAACTTATTCTTAGCCAACAACTTTATTCAAACAATACTTACGACCTTTCTCAATGGTGTTTACTTTTTCCAATGGAATATATTTTTGAAGATTTTCTTGCTGGATTTTTAGAAAATAAATTCTCATTGGACTGGAAAGTAGAATATCAAAAGTCAGATGAATATTTATCTAACAATCCGAAAGTGTTTAACATGCAACACGACATCTTTTTAACTTCAAGAAATGGAGCAAAGAGGAAAGTAATTATTGACACGAAGTATAAAATTCGTCAGGAGAGTTTTAAAACAGACCCGAAAAAGGGCGTTGCACAATCTGACCTTTATCAAATGGTGAGTTACGCATTTAAGAGAGGTTGCACAGACATAATTTTAGTTTATCCGAATTTATCAGATATTATAAACACAGCAGACAGTTTTGAAATCATCTCTGGTTTTGACGGTGCTGACAAAGTAAATATTATCGCAATGGAAATTCCATTTTGGACGATGAATAATTTTAACACAAAAGATTTAGATGACAAAATATTTAAAGTAATGGAAAACAATTTAAACAAGTTACTACAATGAAAAACCGAGCATTTACAGACAACAAACTGACGACAGAAGAAGCCCGAACACATAACAGCACCTACAAGAAATTGGCGGTTCAGTGCTTCGTATGACAGTTTTGTGGTTCAACAAACATTTGTGCTTCGTATGAACATTTGTGGTAAAAATCGCCAACTTCTTGTAGCTGCAAACCGTTACCTGCAACTGTAGCGGACGACATAAACAAAGAACAGAATGAAAATAATAACTTGGAATTGTAATATGGCTTTCCGTAAAAAAGCAGAGTATATTCTGACAGAAGAGCCAGACATTCTAATTGTGCCTGAATGTGAAAATCAAGAGCGACTTTCATTTGGACTTTATACAAAACAACCAAACGACATTTTTTGGTATGGCGACAATCCACATAAAGGAATTGGAGTATTTTCATTTGGAGACTTCAAAATTAAACTGCTTGACATTCATAATCCAGACTTCAAATACGTTTTACCATTATCAGTATATAATGACAAAATCAACTTGACAGTTTTTGCAATATGGTCGCAGAAGCCAGTGAAACACGACTGCTATACAGAACAGGTTTGGAATGCTGTTCATTTTTACAGCAACCTATTAGACAATGATAATGTAATTCTAGCAGGCGACTTTAATAGCAATTCAATTTGGGACAAACCAAACAGAATTTACAACCACACAAACCTTGTCGACTATTTAAAAGCAAAAAATATTTTAAGCACTTACCATCATTTTCATAACCAAACTCAAGGACAGGAAAAAGACAATACGCTTTTTATGCACAGGAAAATTGACAGACCTTATCATATTGACTATTGTTTTGCATCTTCAAACCTAATAGACAAGTTGAAAAATGTTGAAGTTGGTGCATACGAAAAGTGGACAAAACATAGCGACCATAAACCACTAACAGTAACAATTGACCAATGACGACAGAAAGAACAGCAGCAGGTAACATCACCTACAAGAAATTGGCGGCAGATGTGCGGATATAAACATTTGTGAAACTAATAAAGTTTAGTGGGTACAGACAGTTTTGTGCTTCGAAATCGCCAACCTCTTTTAGATGCAAACCGTTGGCGGTCATTGTAAAGCGACACCCAAACAGACAAGACAAATTGAAAAACTAAAAATGAACGAAATAGCAAATATAAATCGTGACGAAATATTAAACAACGCAAAGACAGAATCTGAATTATCAGACTTAAAGCAACACGCTGACAAGATGATAAGAGGTTTTGAGAATTTCAACAACTATTCATCTAATCGTGCAGTCTGGGAATTAGTTCAAAATGCTTGTGATTTGACTACAAACTGTGAAGTTGTTATAGACTATAGTAACAATGGCTTTTCATTTACTCACAACGGAAAACCATTTACCACAAAATCATTTATCTCTCTGATAAAACAGGTAAGTGGAAAATACGGAGAAGAATCGGAAGTTCCAGAAGTTGGAAAATACGGAACAGGCTTTTTGACGACACATACATTTGGGCGTAAATTTAAAATCAATTCAATTCTTGAAGCAAACAATACTTTTTTTGAAATCAAAGACTTTTTAATTGACCGTAGCCCAAAAGAATGGAAAGCATTAAGTGAAAATATTAGAACTCAAAAAGAAAATGTATATCAACTTATACAGGAAGGTGCAATTCTTAATAATCCTGAAATAAAAACAACATTTACTTTTTTACCTGAAAGCGGACAGGAATTAAGTTACATAATCGAATCAAGTAAAGAGTTAGAAGACTATATCCCTATTGTTTTAACAATTAATGACCGACTTAAAAAAGTAACTATTTTTTTAAATGATACTGAAACCTCTTTTGAACGAGTTGCAAAAGAAAAAGTAATAAATGCCCAAGGAATAGAATTATACAAAACTACTATTTCGAAAAATGGCTCTAACAAAATACTATATTCTATCATTGAAACGGAAGACCAAATTGAAGTTATACTTCCAATAAATGAAAATCTTGAATTGTTTCAATTTCCAGAAAGAGTTGCCCGACTATTTTTATATTATCCGCTAATTGGTTCAGAAGATTTTGGTTTAAACTTTATCATTAACTGCAATCAATTTCTACCAACTGAACCGAGAGACGGAATTCATTTAAAAAGTAACAAAGACCAAGTAAAGGAGCAAGAAGAGGAGAATCAAAGAATAATAGAAAAGGCTTCGCAATTAATTTTTGAATTTCTAAAAAGTAACGTAATAACCATTTCAAATCCACTTTTGTATGCTCAAATAAATTTCAAAAGAAATACTGAAAATAATTTATTAAACGAGTATTTTGAAAAACTACAAAGTATTTGGATTGAAGAATATATATTATTGCCAATTGTTGAAACCAATGAAGGATTTAAACCTGTTAATGAAGTTTATTTTCTTGATGAAGAACTTTTAATTAATGCAGAGTATTTTGATGACATTTATGACTTAGTATCCATTTTTTACGAAAACATTCCAACAAAGGAGAAGGCTGTCTTATGGAGCAAATTTGCCTGTCAATGGATGAATGAAAACACTAAATTTATTGGACATCAAGAATTAATTGAGAAAATATCAAAAGAAAATTTATCTAAGTTCGATAAAAACAGCATAATAAATTACTACAAAAATCTAATTAAGGAAGAAAAATTAAACTATTTTTCGGAGCACGCTTTATTGCCAAATTTAGATGGTAAATTCTGTTTTCTTTCTTTGCTCCTCACTCCTCAAAACTTAAACGACACGCTAATTGAAATAGGGAAATCATTAATTCCAAGCTCTATTGAACGAATAATTCATAAGGATTTTTTGTTCAGTTTTCATTTTGAAAATTTCAATAGAAAAGATTTTTCTAACAGCGTTAAAACCAAATTAGATGAAATTCAAGCTTCAACTTGCATTTATGTTCCCGAAGAAATGAATCCAGAAAATTACATCGTTCAATCTTTCGAGGAAATACAAAAACTTGACGCTATTTTCTTTGAAAACTTATTAAAGTATTGTAAGCTAAATAGCAATGTAAATTCACAAAGTAAACCAGCTACATTAGTCAAAATAATTAGCAAGTATTTTTCTTTAGATGAAACTTTGATTCAATTATCTAATCTTGAGAATCAAGAAGACAATTTAGACATTCGTTCGTCAAGAAAGATTTTGGTTCAAATTTATTTCAACTTACTTCAACACCACAATGAAGAATGGGTAAAATCAAACATTAATTTATTGCTTGAAATAGCAAACTGCAATGAAGATAGTCTTAAAGAAGTTTATTCAACTTCAAAAATTTATCCGAATCAATTGAATCAACTAAAAAGCAATAGTGAATTAAAAAGAGACCTTGAAATAATGCCTGAAATTAAAATCCTTTTTAACAAAGTGGCAAATGGTGAGATCGAAGCGGATTTAGTTTACAAAGAATTTAATGAATTTGTCGCTGAAGATAGATTTATAACCAGTAAATATTTAACCAATCAAATTGAAGATATATTCTTTAATACAGACATTCATAACATAAATGAACACCCTTTTAAAGAGGAAATACTAAAAATTATATCCTCTTTACGTAATAAAAAATATGCTGAACTTTTCCCACGTCTTGACGATAAAAAAGCTAATTTAATGTTGGAGGTAGTTACAAATGAAAATACGAAAGATGAAATTTTCGCAATTGTAACATTAAAAGAATCTGACTTAAAGAAACTTGGTAAGCTTATTCAAGAGGATAATTTTTCGGCAATTTTAAATGCCGCAACTATTTTACTTCAACAACAAAAAGAAAACGATGCAGACTTTCATCATAAATACGAAATCGGAACATACATTGAAAGCCTAATTAGACAAAAATTATCTGATGAATTACAAGATAGAGTTTCGTTTGGCGAAAAAGAATCTGTTGAGACTTCAAACATCCAAGGCGGACAAGACATTGTTGTTTTACTTGACGAAAATCCTGTTTATTTTATAGAGGTAAAATCAAGGTGGAATTCACAGAATTCTGTTTCTATGAGCAAGCTACAACTTCAACGTGCCGTTGAACAAAATCAACGTTATGCTTTGTGTGCGGTGGACATTACACGCTACACAGGCGCAAATGACAGATACAAACTTTCAACAGACGAAATTTTACCACTCACAAAATTTATTACAAACATTGGCATTACTATAAAACCATTAATTGAAGACAATTTAGAAGCAGAAAAAGAACAAGAAAAATCAATACACTTAATAGATTATAGAGGCATAATTCCGCAAAACATAATTCAAGGAGGAAACGACTTTGACAAGTTTATTGATTTGCTTTTAGAAACTATTAAAACAGCAGACACGAAAAAAGCATGACAAAAACGGCAACGACACGATACGAAAAAGAACAACGAACCGCCAACAGCACCTACAAGAAATTGGCGGTTCAGTGGTTAAATGAAGTTTTGTGCTTCGTATCAAGTTTTGTGGTGGCAGACAGTTTAGTGCTTCGAAATCGCCAACTTCTTGTAGCTGCAAACCGTTGTGCACTATAATGACCCGTCCTGAAATAAGGCTACATAATTCAAAACAATTATGTACAAAAATGACAAAGTAATTAGACGTTACAGTGAACCTTTTAAATTAAAAATCTTAGCAGAACTCAGTACAGGAAAGCATACAAAAAGTGAGCTTTGTAAACTCTATTCTATCGCACCTACGACGGTTAATGAATGGATTAAAAAGTACAATCGTACAGACTTAATGAACACCAGAGTAAAAGTGGAAACTAAAGACGAAATATCTAGAATTAAGGCACTTCAAAAAGAGATTGAACAGCTTAAAAAACTACTCTTAAAAAAGGATCTCGATGCTAAGGTAGAAGAATCCTATCTAGAAGTAGCAGCAGAAGATCTAGGCTACAAATCTATTGCTGAACTAAAAAAAAAGCTAAGTATAAAGCCTTAATCAAATCTAAAGAGAAATCTAAGGGATTTGCTTCTCTATCTACTATATCCAATTGTTTTGGACTAAAACGTGATGCGTATTACAAGTACAAGTATAGAGCTGGTAAACGAAAACAGAAGGAACAACATATTATACATATAGTAAAAAAAAGACGCAAATCCCTTCCTAGAGAAGGTGTGAGAAAACTTAAAAAATCATTGTATGAAGAATTTACTAAAGCGAACCTAACCGTTGGCAGAGATACTTTGTTTAATGTCCTTAGAAAATATAGGATGCTTACACTTAGAAAGAAATATAGAATGAGAACAACTAACTCACATCATCGCTTTTATAAGTATGGTAATATCATAAAAGGTATCGAGATCAACAGACCTAATCAGGTCTGGGCTTCGGATATTACATATATCAGAACTGTAAAAGGCTTTTGTTACCTGGCTCTTATTACAGATATGTATTCTCGCAAAATAGTCGGTTATGACCTGAGTGACAGCTTGGAACTAAATGGATGCGTAAGAGCGCTTAATAAAGCGATTTATCAAGCTAAAAATATTAACGGACTCATACATCATTCGGATAGAGGAATACAGTATTGTAGCAATGTGTACACTCAAATACTTAAAAGAAAAAAGATAGATATTAGTATGACAGAAGAAAATCATTGTTATGAAAATGCAATGGCTGAATGTGTAAATGGGATTTTAAAAGATGAGTTCTATCTCGACCAGACCTTTGCAAACGTGGCTCACGCCAAAAGAGCAGCAAAAAATGCAATTAAATTATACAACGAAATAAGATTACATTTATCTTTAGACTTCAAAACACCTAATATGGTATATTTAAGAACAGCGTAAAATCAATTTTAACCTGTAGCCATATTTCAGGACAAGACATAAAAAAATTGAACTAACCGAAAACAAGAAAGAAAAAGAAAAAATTATGAAAAAATTATTTATTTTAATATTAGTACTGTTATCTATTAACACATTTTCTCAAGATTTAAAGTTAAATGAAAAACACGAACACTCGATTTTTGAAAAAGAACATAATGAAGATTTAAAAATCGCTCAAACAGTTTATGTTTGTACTGGAGATTATGCTTATGCATATCATAGTCGGAGTAATTGCCCAGGATTGAACAATTGTAAAGGAGATATAAAATATACTGACGAAAATAATGCTACTCAAAATTTAGGAAGGAAACCTTGTTGTAGATGTTGGAGTAATGTTGTCAATAATTGTAAAGATGACAATCCAAGCTATGGAAGTGGAGGGAATTCAAATAATGACGAAGCTATGGCTTATGTCGCAATTGCAGTCGTCGCTTTAAGTGCTGTTGTACTTTCAAACGACTTATATGTCTATCCTATTTATTCTTTTCATAAAAATAGTAAAAATGGTTTTGGCTGGACTTTTGGTTTTAGGAAAACTTTTGACAATTCAGCATTAGAATATGGAGTCAGTTCTGTAACTGGAAAATACGAATATGATAATTTTGAGAACGAACAATTCGGTTTTCACTTTAACTACATTCATCATATATTTGACAATAAAACACCATATTGGTTGACACCATATATTGGCCCTTCTGTAAATTATTTTAATGATTTTGGTTATGGAGGTGTAATTGGAACAAAAATGAGATTACTTGATAGACTTGATTTTGACATTAGGTTTGAACAAACAACTGAAACAAGTAGAATACAAGCTGGTTTAATTTTCACCTATCAAAAGGAATACTTTTGGAAAAAATAAAGGAGGAATAAAAATTACAGTGCACAATCGAGTAGACGGGTGACGATTTAAAAATCGCCACTGCGCCTCTCACACCACCGTACGTACGGGTCTCGTATACGGCGGTTCACCAAATTGAAATTTGCGATTTATTAATGTAGTTTATCAAAGGTTTATACCCTTTTCGCTTAAGTCTAGATTTAGTAATTGTAGTCCTTAGAATTGGACTTTGAGCCACTGCCCATCCTCCCATTCTAGTTCTACTCCAAGCGTATGCTTGTCCTTCTCCTATTCCTAATCGAATTAGGTTTTTACGTTTCCGTTCTAGTTTCTTCCAGTCATGCCAAATACAATATCGTAACCGATTTCTTAACCACTCATCTAGCTTTTTAACTTTTGCATAAATGTTGGTTAAGCGGTAATTATTCATCCAGCCTCGACAGACTTGACTAAGCCGTTCTAAACGTTCTGACAACGACATTGGTTTGGTTTTCTTGGTAATACTTTTTAGGTTACGCTTGAACTTTGCCCAACTTTTCTTTGCCACTACAAGTTGATATTGTCCTTTTACTCCCTTTTTGTAGACAGGTACAAAACCATGTCCTAGTAACTCAAAGTTTACAGGTCTGCGTATGCCACTTTTGGCTTTGTTTATAGGTAGTTTCAGTTTATCTCTTAGAAAGACAAACAGTGTATTTCCTATTTGTTTCGCCTCGCTTTTGCTCTTTG
>Ga0209702_10006319_pt1 | contig 15324 bp, 19 predicted proteins | sample FRY01_FD_187210 | JGI IMG/M metagenome (GOLD analysis project Ga0209702, IMG submission 187210) | Freshwater microbial communities from Lake Fryxell liftoff mats and glacier meltwater in Antarctica - FRY-01 (SPAdes) (version 2) | ecosystem: Environmental > Aquatic > Freshwater > Ice > Glacier... | reverse complement strand
CGTTCAACTTGCGCCCATCCCGCAGGTTTTTCAGCTCAACCTGCGCGAAAGCGCCGCCTTTTCCGGGCTTTACATGGTTGACCTTCACCGCGGCCCACAGACCGTTGTCATGTTCGAGGATGTTACCCGGGCGGATTTCGTTACCGTTTATCTTCGGCATTGTGGCAAAACCTTTACGAAAGGTTGAAGGGAAAATCTCAGTCCCTATATATGCCGTTACGAGGTGTGGCAAGGCGACTAGATACAGTAGTACTTTTTGTCAGCTATGTGTTAAACGCATGGCAGTCATTCCAAAGAAGAAACCCCGAATCGACGTAAAATCGTCATATTCCCCGAACGCCAGAAAAGACAAGAGCAAGAACAGGACGCCAAGATGGCCGATTTTATCGACAGCACCGCCTTCAACTTTGAACAAGGCCAGCGTGCCCGCAAACTTTTTGCTGCCGTGGTGCTTGCCGCACTCGACGACGCAATAGCCGATGACAAGAAATACGGGAATGGCCCGGAACAAATCGCCCGCTGGTCCCGTTCGCGCGACGGCCGCGAAGTTTTGTCCTGCGCCGGGATCGACCCGAACGAGCGTGTGGTCAAAGGTCTGATGGAGTTCGTGACCAAGGGTGTGCGTACATCCGTCGCGCTGTCGCGCGAAGAAAGCGAACGCCGTCACGCCCTGGAACTGGATCAGGCCGAGGCCGCCTGACACCCGTCCGCACGGCAAATGCGCGCGCCCCTTCGCCGGGGCGCGTTTTGTTATGCCAAGTCAGTCGTGAAACATCACTGCGAACATCAACACCGGTACAAATTCGGCCAGACCCAAAAAAACGATCAGAGCCCGCATCACTCTGTTGGTAAAGCGCCGCCATAGCACCCCGCATATGAGCAGCGACAGACCGACCTCCAACGGTCCAACAAGATTGCCGAAGTGTCTGGGGTCCCAATAGCTCAACGGGCTGTGAAACACGAAATCGCTCAGCGGCCAGAAATGCCGCCGCGCGTCGTCACTGTGCAGGGCGAAGTCCAGCGCCAGATGCAGCAGCCCCGCCCCGCCAAAGGCCACCAGCCCAGGCCAGCGCCGCCACAGCCCTGCGGCCAGCAGCAGGCCCCACAGCGGCATCGAATTATCAACGGCAAAAATCCGCTGCCACAGTGCAGAGAAATACAATGTCCCGAACACCGTTCCGGGCGAAAGCCCCTGCACCAGCAGCGACCAGCCGACAAGAAGATACAGCGACAGATCAGGCAGCAAAGACCCCAGCAGCGCCGCCGCCGTCACATCGCGTCTGTCAACCCGTCCGAACGCTGCCATCCCGAAGATCAGATGCGCCGGGGTATTCACGCCCCGTCATTCAAAATCGCGGGTGGCCAGCGCGCGGTTGATCTCGGCCCGCACCAGCTTGCGCACATTGCGGGTAATGCGTTCGCCCAAAGACCCCTGCAATTCCTCGCGGATGATGTCGCGCACCAGATCACGCAGATGAGCCTCGTCAGGCGCAGCGTCGTCAAGCGAAGCGTCGTGAGGCGCAGCGTCGTCAAGCGAAGCGTCGTGAGGCGAAGCGGCGTCTTGGCCATGTGGCGCGTCGACTACGCCCAGGATCTCGGCCACCGCCGCCGCTTCGGCGAGATCGGCAAGGCGGCGCTGAATGGCATCGGGCGGCTGTGCGGCGGCGTGGTGCGGCGTCACTGTCGCCGTGGGTTCATCGTCGGGTGCCCAGCCATCGCTCTCGGGCCAGGCCTGGGTGTCATCGTCGTGCTTAATCATGCCGTCCCGCGGCAGTCCCTCATCGCGCACAAGCTCTGCCTCGGCGATCAGTTCCGCTTCCGGCATCGAGGCCGGATCGGCACGGCGCAATGTGGCGTCCGGCGTGTACCAGCCTGCGCTGTGCCACGGGTCATCCGCCTGCGCAATAACGTCAGCGTCCCAATCATCCGCTTCCCAATCGTCCTGTGCGTCAACACCGGCCCCGACCACCGCGACAACCACTTCGATGGACGAATCGGCCGCCTGTGCGGGGCGTGGCCCTTGACCATCGGCCGCTTCAAGATCAGGCGCGAGGTCGCTTTCCAGCGCATCAGCGATGGCTTTTGCAAAGCCGAACTCACCATCCGGTTGGTGTGCAACACCCTCGTCCGACTTTTCGGCGGCAGGTGCGGCCTCCGTCACAGCCAAACGCACGACCCGTGGCACCACACGCAGGGCGGGTGTCAGGATCAGCTTTTCACTGGGGGCGGGTTCTGCGACGACAGGCAAAGGCACTGCGACCCGGGTCAACGGGCGCAGGTCTTCAGACACCAGGCGCCGGATCGACGACAGGACATCTTCGATTTCCACAGAGGTCATGGATTCAGACATCGCAGCCCCGTTCATGAATACCACTACAATTGTAAACCCAAGCGCCCCCAGACACAAGAATTAGCATAGGGCAGTCCGACAAGGCTGGGCGAAACCTGCCACTCTGGTTAATTCCCACCGATGGATTTCAAAATCCGGTCCAGCTTCTTGCCTTGCGGAGATGTCGCAGGGGCGTTCTTGACAGCGTTATAATATGCGGCGGCGTCATAGGTTGGGATACCCAGCCTCAGATGGTCCACCGTCAGCAGCCCCATGGTGAACAGCACCTGGTAGGTCCCGACATGACGTGACGCCTGCGCCGACACGAGGGAAAATTGTGCATCCAGCAGTTCCTGCTCGGCATCCAGCACGTCCAGCGTGGTGCGTGCGCCCAAAGTCGCTTCTTCGCGGACACCGTCAAAAGCGGTGCGCGACGCCCGCACCCGTTCATCCCCCGCCGTGATGCTGGACGAGGCCACAGCGACATTCGACCACGCAACGCCGACATTCTGGGCCACGACAAGCCCGGCTTGCTGCAAAGAAGCGCGCTGCGCATCACGCAAGGCCAGCGCCCGGCGGTATGTCGCAGAGAGTTGTCCGCCCGCGTACAATGTCTGGCTCAGTGACACACCGGCGCGGCTGGTCTCGTTGCCCGCTTCGTTCAACGACAGGCTGAGACTGCCGGTCAGCGATGGCCGCATCGCCGCCTTGCCACGCGCCACATTGAGTTCCGCGATCGTCACGTTGCGCTGTGCCTGCCGGATGTCGGGGTGGGTGCGCAATGCCACGGCACGCGCCGCTTCCAGCGACCGTGCCGTCGCGGGTGCAGGCGGAAGCGGTGCCAGATTGACCGGATAGACGCCGGTTGACGCCTTGTAAGCCTCGCGCGCGATGGTCAGATCGCCCTGCGCCTGCGACAGCCCCGCACGCGCCTCGGCCAGCCCCGCCTCGGCCAGTGCCACATCGGTCCGGGTCACCTCGCCCACGTCGAACCTGTCCTGCGAAGCCTGCAATTCCTGCCCGACCAGCCGGTTGTTGCTTTGACGCAGCGCCACGATGTCTTCAGCCAGCCGCACATCCACATAGGCCTGCACCGCACCAAGCAGCACGTTCTGTTCCAGATCCACCAGCGCCTCGCGCGTCGCCAGCACGGTTTCCTTCGCCGCCTCCAGCGCCAGCGCATTGCGGCCGAAATCGTACAAGGTCATCTCTGCCGTGAGACCAATACTGGAGGTCAGACTTTCATCGTTGTCTTTCGTCGCAGCGCCGAACCCCAACGATCGGTAGCTCCGCACGTTGGCATAAGACGATTGCGCGACAAAGCTGATCACCGGCCGCAATGCCGACAGCGCAACAGCCACGTCTTCGTCGGTGGCGCGCAGCAGGGCGCGGTTCTGTTCCATGAGATTGCTGTTCTGATAAGCCGCAATCAGCGCGTCAGCCAGCGTTTCGGCACTGGCCGCCGGGGCGATGGACAAAGCCACACAAGATGCCGCTGCACCCAAAAGCATTCTGATGCCACGCATCTTCGTCTCCTGTTTCACACTATCTCAATCCGCGACAGGCGGATCAGAACATAAACCCTGTGCGCAACGCAAATCCCGGCAACACCGGCGCCGAGGCGTTGAACGCAAAGCGCCAGCTGACCTGACCGTCTATCATGTAGCCCACACGGGCCACGCCCAAACTGCCTTCCATGAAAACGCAGCCGATCCGGCCACCCTCTTTCAACTGTGCCAGCAGCGCCGCCGGAATGGTTTCTGCGGCTCCTTGCAGGGTAATCACATCATAAGGGCCATGCCTGGCCGCCCCCGCAGCAAGCGCGCCCACCACAACGGCGGCGTTATCCACGCCTTCCCGCGACAGGGTACGCTGCGCTTCCGCCGCCAACGTCTCGTCCTCTTCCACTGCAACCACGGCTTCGGCCAGACGCGCGATAACGGCGGTCGAATAGCCAAGCCCGCAACCCAGATCCAGCACCATTTCGTCAGGTTGAATATCCAGTGCATCCAGCAACTTGGCCAACGTGCGCGGCTCAAGCAACACCCGGCCGTTGCCGATATCCACGTTTTGCCCGGCATAGGCCGCTTCGCGCTTGCCGCTTGGCACATAGACCTCGCGGGGGACGTGCAGCATCGCAGCGATAATCGGAAACTTGGTCACATCCGAGGGGCGAACCTGGGTATCGACCATTATCACACGGCGGCTGGAAAACTCGTTCATGGCTAAACTCTTCGGTCTAGTTTCTGTCCGGATCGTCTTGCCACAGAAGTGGACGCGCGGCAACAGATGGCTGCACAGCGGGGCTTCGCGCGCCTCACTTTTCCCCGAGCCGTTGCCCTTTGGGCGCGCCGTGCGGCACGTGTCGCCCTCAGCGCGGGCATCCCCGTCGAAAAGCACGGCCTGATCGGCGAAGCTGCCCGCATCCCGGCGCTTTACCACCCTTGCCAGCGCGTCCCGGCACAGGCATCCTTTGGTCATACGACCCGGATTAGCCCCGTAAATTCAAGGATGTGCCGTCATGCCTGCCCAACCCGCGCGAAACGGTGATGTGTCGTTCTGGTATGCCGATATAGGCGGCACACCTGCCCCCCGCCCCCCGCTGCAAGGAGACACCACCGCCGATGTCTGCATCATCGGCGCGGGCTATACCGGGCTGTGGGCCGCCTATTACATCAAGAAAGCCGACCCCTCGCTTGATGTCTTGATTGTGGAGAAGGAATTCGCGGGTTTTGGCGCGTCAGGCCGCAATGGCGGCTGGCTGACCGGCGGCTTTGCCTGGAGCCATGAGAAATACCTTGCCGGCAGCAGCAACGACAGTGTGCGCGCCATGGTCACCGCGATGAACGGCACGGTGGATGAGGTGATCCGCGTGGCCGGGGCCGAAGGCATCGACGCCGACATCCTGCGCACGGATGAGCTGATGGTCGCCACCAACCCTGCGCAATGGGCGCGGGTGCAGGCCGAGGTGACGCACCGCCGGCACTGGGGCGAGGATGGCCGCGTCTGGTCGATCGGCGCGGATGAGGCGCGGGCGCGGGTGAACATCCCCGGCGTCATGGGGGCGATGGTCGTGGCGGGCGTCGCACGGGTGCAGCCTGCGAAACTGGTGCAGGGGCTGGCGCGGGTTGTTGCGGGTCTGGGTGTGCGGATCGCAGAGGGAACCTCGGTGACGGGCATCGCCAAAAGCATGGTGACAACCGACCACGGCACCGTGCGCGCGCCGGTGATCCTGCGCGCCACCGAAGGCTTTACCGCGCGCCTGCCGGGGGCGCGCCGCGAATGGCTGCCGCTGAACTCGGCGCAGATCGTCACCGACCCGCTGCCTGCGGATATGTGGGCAAAGATCGGCTGGCAGGGCCATGAAATATTGGGTGATTTCGCCAATGCCTATTGCTATTGCCAGCGCACCCGCGAGGGCCGCATCGCAGTCGGCGGGCGCGGGGTGCCCTATCTGATCGGGTCGCAGATCGACGACCGTGGCACCGCGGATGCCACCACTGTCGCCCGGCTGACCGGCATCCTGCACCGGCATTTTCCTGACATCCGCGACGTGGGGCTCGCCCACGCCTGGTGCGGCGTGCTGGCCGTGCCGCGCGACTGGTGCGCGACAGTGGGGTTTGATCCGGCCACCGGCATCGGCTGGGCGGGGGGCTATGTCGGCGTCGGCGTGTCTACCACCAACCTCGCAGGCCGCACACTCGCCGACCTTGCGCTGCGCCGCAACACGCCGCTTGCCGCCCTGCCTTGGGTCAACCGCCGCGTCCGCAAGTGGGAACCCGAACCCCTGCGCTGGCTCGGGGTTCACGGCATGTATGCCCTGCTTCACGCCGCAGACCGGCGCGAGGCTGCGCATCGCGGCCCACCATCGAAGCTTGCGACACTCGGCAACTGGCTGACTGGGCGCTGAGCCCGTTCACACCACCCTTGGCCGCGCCGCTGAGCCCGTTCACACCACCCTTGGCCGCGCCGCTGAGCCCGTTCACACCACCCTTGGCCGCGCCACACGGCATGGATCGCCACCGTCAGTTCCACCACCCACAGCGACGATCCCAGATGCCCGCCGGTTTGCGACACCACCGAAATCACCTCGGCACGCACCTCGTCGGCAAGCCGTCGCAGCGCGCTGTCGCTCAGGGCCTTCAGATCGGCAGGCCCGGCCACACGGTCAAGCGTCGGGGTTGCGGGGCGCGAAGTGTCGGTCATACTGGCCTCCCCAAGAAAAAAAGTGCCGTGCGGGGGTCCGCACGGCACCAGGTCCCTGTTGCCAACAGGAAGGGAACCGGGCAGTGGTTGCGCCCCGGATCCGGGCCGGCAATGGCCCGAATTGGCGGGGGCGGGCGATTTGGATCGCCCTGCCCCATGGTATTCAGACCAGCCGCGACAGCAGGTCGGCGCCACCCTGAAGACTATCCAGCGCGGCATTGGGATTTTCGGGTAGCAGCCGGGCAAACAGCCGCAGCGCAACCAGAACGCCGATCACACCAAAAACCAGCGCCGCAGCCCACCCGGCGCCTTTCATCATCAGGCCCAGTATCCAGCCCCGGATGCTCGATTCGCGGGTTTCCTCGAAATAGGGTTTGTCAGTCATCACATCGTCCCCTTATTGCAGCGGCGCATAGCCGTGGTCCTGTGCCCAGACATACCAGTTGTCCACCACGGTCCCGGTCAGCAGAATGCCGATCCCACCGGTCAGCGTGACCAGCACGGCAAACCACCAAGCCCAACGGTGAATCCCCTCCATCGTGGCGTTGAAGCCCATGGTCCAGCGCCAGAACAGGGCCGCCCGTTCCGAAGCCGTGCCACGGTCCACGATCTGTTCCAGCTCACGGTCGCCACCAAACCGGCTGACCGCAAGAATGGTCGCACCATGCATCGCAAACAGCAGGGCCGAACCGTAGAGGAACACAATCGAAAGCGCGTGGAACGGGTTGTAGAACAGGTTGCCGTAGGTCAGGCTGAACAGGTTGGTCCAGTCAAGGTGGCTGAAGATGCCGTAAGGCACGGCTTCCGACCACGATCCCATCAGGATCGGCCGTATCAGGCCCAGCACCAGCACCAGCCAGATCGCCGAGGCAAAGGCCCAGGACACATGCTTGCCCATCCCCAACGCTTCGGCCCGCAGATAGGTGCGTATCCACCAGGAGGACAGCGAGATCAGAAAGAAGAACCCCGCCAGCAAGAACAACCCGCCCTCGCCCATCGGCGGAATCCGCAAGCCCCATTCGGGTGCCGGTGGCTCCAGCGACATCCACAACAGATCGCGGGCGAACACCGCCGGGTTGTAACCGGCCAGATGCCAGTACCAGCCGCCGATGATCATAAACCAGATCGCACCGCACGCCAGCGACACCACGCCAAAGGTGCCAAGATAGATCGGCCCCAACTGCGCATTGCCAAACCAGCCGGCCAGGGTCGAGAAGCTTGCGCTGCTGGTGCGGTTGCCAAGAACCACATCCTCGACCATCCCCATTTCAGGTGCGGCGCGCACCTGAACCTGGGTAAAGATATTCTGATACTCAGCCATTTACGCCTCCTGCGATGTTGGCCCACCACGGCAGTTGCAACCACCAGTCCCACCACGTGATCCACTCATCGAACCAGATGGTCCCCGAGATCACGATGCACACCGCCGACCAGAACGTCGCGTTCAGCGCCAGCAGCAGCCCCAGACGGTGAATGCCCAACGTGCCGACGGAGTAGCCGATCAGATCGCGGAAGAACGTGTCCTCATGATCCGGGCTGCGGATCTCCTTGCCCTTCGCCGGGTTCACCGCCGACAGGATCAGCGACCCGTGCAGCGACAGTGCCAGCGCATTGGTGAAGAAGAAGCTGACCGCAATCATATGCGCCGGATTGTAGTGGAAGTTGCCATAAGTGTAGCCGGTGTTGCTGACCCAATCGAGGTGCGTCCATATCCCATAGGGAAACGCATGGCCCCAGGCCCCCATCAGCACCGGGCGAATGACCGTCAGCGTGCTGTAGGCCAGAATGGCAAAACCGAACGCAAATGGCACATGAAAACCCATGCCCAGCTTGCGGCAAATCTCTACCTCGCGCAGCGCCCAGGATATGAACGCCCCATGCGCGCAGACCGTGATGATCTGCCACAACCCGCCCGCCCGCAGCGGAGCCGCAGCCAGCCCCATTTCTATCGGTGGCGGGTCGATGGATATGAACCACGGGTTCCAGGTGCCCTGCAAGGACGCCCCGTAGAAAATCAGCAACGTCCCGAGTGCCGCGAAGAAAAACGTCGTGACCCCGAAAAAGCCGACATAGAAAGGGCCGACCCAGAAGTCGAACAGGTTCCCGCCGACCAGCGTGCCCCCCGGCACGCGATATTTACGCTCGAAGCTGAGCAGTGCCATGCTTCCCTCTCCGCTAGCCGCTGGCCAACTCTGCGCAAACGGCGCAGGCCAAGGCCCTTGTGTGATGGTTGATTTGTCGCGGGCGGCCCCGAGCCGCCCGCAACGAGAGCGCGCCTCGGCTATTCGGCCGGAACGACGCGATCGTACTTGGCCGCCGCAATGTCGAACCAGTTGTAGCTGGGGTTGCTCAGCAGCACGAGATGGATCATCGCCGCCAGCAGAAACAGGAAAACGCCCTGTGCCACGAAAACGCGACGCGGATCGAAGATCAGCCAGATCTTGTAAAACTTGCTCATGTTTCGTTCCCCCTCAGAACCAAGGACGCCAGATATAGACCGCCAGATGCGCAACAACGGCAACCGCTGTGAACAGCCAAAGCCCGCTCATGTAGACGGAGTGCAGTTCCTGCGCCTGCTCGTCCGTAAGACCTGTGAAACTCAGGTCAGATTTATCAGCCATTCTATCCTCCGGATCGGTAGACTGACGCCACATCCCCTGTGGCGTGGGTGTAAGGGGCGGCATGCCCCCCGATCATCCGCCGCCCCTTTCGGCACGGTGAATAGTGTGTTCGCGCGGTCAGGCGCGGAAAATCAGTGGCGTGATCGCCATGGCGTCATGCCATGCCGAACCCAGCGGCCCCTGTGCCGGCAAACGGCCCCGGCGCAGCGCCTGTGCCACCCAGCCCAGCAGCGCAAAAGGCAACGCCACCATCAGGATCACTGCGAAATAGGCGTAGAATTCGGCGCGCGGCGCACGTTGCAGATGGGCTGCGTGTTGCCCGGGCGTGTCGGCGGTGCGATAGCTCATGTCATCTCTCCCCTGGATGCGCCAAAGCCCGGACCTCGCAAGGCTTCGACCGTCTCGCGCAGCACCCGCTCGGCGCCACTGTCCAGCGCCGCCTTTTCGGCCGCATCGCGCAAACCGCGCGCGGCGCTGATCCGCGTCAGGATCGGGTGTTCCTCGACAATCCGGTCAAGGGCGGCTTGCGCATCGGCATCCCAGGGGAAATCGCGGCGCAGGGTTGTGGGGGTGGCGGCGGCACTGTCCATCTCGGTGCCAAGCGGCAGAATGTGGAACAGCGCCTCGAACAGGGAATTGCAGACCTCCTGCAAAATCCAGACAGCGCCGGCATAGCCCATCATCGGCGTGCCTGTGGCACGGCGGATCGCGGCCCCCGGAAAGCTCGCGGCAATGAAGGTCGGTTGCGGCCCGAAGCCACCCTTCATCTCCGCCAGATACATCTTTTCATTGATCGAGCCCATCACCACCAGGGGCCGGTGCTGGCGCAGCAGCGCGCGCACCGCTTCGTTGTTGGTCTTCTTGCCGCGCAACCGCGCCACGGCGAAAGCACAGGGCAACCCCAGATCGCCTTCCAGATAATGCCTTATGCCGCGCGCATAGGTCTCGGTCGCCACGATGGCGAAATTCGCCGTGCCAAAGAAATCCTGCGTGACCGAACGCCACAGATCCCACACCGGTTTCAGCGTCGAATGCTTCTCGCGCTCGATGAACGGCTCAGGGTCCAGACCCAGCATTTCGCCCAGCATCCGCAAAAACGCCGTGGTGCTTTCCATCCCGATCGGCGCTTGCAGATAGGGCTTGCCCAGAACCTCGCACAGCCCGCGGCCAAACTCGCGGTACATGCAGATATTCGCATCCGCATTCACCAGATGCCGCATCTCGGCCACATGCGCGCCAAGCGGCATCACCAGGTTCACCTCGGCGCCGATCCCCTCGACCAGCCGCCGGATCTCATGCAGATCCGACACCATGTTGAACACGCCATACATCGGCCCAAGGATATTGACGCACGGCGCATCGCCCGGCTGGCGCTTCACCTCGGGCGGCATCCGTCCCTTGGTCATGCCGAACTCGGTAAAAATCCAGGTCATCGCCCGGTCGGCACATTCCCACTGATCCTCATCAATGGTGCGCGGCAAGAACCGCTGGATGTTGGTGCCCATCGGCGTGACACCCCCGCCGATCATCTCGGCGATCGAGCCTGTCACCACCACCGCAGGCAGCGCCGGGTCAAGCGTTTTCCACGCCCGCCGCATCGCGCCCTCGGTCCCGTCGCGCCCCAGCTCTTCCTCGCCCAGCCCCGTCACCACAATCGGCAACTCATGCGGCGGCAAAGCGTCGGTGTAATGCAGCACCGATGTTACCGGCAGATTCTCGCACCCCACCGGGCCATCGATGACCACCTGCAACCCTTTCACCGCACAGAAGGCATAAATCGCCCCCCAGTACCCGCCTGCCCGGTCATGGTCCTGCACTAGCATGAGGTCACCCCCCTGCCTTCATTCTCGGTTTCCAAATATCCCACGGGGGTGCGGGGGTGTGAAACCCCCGCCGGGCGGCAGGCGGCACAGCATCTGCATTGGTCGTGCATCCGATGTGCGTCGCTTGCGGGTGCCGGAAATCTCATATCATCGCCTCCGCCGCAGCGGCCTTTGCGGCCTTGTCCAGCTTCTTCTGGTGCTGGGCACGGAAGTCGGGCCGCAGGTTCGGCGCACCTTCCCAGATGCCCGCCGTATCGCCGGTGCCGACCCCTTCAAAGAAGCCGCGCATCCGGCCCATACGGTCGCGGTTGCCAATTGCCGCATTCACCACCTGCGCCAAAGACCCGGCCCCCGCCGGCCCCATCAAAGGCCGGGCCGAGATCAGGTTCGTGAAGTAAAGACTTGGAATTCCAAGCTCTTTGCCTTTCTGCACCACCGGCGTCGTGCCAATCGCGAGGTCCGGCTGGAAGCCCTCCATCGCCGCACAGTCATCCTCCAGCGAGGCGCGGAACTTCACCGCCACCCCCCGCGCCGCCAACCACTCGCGGTCCGGCTCCGACCATTCGCTTTTCGCGCAAGCCGTACCGACATAAGGCACCTCGGCCCCGCTCTCGATCAGCAACCGCGCGACCAACAACTCCGACCCTTCATAGCCCGAAAGCGTGATGCGCCCCTTGATCGGCGTGGCCTTCAAAGCCGCTGAAATCGCTGGCAAAAATGCGTTCTGCGCTGCCGCGACATGCTCCGCTGAAATCCCGAAGGCGTCCCCGATGGCCGCCAGCCAGGCCGCCGTTCCGTCGTGCCCGACAGGCGCAGAGCCCACGATTTTCCGTCCCGCCGTCCGGAACTCCCGCACCGCCGCCGTGTAGAACGGATGCACCGCAGCCACCACGTCGCAATCCAGCGCTGCATACAATTCCCGCCATTCCCGGCATGGCACAACAGGCCCCGCAGCCAGCCCCAGGGGCGCCAGCATCGCCCCGATCATCATCGGATCCGCAGGGAACATTTCGCCCAGTAGCGCCACTGTCGGGCGGTCAGACCGCCTCTGCGCAGGCGACGCCACCGGCCCCGCCTCGATCTCGGCCCGCGCATATTTCAGCATCGCGCCCGCCAGAACGTCTTTCGCCTCGGCATGCGTCGGGATACCGAAGCCCGGAACATCAATACCCACAATGCGCACACCGTTGATTTCGCTAGGCAAAAGTTTCAGCGGCACACCCGAAGCCGTCGGCACGCACAGGTTGGTCACCACAATAGCGTCATAATGGTCGGGGTCTGCCAGTTCATGCACCGCATCGCGGATGTCCTCGAACAGCTTGCCCGTGACCAGCGTTTCAGAATTGAACGGCACATACCCGACCGACCGCCGCGCACCGTAAAAGTGGCTCACAAACGTCAGTCCGTAAACGCAGCACGCCGATCCCGACAGAACCGTCGCCACCCGCCGCATCCGAAGTCCCACCCGCAAAGACCCGAACGCCGGGCACATGCTTTGCGGTTTGTCATGCGGCCCGGTCGGGTAATCGGCGGCGTAGCCGTCCAGCAATTCGGAGTTGCCCGAAGCCCGCGCCGCAGCCTCCATCCGGGTCGCACCGGAGTGACAGCCCAGACCGTCCACAGGGGCATCCCCGGCCAGGGGTGCAAGCTCGTCCTGCGCCACATCCAGCAAGGGCGCGGCATGGGCATTGTCATATCCGATTTCGCCGCTCATTTGCCACCCACCGGGGTTGGCGACCGCATAAGCCGTTGCAAAGCCGCATCAATCAGCGCGAGTGTGTCAAGGTCAAACATCGTCATACACCACCTCCAGCGATTTCTTCAGCACCACGTTCTTGCCGCGCATGTCGGCATCCGTGGCCGGGGTAAGCACAAAATCCTTGCCCGTGGTTTCCGCGGAAAACAGGTTCAGCAACCCGTCCTGCGTCAGCGGTACCGGCCGCACCGGCGGCGCTATCGCCACCGCATCGGCCAGGGCCGCAAACATCGGCCCCCACTGGCTTTCATACGACCCGACTATCTGATAATTCGCAGATTTCTTGCGCAGATCGTCATCTTGCGGAATAGCTGCCAGCACCGGTATCTTGACCTCTGCCGCAAAGGCTGCCGCTTCGCCCGTCCCGTCATCCTTGTTGATGACCAGCCCCGCAATGCCGACATTTCCGCCCAGCTTGCGGAAATACTCCACCGCCGAGCAGACATTATTGGCGACATACAGACTTTGAAGGTCGTTCGATGCGACCAGTATGACTTTCTGGGCCATGTCCCGTGCAATCGGCAGGCCGAAGCCACCGCATACAACGTCGCCCAGAAAATCGAGCAGCACATAGTCGAAGTCCCAATCGTGGAACCCCAACTTTTCGAGCAGCTCGAACCCGTGAATGATGCCGCGACCCCCGCAACCCCGGCCCACTTCCGGCCCGCCAAGTTCCATCGCAAAGACGCCACCACGCTTGAAGCACACATCGCCGATCTTCACCTCTTCGCCCGCCAGCTTCTTGCGGGCCGAGGTTTCGATGATCGTCGGGCACGCCTTGCCGCCGAACAGCAGGCTTGTGGTGTCGGATTTCGGGTCGCAGCCGATCAGCAGCACGCGCGTGCCCATTTCGGCCATCATGTGCGACAGATTGGCCAGCGTGAAGGATTTGCCGATACCGCCCTTGCCATAGATTGCAATGATCTGCGTCTTCTTGGTCGGTTCGCCCTGCGGGATTTCCAGCGTCGGCTCTTCATGCGCCTCGTCGCGCAGCCGTTGGTCGAAAGCCTTGATGTTTGGGATATCGAGGGTCATGCAGCTACCTTCCAGTCGAGGATCATTTTCAGGCAATCAGGGTCGGTGAATGCCATTTCATAGGCGGCAGGCGCCTGCGATGGCGCGCGCGTGTGAGTTATAAGATTGGCCAGCGACAGCGCACCGGATTCAATCAGGCTGCGGGTGGCGGTCATATCGTCCGGCGTCCATTCGGCGGCAATCCGCAGCCGCGCTTCACGCATGAAAGCGGGGGGAAAGGCGAAGGACACAGGTTCTGTGTAGAACCCGGCCAGCACCACTTCGCCACCTTTGGCAATGCGCCCGATCAGGGTGTCGAGCAGGTTCCCGGCACCCGATACGTCATATATCGCCTTGTAATCCCGGCGGGAATCCGTGGCAGGGTCGATGACCTCATAGCCTTCGCCACCCTGACGCCGTGCCGGGTTCGTATCCCAGACCACGGGCGCGGGCGCTCCGGCCGCCACAGTCAGCCGTGCAAGCAGACGGCCAAGAGTGCCGTGACCCACAATCAGATCCGGCATCGCGGTATTGAAACCGGCAAGCGCGTGGCGTGCCGTTGCGGCCAGCGCCAGCAAGGCACCCTCGGCGCGCAGGCCCGGATCAAGCCGCACCACCCGCTTCGCAGGCGTCACCAGATGGCGCGACGCCGCGCCAAACAGCCCGCGCACCGGGCCCCGCTCATCCGCCGCAAAGCAGTTGGCCCCCGGCACGAACACGAAATCGCCGGGGCGGAAGCCGGTATCGGGGGCGGCCTGCACCACCTCGCCTGCCGCCTCATAGCCCGGCACAAGCGGGTAACCCATACCAGGAAACGGCGGCATCGTGCCCGACCAGAACAGCTTTTCGGTGCCGGTGGAGATGCCGGAATATGCAACCTCGATCACCAGATCACCCGGCGCGGGGTCGTTCAACATCAGGGTTTCCAACCCAAGCGCATGTGGCCCTGACAAGATGACGGCTCTGGTTTCCACGCGATCCTCCTTATCCTGCGGCCCTGCCCGACAAAGACTCGGGGGACGGCTTTTAGCTTCATGTGTAATTCTAGACAGACAATCATATGTGTCAACTTAAATAGACAGTTTTTCTGACGATCAATTCTGACAGCTAGTCAGGCGCGGCGGGCTGTCACAACCGAGGTGACAAAAGACCGGTAGCCGGGACGCGGCTTTACCCCGGTGAACCCGGCGTCCGTCAGCAGGGCCGCAATCTCGGCGGCTGACCGCGTGCGCCCGGTCTGCATCGCCAGGGTGTAAAGCGCAAAGTAGGTGTCGGTGGCGCGATCAGGCGCGGCACCCCCCGACATCGGTTCGGAGACGATGATCCGCCCGCCCGGCGGCAAGGCGTGGAACACCGCACGCAGCAGGGCGCAAACCGTGGCATCGCTATGGTCATACAACACGCGGATCAGGCTGACAGCATCGGCCGATGCGGGCAAAGGGTCATCACGAAAGCTGCCTAAATGCACGGTCACTCTCGATGAAATTCCCTCTTTTGCAAAGTGTTGCGGGGCGCTCTTCACAACCTGTGGCAAGTCGAACAGGCTGAGCGTCAGCCCCGGATACGCCGCAGCCA
>Ga0209702_10006318_pt1 | contig 15325 bp, 7 predicted proteins | sample FRY01_FD_187210 | JGI IMG/M metagenome (GOLD analysis project Ga0209702, IMG submission 187210) | Freshwater microbial communities from Lake Fryxell liftoff mats and glacier meltwater in Antarctica - FRY-01 (SPAdes) (version 2) | ecosystem: Environmental > Aquatic > Freshwater > Ice > Glacier... | reverse complement strand
AGATATGGTGGTCGCAGTGCTTGCACTAGGATTCAACTTAGTTCGCACCAAGGTTCAAAATTGCTTGCACCTGGAGGTGGATTGAGCCGGCAGACTTGCCAAGTGAATTTGGCAGATTTGCCAAGTGAATTTGATTGGCACGTGACAGCATTTTGACAGGTGGGAACGGTAGCGAAGCTGGATTGAAACCAGGTTTAGCTGCCGATTGAGGCTTAAACTTTGAGGCTTGCCATTGAAGGCCCGGATTTTTCTTTCTGGAGTTTTGCTTGGGAATCGATTCAGACTTAAGTGCATCACCAGGGCACTTGGGAACGGATAGCGGGCAAATGGTTAGTTTGAATTGAAAGTCTGGGCAACTTAGGTCAAAGATCAGGATTCGAAGGGTTTTGGATTGATTTGAGACTTTGTCAGTTTTTTGACTTGGATAGTTTCAGGAAGACAGGAGTGGGAGAGAAGGGATTCAAAGCGAGGTTTGACTTTTTCATGGTCAAATCCTGGCCGTGCTATCGACCTCGGTTCGCATTGTTTGAACGGTGGACTTTAGCGGCATGAAAAGCAACGGCGTGAAAATCTGCAATCTGCTGGGGAAAGCTAATTCCTCGTGGCACGGAAGCCTGGCAATGGTTATTGCGCACTGGTTTTTGCGTATCACGGTGAAATTTTCTGAACCTAGCGAAACGTCTTTAACTGAGGCGATTCGTTAAGATGCCGGGAACTTTTGGTGAACTTTTCGATTTTCCTTATTCAGCTTCTCCTACGGACCTGCTGTGTCATTGACATCGTCGATGCTGCCAATAGTCCAGATAACAAAAGCGGAAACCCAGTAGAGTCGTTTCTCCAATGGGTCCGTTTCCATCGGAAAGGAATCGATTGGCAGACGCGACAAATGATTTTCCCAGAAAACGATTTTCCCAGGAAACTGATTTTGTTCGGATAAGTGATTTGAAGATTTACTTCGATCCCTTAGCGGTTGCTAATGATCGGACTTTCAGGGTTTGGATAACGAATGTTTCATCGTGGGCTGTTGACCAATTCAAAGCCTAGCGACCTACACCTGAGGGCGGGTGCTGGCCGTTGGATCAACGACCCAGGCGTGAAAAACAAGTGCACGAAAAGCAAGTGCAGACGCAGAAAAGCAAGTGCAGACGCAAATTGAGTTTGCATTGATAAGACCAGAAGAACGACAGCGACAAGATCGGGTTTGGAACCTGACAACGACTGGAATCAACAACGGGTTGGATCGTAGAAAATTGTAACTGGACCGTGAAACGAAAGTTGATGACGCAGGCCGCCAAAGTTTGAATTCAAGATCGGTAAATTTCATTCGTGAACGTTGGAACCTTCGGTTTAGCAACCTTCATTGGACGGAATCTTGAATCACCGACCTTTAGGCCAACCGGACCACAGAGCCCAACTTATTCACCGTTTAGATAGATGATTTCAACAGGTTTGATTTCAGTCCACATCACAGATTTTATTGAAAATTTCAATCAAGGTTTAGGAGAACGGTTGATGTTAAAAGGAACGCAACAAGAGCTTTCGGTTCGCAAGCGAGACGGGCGACAAGTTAGCTTTGACGCCAGCTTGGTACGCATTGCCATCGGAAAAGCTTTTTGTGCTGAGAATCAGGTCCAAGAGAGTTGGGCTTTGGATCAAGATCTGCTGGACAAGATCGACCAAATGACATCCGACGTGATGGTTTCAGTAGCCGAACAGTCGATGGACAGTGGCATTGATGTGGAAAAGGTTCAAGATGCGGTTGAACGCGTTTTGATGCAACATGAGTATTACACTGTTGCCCGTCGTTACATTCTGTACCGCGAAGAACACGCTCGGATGCGTAAACTTCGTTCAGAAGAGGCCATGGAAAACGATTCTCCGTTCCCATCCTTCATGGTCAAACGCGGTGATCGTCTAGAGAATCTGGACTTTGATCGTTTACGGCAACAGATCGAAAACGCTTGCCTTGGATTGGAAGACACCTGTTCGGTAGACGTGCTGCTGGACGAAGTGAAGCGGCAGTTTTTTAATGGGATTTCACCTGAAGAAATCGCTCGTGCGATGGTTCTATCCTCACGATGCCGCATCGAAACCGATCCAGCCTACGACAAAGTTGCCGGTCGCTTGGTTCGTCAAATCATTTACCGTGAAGCCCTGGGCAAATCCGCTCTGCCGCAAGAACTTCCCACACTTTATCGCCAACGGTTTGCCCAGTATTTGCAAGAAGGTGTTGACGCCAAACGGCTAAGCCCGGAACTTTTATCTTTTGACATTGAACGTTTGGCCGGTTCGTTGGTCAGTGAACGCGACGAATTGTTTCCGTACCTTGGTCTGCAAACCATTTACGATCGTTATCTGATTCACATTGACGAACGCCGTATCGAAGCTCCGCAGTATTTCTGGATGCGAGTTGCGATGGGTTTGTGCATCAATGAAGGTGAAGTGAAGACCGAACGGGCAATCGAATTTTACAACATGCTGTCGATGCTTCGCTTTACCAGCGCAACGCCAACATTGTTCAATTCAGGAACCTGTCACCCGCAACTTAGTTCATGTTATCTGAGTACCGTTTCGGATGACTTAGAGAACATTTTCAAGTCGGTTGCAGACAATGCTAAATTGTCCAAGTGGGCTGGTGGATTAGGTAATGACTGGACGAACGTTCGCGGCACCAATGCTCACATTAAAGGCACCAACGGTCGTAGCCAAGGAGTGATTCCGTTCCTGAAGGTTGTTAGCGACACGGCGGTGGCCGTCAACCAAGGTGGTAAGCGAAAGGGTGCGGTTTGTTCGTACTTGGAAACTTGGCACTTGGACATTGAAGAGTTCATGGACCTGCGCAAGAACACCGGTGACGATCGTCGGCGGACGCACGACATGCACACAGCCAACTGGATTCCTGACTTGTTCATGAAACGAGTGATGGGGGATCAAGACTGGACGTTGTTCAGTCCAAATGATGTGCCGGACCTGCACGACTTGACCGGTCAAGCCTTTGAAGAACGCTACGAACATTACGAAGCCAAGGTGGAAACCGGCGAATTGAAACTGCATCGCAAGGTCAAAGCCTTGGAGTTGTGGCGAAAAATGTTGACCCGATTGTACGAAACCGGACACCCTTGGATCACTTGGAAAGATCCATCAAACTTGCGTTCGCCGCAGGATCATTCGGGTGTGGTTCATAGCAGCAATTTGTGCACAGAAATTTTACTGAACACCTCGGAAACCGAAACCGCAGTTTGTAATTTGGGTTCGATCAACATGGTCAACCACATCACCGATGGTGAATTGGATTTGCCGAAACTGGAAGAAACGATCAACACCGCTGTCCGCATGTTGGACAACGTGATCGACATTAACTTCTATCCAACGGTTGAAGCCAAGAATTCGAACATGCGGCACCGTCCGGTGGGACTAGGTTTGATGGGTTTCCAAGATGCTTTGGCTGAATGTGGCATCAGCTACGCCAGCCAACAAGCGGTGGAATTCGCGGACCGAAGCATGGAAGCGATTTCGTATTTCGCGATCTTGGCATCGTCAAAATTGGCCGAAGAACGTGGCACTTATCAAACTTATATCGGCTCAAAATGGGACCGTGGGTTGTTGCCGATCGACACCATCGAATTGCTGGAACACGAACGAGGTTGCGCAGTCGACATGGATCGTAGCGTTTCACTTAACTGGGAACCGGTTCGGCAACAAGTTGAGAAGTTCGGCATGCGAAATAGCAACGTGATGGCGATCGCTCCTACGGCAACGATCTCGACTATCATCGGTGTTACTCAATCGATCGAACCTACGTACAAGCATTTGTTCGTCAAGAGCAACTTGTCGGGTGAATTTGTTCAGGTCAACATTCGTTTGGTGCGGGAATTGAAAACTCTTGGCATTTGGGATGCTTCGATGCTGGAAGAGATCAAGTACTACGACGGTGCGTTGGGCGAAATCGCCCGCTTGCCGCAAGACATCAAGGAACGTTACGCAACGGCGTTCGAAATCGAACCCAAGTGGCTGATTGCTTGTGCATCACGACGGCAAAAGTGGATTGACATGGGTCAATCGTTGAACCTTTACGTGCAAACGCGAAGTGGACGCCAGCTAGATGAAATGTACAAGATGGCTTGGCAACAAGGTTTGAAGACGACCTACTACTTGCGTTCACTTGGTGCAACCCAAGTTGAAAAGTCCACCATTGACATTAATAAGTTTGGTATCCAACCACGGTGGATGAAGAACAAGAGCGAATCAGGGAACCTTGCAGCGGTCGACCGTCCAGCTGCAGAACAAACTTGCAGTATTGATAATCCTGACTGTGAATCTTGCCAATAGTTTTCGGTCCCAGTTTGTAACAATGGCTTGATGTGGATGTCTAGCATCCACATCAAACTTTCAACTGGAAACAGCGAACGGTAACTGGGCAATTGCGAAGGCGGCGAACGACAGTAAAAGTTAACCAGCGAAAGTTAGCGGCTGGAAGTTAACGGTCGGTGTCGCGGGAAGATGTTCCCAAGTGAAGACAAAAGTGTAGCAAGCGGGAGAAGGGTTCTTTAGCCCGCCCTTTTTTCAAAACCAATGTCTCGGCGGAAATTCAAACACTGGTGATGGAAGGGGAATGATCAAAGAGCGTTGTCTCCTGCTGCACTTTAAATTTTCCAAAAGCGATCGGAAAGCATTTTTGGATTGACCACCCGTTTGTGGTTTGACCAGGGGTGGATTGACCAGGGGTGGATTGACCAGGGGTGGATTGACCAGGGGTGGATTGGCCAGGGGTGGATTGACCAGGGGTGGATTGGCAATCGATTTCGGAAGCCAAACCGAAACCAAATTAAATATGCCGGACTTAAATAAGGCGGCAAACAAGATGCCGAGAATGTGGCACACAGGTCCTAAAAGTCACAGGTCCTAAAAGTCACTGGTCCTAAAAGTCACTGGTCCTAAAAGTAAAGTGTGCTGCCGGTGGCCGGCCGGGATCATTTACAAGGCAAAGTTGAAACGTCTTGCAGACGGAAATTGCTGACGACTGAAAGTCAAAGGCAACTTGTAGCCCGACGCGATCAAAATTTGCTTTGGAATCATTACACGGCTTGAAACATTGTAAAATCGACGACCCAACTGAATCCCAGCGGATATTTTTTTAAAACTTAATGGAGTACGCAAAATGGCAACCGTAAACGAAAATGAAGTAGAACAGGAAGTCTTGGCTGGAGCTGAATCTCGAGTTGCCGCCAACGAAAAACGATTGATCAATTGCCACCAGGTTGATGTCAATCAATTGATGCCATTGAAATATAATTGGGCTTGGGAACACTACGTCAATGGCTGTGCAAACCATTGGATGCCAACCGAAGTCCCAATGAACAAGGACATTGAAACCTGGCGTAGCGATAAGCTTTCGGACGATGAACGAGCAGTCATTATGAGAAACCTTGGTTTCTTTTCGACCGCCGAAAGCCTAGTTGGCAACAATTTAGTGTTGGCCATTTTCAAGCATGTTACGAACGCCGAATGCCGTCAGTATTTGCTACGCCAAGCGTTTGAAGAAGCTGTTCACACCCATACGTTCCTCTACATTGTGGAAACATTAGGGCTGAACGAAGGCGAAGTCTTTAATATGTACAATGAAGTCCCTGCGATCGCTCGCAAGGACAATTTCGAAATGAATCTAACCAAAGAAGTGATGGATCCAAACTTCACGACTGATTCCTTCGAAGGCATGCAGACTTTCCTGAAGAATTTGATCGGCTACTATCTGATCATGGAAGGCATTTTCTTCTACACCGGTTTCGTGATGATCTTGTCGTTTCACCGTCGCAACATCATGACTGGAATTGGTGAACAGTTCCAATACATCCTAAGAGACGAATCGATTCACTTGAATTTTGGTTTGGACTTGATCAACGGCATTAAGGCAGAAAATCGTGAAGTTTGGACCAAAGAATTCCAGGATATGATTTTGAACTTGGTTCAAGAAGCAGTTGAATTGGAAATCGCTTACGCTGTAGATTGCTTGCCAAACGGCGTAATGGGTTTGAATGCGGAACTGTTCCGCGACTATGTCCAATTCATTGCCGACCGTCGCCTCGAGCGAATTGGCTTCAGCAAAGTTTACGGCAGTGCGAATCCGTTCCCTTGGATGAGCGAAACGATGGACTTGGCCAAAGAAAAGAACTTCTTCGAGACCCGCGTTACCGAATATCAAACCGGCGGACAGTTAGATTGGGACTAATGTTTCCAACACCGCTGCTAACTGCGAATTCGCCGTAACCGTGAAAGCCTTGGGAAACCAAGCGTTTCTGGAAACGGAGAAACCTTGACGATGACTTTGTAGGCGTTGTGAAGTAAGAAAATTTGACTCGGAATCGATTCGCTCTTCATTTGAGCAAGTGGATTCCGAGTCTTTTTTTTAAGCATTTCACTTTTCAGACACTCGAATTCGCTGAACAAAATTGCCCAAAGTGCCAAACCTGCACGCAGTCGCAACGGGTGCTATCACTTCCCCTGTGCTATCACTTCTTTTGCGCGATCACTTCTTTTGTGCTACCTCTTGGAATTTAGAAAATCCGCATTGAACCGTTGATCGGTAAAGTTTACAAAAGTCCGTGTAAGTTTTACTGGTGGTCGTTCCATTGATTTGGTCTTTGGAAACTCGACAAAAAGAAAACAAAACAGTATTCACCCGAAAAGCAAAGATGTTTGCTGAAGAAACGGGACATCCTATTTCCTAAATAGTTTAGGGAACAAGATTCCTGGCACATCAATTGCAAATGGGTTCGTACAGTCACCGAGGTCTCAAGGAGGGATCCGAGGGGCTGACCAATAATAATCGATCAAGGAGGATCCTAGTGGTGAGAATTTTAACAATCGCGTTGGCCGCTGTCTTTTCATTTGCCCTGATTCAATCGGCCCCGATTGCATCGGCTGTTGCTCAGAACGGCCAAACCCCGGCGCAAGCACAAAACGGCGGTATCGTTGCCGTACTAGATCTAGCCAAGGTTTTCGAATTGCATCCAGGTCACATTGCCAAAATGGCCCAGATTCAGAAGCGCGCCGAAGCGATGAAAATCGATTTCCAACAGCAACAGATCACGTTGCAAGAGAAAGCAAAACAAGCAACGACCCAATACAAAGGTGAACAATTAAACGGTATCGAAGTCACTCTACGCCAAGAGGAAGTGACACTTCAAACCAAAGCTCGCCAGGCTCAAACTGAATTGATGAAAAGCGAAGCTGAAGCCTACTACCAAACCTACGAAGAGGTCATGGGGCACGTTAAATCACTTTGCACCCAGTACAATGTTTCCCTGGTTCTGCGATACGACAGCGAACCAATTGATCCATCCAAGCCTGAGACCGTTATTCGTGGTGTTCAGCGGTCGGTGGTTCATGCAACTCAAGACCTAACACCTTTGGTGGTCGGCAAGGTGGGCGGAGTAATGCCTCCAGCCAACACAACCGCCGCCGCGGGTGCGGGTGCGGGTGCTGGAGTTCGTCAGTAGTCCTTCGACTGCTGAACGAAAATGCCTGAGTGTCAAAGCGTATTGCCCAAACCGATTGGCAAGAACAATCGTTGAGAAAGTAAGACAGCCACTTCGATTTCCTATTCTCAAAACAATCGCTCGAAAGCACTCAGAACACTCTGATTTGATCTAAATCGGCACACCGCGAAATTAAAAAAAAATGCCGCAACCAATTCATTGGCTGCGGCATTTTTTTTGACCACCCTCGACATGAACGAACTTGATAAATCGATGGTCCGACCAAGCTTGGTGATTAGGCGATCAGGAACATGGCTTTGTTGAAGCGACGGTATGCACTGTTGCACACTCTGGGCAGACTATCATTTAGCCCACGGCAAATGTTCGATCAACATGCCAAGGATTGGGGACCGCCCACCAAACTAAACTCCCTGCGGACTGACCTTGATGGTCATCTCGACTTCTTCTTCGATCGTCTCCAAACCGAAAATCATGCCGAACTTCGTTCGATCAATCTTAAAGGTGCCTTCGATCGACAATCCACCATCAAGCGAAACCTTAGCGGGGAAAGAAATGTCTTGAGCCTCACCCAACATGGTCAACTTGCCCTTCACGGTCACGGTTCCATCGGCAGCGGTCTCAAACGAATCACTCTTGAAACTGGCGGCTGGAAACTGCTTCACATTGAAGAAGTCGGGACTACTCAAGTGGCCAACTAACTTGCCTGCGCCTGCTTCGTCCAACCCACTGGCCTCGGGTTCAATCTTGATCGAATCCGTTTGGATTTCAACAGCCAACGAAGTCAACTTCCCATCCGCCGAAGCAACGCTGCCTGTAAACGTTTCAAATGTGCCGTGCCGAGGCTTAGGGTCATCCCCCTTATGCAGCCCTACGAACTTGATCGAGGTATTTTCGGCCTTCAAAGCAAAATTTTCAGCAGCAGCCATTTCTTTTTCACCGCCCGCTTCGCCCGTGCCCACTTCGCCCGTGCCCGCCTCTTTCGTTGCCGCCTCTTTCGTTGCCGCCTCTTTCGTTGCCGTGGCACCATCGGCCTTAGGTGTGGGCGGATATGCATCCGTCGATTCGGACTCAACACCGATACAACCCGCCATCATCAAACACGCAAACAACATTAAACCACTTAACTTACGCATGGATCTTCCTCAACATTTATTAACAACAACCTGAACCAACCTAGCCGAAGCATCGGCAACACCTGCACAGGAAACCAGTCCACGGTTGGGCTGACTTCACCCTGGATTATAGGCAATAAGGCACAACCAACAAAAGTAGGACGGCGACCAATTATCCCCCTTGAATTTCTCAGCTTCCAACATGCCTTCAGCTGCTTTCCGCGAATTCACTGACTTTCGTCGTGTACGCTGCAAACGCCAGCTGATGCGGATACAATCATTGGTGACCACGAAAGTCGCCACCCCATAAGCATATTCGCAAGTATTGGACGGCTGCCAATCGCTATCGGTCGCAGGGCTTCACTGCTAACAAGTTCGCGTTTTCGACAACTTTGCGTTTTCGAATGCGGGCACTTTTGACGACGGCATTCCCAAGGCCCGACCTTGGATGACACTCAATTAGTTGCGTTGCGGCGAGTCACCTTTGGAACTGATTTGTTGGAACCACTTGGTTTATCAGAAACGTAGAAATTCGCGTCGCGAAAAATAACGGAGATCTCAATGCTGAACAAACATATACCGTTTATGACAGGCTTACTTTTGATGTCGGCAGTCGCTGGGGCAAATCCAAGCCTTGCTGCCGTTGCCACACCCCCGATGGCCTATCAAGATTCAATCACTCGTGAAGATTCATCAACACCAGGCGATGCCAAGAGCGACGCCGTTAGCAAGAGACAGGAGAATAACCCAGCGATGGAAATGCTAAAACAATGGAAGGGACCCTACGGTGGCGTTCCTCCTTGGCATTTGGTTCAAACCGATCAATTTGTGGCGGCCTTTGATCTAGCGATCGAACAGTCGTTAAACGAGATTGAAACAATCGCAGCCAATCCGGACGCGCCGACCTTTGACAATACAATCGTGGTGATGGAGAAAGCTGGCCAAACGCTGACTCGATTGATCAATATGTTCTTTGTTCATTCGTCGAATCTGCTGACCGGTCCGATGCCTGACATTGAAAAACAAGTCGTCCCAAAGTTGACCAAACAAGAAGACGCGGTCATTCAAAATAGTAAATTATTCGCTCGAATCGCCGCGGTCTATCAAGGGCCCGAATACCAGACCTTGGAACACGACCAGCAACGGCTAACCGAAAGTTATTTCAAACGCTTTGTGCGACAAGGTGCCAAGCTAGATGACCAGCAAAAGCAAACTCTGTCGAAGATCAACACGCAGTTAGCGAACCTTTTCACTCAGTTTTCGCAAAACGTTTTAGCGGACGAAGAAGGCTATGTAACTTGGATCAATGATCCGGATGATTTGGCGGGCCTGCCCGCAAGTTTGGTTGCGGCGATGGCCAACGCGGCAAAAGATCGCGCCGATTTTGCCAAAGCTGACGGGATTGTACCCGGCAAATGGGCAGTCACCAACACTCGATCGTCCATGGATCCATTCTTGACTTACGCTGACAATCGTGGTCTGCGGCAGACGGTTTGGAACAAGTATTACAACCGAGGTGACAACGGTGGCGATCGCGATAACAATGCCATTATCGCGTCGATATTGAAGCTACGAGCGACGCGGGCAAAAATGCTGGGCTATCCAACTCATGCGCATTGGCGATTGGAACCGCAAATGGCTAAGAAGCCCGAAGCCGCCATGGATCTAATGCTGAAGGTTTGGCCCAAAGCCGTGGCCCGGGTCCGCGAAGAAGTTGCCGACATGCAGGCTATCGCCGACCAAGCGAATGCGAACATCACGATCAAGCCATGGGATTATCGCTACTATGCAGAGAAGGTTCGCAAGGCAAAATATGACTTGGATTTTAACCAAGTTAAACCTTACTTGCAGCTGGAAAAACTTCGTGAAGGAATGTTCTGGGCGGCTACTCAGTTGTACGGCTTCCAATTCAAACAAGTGACCGACCTTCCTGTTTTCCATCCCGACGTACGAGTCTGGGAAGTGATGGATCAAGAAGGCCAGCACGTGGGCCTGTGGTACTTTGACCCTTACGCTCGTTCGGGTAAACGTTCGGGTGCTTGGATGACTGAATATCGGGCGCAACAGAACATCGATCGCCCGATCACGACGATCGTTTCCAACAATTCCAACTTTATCAAAGGTGAAGAAGGCCAACCGGTTCTGATCTCTTGGGATGATGCCGACACTCTGTTTCACGAATTCGGCCATGCGTTGCACGGACTAAATTCTAAGGTTCGCTATCCATCCCAGTCGGGAACATCGGTCGCAAGAGATTATGTTGAATTCCCTTCACAAATTAATGAACACTGGCTCCCCACCGCCGAAGTCCTGAATCAGTTTGCGGTTCACTATCAAACCGGCGAGCCCTTACCCCAGGACCTACTGGATAAAATCGAGAAGGCCGCCACCTTCAATCAAGGTTTCGACACCGTTGAATATCTAGCCAGTGCTCTGATCGACATGAAGTTGCACTTGGCAGGCGATCAAGATATCGATCCTGACACTTTTGAGAAGCAAACCTTAGCAGAACTTGGGATGCCCAAAGAAATCGTGATGCGACACCGTACCCCACAATTTTCGCACATTTTTGCCGATGATGGATACAGTGCTGGTTACTACAGTTATCTTTGGTCGGATGCGTTGACCGCCGACGCCGCCGAGGTCTTTGAAGAAGCCGGTTCGTATTACGATCCCAAAGTTGCCAAGAGCCTACACGACAACATTATGTCCGTCGGCGACACGATCGATCCGGCAGAAGGCTTCCGTCGATTTCGTGGGCGAGACGTCGACACCTCAGCTTTGTTGCGAAAACGAGGCTTCCCGGTTGACCAACCTTGACGCCAATCGTTTTGCATACCAAGTCATGGTTGCGGTGGACCGAAGCATCATCTTGTAATGATCGCAAGCGTTCACTGCCACCATTTTTTGTTGCGCCCAACACCCGCTTCTACGCCAAACTAAGTCGCGTTGAGCGGCTGAAAAATGGACCCTCTGCAGTACCAAATCCAATCGCCAGAAATAGCCAGAAGGTCAATTACCGATCGCCAACGCAGGCTTCAATTCATCTGCCGCAACTAGAATTTTTTCAAGCGATTGCTCATCCGTCATGCCCCGCAAATCAACTGCGACTTGGGGAACATCCGGCCGAGGGAATTCGCGTTGATAAACCTTATCGTAATAGACCAACGCGATGGCGATCGCTGGCTTTAGGTCACCTTGCCTGATATTCTCTACCGCGGCATTCGCATGTTGCCCGCCCAAACGGCGTTCAATTCGCTGGGTTGCTTCAATCAAACCCGCCAATTCACAGTCGCCGTATTCTTTGGACAAAATGTCCAACCGTTCTTCTAGCGTGCGCTGGATCAAAACTACTGGCGAAGTCTTCATCTGCGAAAACAAAGCGGCGGGAACGTGCCGCAGGCCCACATGACTACTTTCGGATTCAATCCAAATCGCCTGGTCGCCACTGAATTCATCCCAGGCCAAAGCTAATTGATTTTCGAACTGTTCCTGAGTCGGTTGCGGCGGCAGGCCCAAGGAACCGTAACTGCTGCCCCGGTGATTCGCAAACCCCTCCAAATCCAAAACCGCTTGCGACCGTTGACCCAACGCATGCAACAGACTTGTCTTCCCGGTGCCGGTCAATCCACCAAGAGTGATAATTGGCTTGGCAATGCAAAACGTGTCACCACACCATTTGCGAAACGACTTGTAGCCACCAATCAAACGGTTCACTTTCATTCCAGCGGTTTCCAACAGCCAACATAGACTGCCACTCCGCATCCCGCCACGCCAACAATAGACTCGAACCTGGCCGTTAGGCGCCAAACGTTTGGCCTGGCGCACCAAGTTGACCATCCGTGGGCCAACCATTTCCAGTCCTAATTCGACCGCCGCTTCCTGGCCCTGTTGTTTGTAACAGATGCCGATCTCTTTTCGCTGATCGTCAGAAAACAACGGCAAATTGATCGATCCTGGGATATGCCCCACCTGAAATTCACAGGGGCTACGAGTGTCCAACAGCACACCGTCTGACTTCAAGAATTCTTCAGCTGAAAGTTCTGCGGGCATTTAGTCTCTAACAAAATTTGAGTTGAATTGACACCAACTGAAAATCAAAACACGGATCGCCATTCAAGCGGCCTCTGTTGCCACACAAGTTCGCAACACAACCAAGAGAACCGATGCCGCCACTCGCTTGCGTTTCGTGCTTACCGCTAGTTTTGAGCAACGGTTTCGCTGCATTTTTGCGAAACACAAGGAACTCGATCCGCCTCTAGGTGCCAGCGTAACACCCGTTCGCTTAACCGCAGCAGTCACTGAAAGTCAACTTGCGAAAAGCCACCTAAGAAACGGAAAATCAACGGCAAACATTCCTGCCACTCCAATGCCCGGTAACCGTTTCCAGCAGTCGATTCTATTCCGCTAGAGCACACCCGCCAGCACGGCGATCCGCGACCGCATTCAAGGTCCATTTCGCGTTCAATTTGTCACCGCCATCGCCATTGCCGCTACCGCCTACCCACTGAAATTCGATTCCCTGAGCCACCGCCGCGGTATTGATCATCGATACTTGGTGCCCCAAAGATTTCAACTGGGCGACATCTTCCTGCTTGACCGTTTTTTCGCAAACCGCCTCATCGGGTGACCACTGATGATGCACTCGTGGTGAACCGATTGCTTGTTCGATCGATTGCCCAAGATCTAACACTCGAATCACATTTTGCAACGTCGAAGTAATAATCTTCGGTCCACCTGCGGCACCGCACGTCAACACTGGCTGGCCCGTCTTAGACAGCACGATCGTTGGACTCATACTGGACAACGGCCGCTTGCCAGGCGCAATTGCGTTCGCCTGCCCCCCCACCAAACCGAAAGCATTCTTGACACCCGGTGCGATGCTAAAATCATCCATTTGATTGTTCAATACAACGCCTGTCCCCTTGGCAATGAATTTACTTCCAAACGAAGTGTTCACCGTCTGAGTCAACGCCACCACGTTTCCCTGGGCGTCCGCGGTCGTCAAATGGGTCGTATGTTTGTCGCCGAAGAATTGGGACTCGGCACCCGGCGGCATTCCATGCTGTTCCACTTTGGCCGATCGATCCAAAACAATCGAACTGGCCAACTGGTCTAAGTATTCGGGATCCAGCAAACCTTTGGGAACCTTCGCATAGTCAGCGTCCCCCAACCAGAACGCTCGATCCGCCATCGCTCGCTTCATCACTTCCAACAACAAGTGCAAACCCTGGCTGTTGGATTCCGCAAAGATCGCTTTGACGTCAAAACCACTAAGCATCCCCAGCATCTGAGCCAAGTGAATTCCGCCACTGCTGGGCGGAGGAAATCCAACCACGCCCAAGCCGCGATATCCTGTCACAATCGGCTGTCGAACTTTGGCCCGGTAAGCCGCCAAATCTTTAGTCGTTAGAATTCCGCCCGTTTGCAACAAGTGGTCCGAGATCAACTTAGCGACTGGCCCATTGTAAAAATAATCGCTGCCATTTTTGGCGATTCCGTTCAACGTTCTGGCCAGATCAGGCTGTCTTAGCGTGTCCGTTCCAGAGAGCAATCGATCGCCTGGCATTAGAATGCGTTTCGATTCGGAGAACATTGAAAGTTGGCCGGCATTTTTCCGAATGATATTCGCCAATCGCCCCAAAACAAACCCTTCTTGCGCGACATTGACCGCTGGTTCCACCAACTTTTCCCAAGCCAACATTCCCAAACGCTGGGACAACATCTCCAACGCCGCCACTTGGCCAGGAACGCCAACTGCCAACGGGCCGGTTTGACTTAGTCGCCCGTCCGCCTTCCCATCGCGAATGTACATATCCGCCGTCGCCGCCGCTGGAGCTTCTTCGCGGCCGTCAATCGCGTGCAATCTGCCATCAGCAGTACGAATCAGCGCAAAACAGCCTCCACCAATCCCCGAATTATGCCCATCCACTACCGAAAGCATAAACGATGCCGCTACGGCACCATCAATCGCATTCCCGCCCGCCTGCATCACGTCCATCGCCGCTTGACTTGCCAATCGATGAACCGTGGCAACCGCATATTGATGACCTGACGCTGAAAATTGACCGCCCGAGTCCTGCAGATCTCGCAAACCAGCCCTTGATTGGACATGGCTTTGGGCAACAGAGCCCCCTTGATTGGCCAACGTCATTCCGCCAGCCAACATAACCGGGATGCCCGTCGCCGTAGTCCTTAGGAAATCACGACGAGACGCCATGCCGGCGGAAGCAAGTTCTGCTTTCATTTTTTCACGGGACATCGCAGTCCACTCCCAAAAAAGACCGTTGATGGAAAACCCGACGAAGAGCAACCCAACAGTTAGCCTATGTTTGACGTTATCAACTCCAGGAACCGTATCACAACAAACGCCACAATCACAATCAAATAGGTGATCCTGAACCTAAAGGCCTAGTTCATTACATTCGCCTACACGTCTGGATCGAACACGATTCATCTGCCACCAACGCCCCCCTGCCAAACACGCAGGTCAGACCGTTGCCTCTTAGATCGAGTAAACTGACCGTGGGAACACCGCAACAGTAAGTAAACACGGAACCGAAAGTGGCAGGATTCGGGACCTAGTGGTTTGTGGCAGCCAATATTTGGTTTGTACCCTAGCGAAAGTCGTCAAGATATTCGGCGAATTATGCTGCGGTTGGAAACTCTTAACTAATATCGGTACCCTAAAAACAAGGTGTCGCAGACAAATAAGCT
>Ga0209702_10006316_pt1 | contig 15328 bp, 9 predicted proteins | sample FRY01_FD_187210 | JGI IMG/M metagenome (GOLD analysis project Ga0209702, IMG submission 187210) | Freshwater microbial communities from Lake Fryxell liftoff mats and glacier meltwater in Antarctica - FRY-01 (SPAdes) (version 2) | ecosystem: Environmental > Aquatic > Freshwater > Ice > Glacier... | reverse complement strand
GCCCGACACACAGCCTGCGCAGATGCCATTGCTTCCCGACCAGCCAGCATTGCAGACACAGTACGTAATATTGTCACTCGCGGCCGCAGAGTCTGAATTTGCCGGACACGACAGACACCCTGATTTGTCGTTTTTGAGGTAGGAGCCACCTAGACAACGTGCACAGCTCGTCGTCGCAGACGGCTGCGAATACCCCCCTGCACCACAATCGGTGCACACAGCAGACCCAGCACTCTCTTTATATTTGCCCGACACACAGCCTATGCAGTTGCCATCGCTTCCCGACCAGCCAGCATTGCACACACAGTACGAAATATTGTCACTCGCGGCCGCAGAGTCTGAGTTGTTCGGACACGCCAGACACTCTGATTTGTCGTTTTTGAGGTAGTAGCCACCTAGACAACGTGCACAGCTCACCGTAGCAGACGGCTGCGAATACTCCCCTGCACCGCATTCCGTGCACACAGCAGACCCAGGACTCTCCTTATATTTGCCCGACACACAGCCTGTGCAGTTACCATCGCTTCCCGACCAGCCAGCATTGCAGACACAATACGTAATATTGTCACTCGCGGCCGTAGAGCCTGAATTTGCCGGACACGAGAGACACTCTGATTTGTCCCCTTTGAGATACGAGCCTTCTTCGCAACGAACACACCTCACTGCTGACGGCTCTGAATATTCGCCCACACCACAATCTGTGCACTGTGCAGACCCAGGGATCTCTTTGTATTTGCCAGGCACACATGCTGCGCAGTCGCCCTTTCTTCCCGACCAGCCGGTACTGCTTGCTGGACATGCACGACAGTATGTGGATGCGAAGTCGAGGTTTGAATACTGCCCAACGTCACAATCAGTGCACGCCATAGCACCGATTTGACCTTTATGTTTGCCTGCCACACATCCTCTACAGTTGCCGCCCGTTTCCGTCCAACCACGATCGCACATGCACGCGGTGGTGGTATTTGGCGAGACACGGTGCGCTGGGCAGCCCACACAGACGGCACTTTGCATGTCGATTCTATATGTGCCAGCTTCACACTCCACACACATTCCCCCGTTTGCGCCCGAAAACCCGGCATTGCAAATGCATGCGATTCTCGCCGTGCTTGCCGCTGGCGAGGTGGAGTTCGGTGGACAGCTGAGACAGTCTGAATCTCCCCTCCCTTCTTTATACTTGCTCGCAGCACATGCCTCGCAAACCTCGCCGTTGCCGCCTTTCCACCCGGCGCTGCAAATACACGCACTCAGCGCGGTGCTCCTCGTGGACGAGTTCGAGTTTGCAGGACAAGGCGCACACCCTGTATGTCCTGTGCCATTTTTATACGTTCCTGCAGCACATCCCACGCACGTGCCGCCGTTTGCGCCGTTGAACCCGGCGTTGCACACACAGGATGAGTTGCTTTTGCTGCCAACAGGAGAGGACGAGCCTGCCGGGCATTTCTTGCATAACATTCGGTCCTCGTACCGGTTGGCAAGACACCCGCAATTCGGAATAGATGCAGCTGTCCACCAATTGGATGAGAATCCCCACATAGGAATCCAATCATCTGAATGAAATTCAACTTCCAGATACGGATAACTAGCATCACTTTTGAATGTATCAGCCGGAACAACAGATCCGGAACGTCTCAGAAGTTCGACCCATGGGCCACTATGACAATCTGGCTTTTGGCACTTGAGAACAATAACAAAGTGCTTATCACGTACTATTGAGAACTCTGTGAACTGAAGAGAAATTTCAACGTTAGAATGAATGAGCCATTTGCAATTTGAATACTGTTGATACCAGGTAGGTCCATCTGTAATGACACCACTCAAAGCCGACGAACTTGGATTGCATTGACAAATTCCACTGCAAGTAAGATCAACAGCCACCGCACAAGACAGTCCAGCATCTGGGATACAGGCGGTGCTTCTGTTGCTGCCTGGTTGCGAGATCAAGGGAGATGCACAGTTTACACAAGGAGTAGAGCCCCTTGCCGCTTTGAAGGTGTCGGCAACACACTCCGTGCAATCGCTACCATTTGGCCCCGTGTACCCGGCGTTGCACAGACAGGCAGTGTTTGCGATGCTCCCAGCCGGTGAGCTCGAATGAGAGCGACACTCCTGACAAGTACCACCCAGTCCTGCCTTGTACGTGCCGATACCACACTGCGTGCATGTGTCTCCAGTTGGCCCCGCGTACCCGGGGTTGCACGTGCATCCCTTGAGGAGCATCGTGGCATTGCTGTTGCACTCACAGTCTGTGATTTTGATACTGCCAGCACGAGACTTTTTATGAAAGGGACAGTTCACACACGGAGCAGATCCCAATCCTTCTTTGTAGGTGCCGCCACCACACTGTGCGCACGAGGCTCCATCTGCCCCCATAAACCCGCCGTTGCATTGGCAGGAAGTGTTTATGATGCTGCCAGCTAGGGAGGAAGAGTTTGATGGACAATCTGAGCAGATAGCAGGCCCCAAGCCTGCTTTGTACTGGTTTCTACTGCACTGTGAGCATGTGGAGCCATTTTGTCCAGTGTACCCAGCGTTGCATAAACATGATAATTTTGTGATGCTGCCAGCAGGAGAGGAGGAGTGTGATGGACAATCAGAGCAAGTGGCAGGCCCCAAGCCTGCTTTGTACATATTGATACTGCACTGTGAGCATGCGGTTCCATTTTGTCCCGTGTACCCAGCGTTGCATAAACAGGCGGTGTTTGTGATGCTGCCAGCAGGAGAGGAGGAGTTTGGAGGACAAGCAGTGCAATTAGCCGGCCCCAAGGCATCTTTGTACTGGTTTATACTGCACCGCGAGCATGCCATGCCATTTTCTCCCATATACCCGGCGTTGCATTCGCACCAAGTGTTTCTGATGCTGCCGGCTGGAGAGGAAGAGTTTGATGGGCAATCTGAGCAGGCAGCTGGCCCAAAGCCTGCTTTGTACTGGTTTATACCGCACTGTGAGCATGCGGTTCCATTGTCTCCAGTGTACCCAGCGTTACATTCACAGGAGAATTTTGTGATGCTGCCAGCAGGGGAGGAAGAGTTTGATGGACAATCCGAGCAATTGGCAGGCCCCAAGCCTGTTTTGTACTGGTTTATACTGCACTGCAAGCATGCGGTTCCATTGTCTCCCGTGTACCCAGCGTTACATTCACAGGCGATTTTTGTGATGCTGCCAGAAGGAGAAAAGGAGTTTGAAGGACAAGCAGTGCAATTAGCAGTGGCCTTCACTGGAGAAAATTTGCCGGTTCGACATGACATACACAGATCGGATCCAGGTGATGATTTAAAGGTACCAACGGCACACGGTGTACACGTTTCTTCCCCGTCCGGTCCACTTGATCCTGAATTGCAAGTACACACATTCGCAGTAGAACCCCTCACTAGAGAAGATTTGCCTGTTCCACAGGATGTACACGGAGCGGGTCCAGATGATGTTTTAAAGGTGTCCTCTGCACACGGTGTACACGTTTCTTCCCCGTCCGGTCCACTCGATCCGGAATTGCAAGTGCACACGTTCGTAATTGAACCCCTCACTAGAGAAGATTTACCTGTACCACATGAAGTACACGGAGTGGTTCCAGACGATGTTTTAAAGGAACCCTCGGCGCACAATGTACACATTTCTTCCCCGTCCGGTCCACTTGATCCGGGATTGCAAATACACACATTCGTAGTAGAACCCCTCACTAGAGAATATTTGCCTGTTCCACATGATGTACACGGAGCGGATCCCGATGATGTTTTAAAGGTACCCTCTGCACACGATGTACACGTTTCTTCCCCGTCCGGTCCACTCGATCCGGAATTGCAAGTACACACATTCGTAATTGAACCCCTCACAAGGGAATATTTGCCTATTCCACAGGATGTACACGGAGCGGATCCAGATGATGTTTTAAAGGTACCCTCTGCACACGATGTACACGTTTCTTCCCCGTCCGGTCCACTCGATCCGGAATTGCAAGTACACACGTTCGTAATTGAACCCCTCACAAGCGAATATTTGCCTATTCCACAGGATGTACACGGAGCGGATCCAGATGATGTTTTAAAGGTACCCTCTGCACACGATGTACACGTTTCTTCTCCGTCCGGTCCACTCGATCCGGAATTGCAAGTACACACATTCGTAGTTGAACCCGTCAATAGAGAAGATTTGCCTATTCCACAGGATGTACACGGAGCGGATCCAGGTGATGTTTTAAAGGAACCCTCTGCACAGGGTGTACACGTTTCTTCCCCGTCCGGTCCACTCGATCCGGAATTGCAATTACACACATTCGTACCTGAACCCCTCACAATAGAATATTTGCCTGTTCCACACGAAGTACACATAGCGAATCCAGATGATGGTTTATAGGTACCCTCGACACACTGTATGCAGTTGCTTGCATTTGATCCTGCGAACCCAGTTTTGCACTCACATGTGGCGTTACCTGCTAGAGAGGTGGAATTAGATGGACATATCTCACAAGGGGCAGACCCCAATCCAATTTTGTACTTGCCTGCGCCGCACTGCGAGCATGGGCCTCCATTCTGTCCTGTGTACCCAGCGTTACATTGACAGGGGTTGATACCTGTTATACCATTCAATTTGCCTGGCACGTACGTGCCAGCTGAGCATTGACAACTTCCTGAAACAGGAACAGTTGAAGTTGAACCTTGTTCGCACAATGTGCATGTCAGGCCATCACCACGATAACCATCAAGGCAATTGGTGCAAACCTCAATAGTAACATCAGGAATCGGCGGTCGTGTCGGACATCTATTAGGTGCAGGCACGCATGAGCATTGACATTCGTCACAGTTACCATCTCCTAAGCATCTCCACGCCCATGTCGTCCTGTAATTGGAACATGGTTGCCATGCCCATTGGCCTCGAGTAATTAAAGCTGGCTCCCTGCAAACACCGGGAACGGTAGCTTCGTGTCTTCTCTGTCCAGCTGCACAGCTGGCGTCGGCGCAACCAATTTCCATGTATACACAAACCACGAAAATTGTCGCACGACACCACGAAACCCCCATTGCGCGCGCCTGCCCCCGCCTATACACGGCGAGACACACACGCTGCGCAAAAATGCTCTTTTCAAACAGTCGGGACAGCTCCGTTTTATCCAAACGCAGCACGGGCCGCTCTGGATTAAGGGCCGTCGAAGCAGCACACAGCACGTGCAAGACACAGTGTCACACATCCACGCGTGTATATACACACTTTGATTGAAAATTTATTTTTCCCTCCGCAAAAACACAAGCTGTGCAAATGCCTGTCGCGCACGCTGTCTTTTGGTGTGTTTTGTCAAAGCAACAGATGGAAAGCTAGGACCCGTTCGCACACCCAGGGGTGGGGTTGTATATGCCGGCGTGCGCTAAACGTAACGAATGCGAACCGGTGAGTATGATATAGGTGGAACATAGTGCATTTGGTGGTGCTCAAAGTGTGGATTCGCCTGCAGTGCACGTATTGGTCTAAGTGGCTGCTGTATTGATCCATGTGGCTGTTGTCGTTGTGTCGTGGAATACTTTCCACTGCAACACGGAATTATTGCGAGGCACATGACCACAATTATGACCAGACACACTACACCCACCCCTCCCCAAAACAATGGCACCGGAAACCCCCAAATGCGCCCTTTTCCGCCCACCACTGCAATTTGTCCCGCTTCCGCAGAGACGCTCGTGACACTCGACACAGTGAAGAGCTGAAATCGCCCAAGTTCACGGTTGATGGTGCCCAGATCCACGGGCGTGCGCTCCGAGGCAGGGGTAGCAAACGAGATTGACAGTGTGACGATAATGTGAGGTGCTGGTGACACAAAATTGGCCAATCTTCGACTTGCACTGCCTGCAGCAGGTATGACCTCAGCAGTGACGAGACGCACAAGAACGTTGTCGCTCGGCACCTCATACACAGTCGCAAGAGCCAGGATAAACTTGCTGCGTTCCGACTCGAATACTGCTACTGTTATTGGTATTCGGAATATGAATATATACACGAATTTCGGTTCGATTGGCAGTACACAAGTGACAGGTACAAATTCTGATTTGTACATATCAACCGTGCATCGTGAACAGTAACTTGCATTTGGCCCCGTATACCCAGGCTTACAACGACACGTGGTGTTCGTGATGCTGGCAACTGTGGAGATAGCGTTCAATGGACAAGCAAGGCAAATGGCAGACCCTAATGTCGATTTGTACGTGCCAGCCAAGCACGCTGAACATATAGTTCCATTCGCCCCCGTATACCCAGGGTTACACTGACACGCTGTTTTTGTTATGCTGCCAGCTGTGGAGATAGAGCCCGATGGACAAGCAGTGCAAATGGCAGACCCTAATCCCGTTTTGTACGTGCCAGATAAGCACGCTGAACACGCATGTCCGTTTGCCCCCGTATACCCAGGGTTACACTGACACGCGGTTTTTGAGGTATTGGCAGCACCAGAGACGGCGTTTGGCAGGCAAGGTGTGCAAATGCCAGGTCCCAATTCCGATTTGTACGTATCCACCAAACATGGGGAACAGTAACTCGCATTTGGCCCCGTATACCCAGGCTGACACTCACACGAGGTGTTCATAATGCTGGCAGCCGTGGAGGTAGAGTTCAATGGACAAACTAGGCAAATGGCAGACCCTACTCCCGCTTGGTATGTGCCAGCTAAGCACGCTGAACATGTATTTCCATTTGCCCCCGTGTACCCAGGCTTACACTGACACGCGGTTTTTGTGATGCTGGCAACAGCAGAGACGGCGTTCGACGGGCAAGGTGTGCAAGTGGCAGGTCCCATTTCTGCTTTGTACGTATCAACCAAGCACGGTGTACAGTAACTTCCATTTGCCCCCGTATACCCCGGGTTACACCGACATGAGGTGTTCATACTGCTGCCAACAGCGGAGGTAGAGTTCGATGGACAGGCAATGCATATGGCATACCCTAATTCCGCTTTGTAAGTGTCAGGCAAGCACGCTGAACATGTTTCTGCATTTGACCCCGTATACCCAGGCTTACACTGACACGCGGTTTTTGTGATGCTGGCAACAGCAGAGCCGGTGTTTGACGGACAAGAACTGCAAATGGCAGGTCCGAATTCTGATTTGTATGTGTCAACCAAACATGGTAGACAGTAACTTCCATTTGCCCCCGTATACCCGGCGTTGCACTGACACGTGATGCTACCAGCTTCGGAGGTAGAGTCAGGAAGACAGGGTACGCAAAGACCAGGGCCCGGGTCTGATTTGTACGTATTAACCAAACACGGTGAACATGTATTTCCATTTGCCCCCGTGTACCCAGGCTTACACTGACACGCGTTTTTTGTGATGCTGACAACAGCAGAGACGGCGTTCGACGGGCAAGGTGTGCAAATGGTAGGTCCGAATTCTGCTTTGTACGTATCAACCAAGCACGGTGAACAGTAACTTGCATTTGAGCCCGTATACCCAGGGCTGCACTGACACGCAGTTTGTATGATGCTAGCAGCAGCAGCAGAGCCGGAGTTTGACGGACACGAAGTGCATTGAGATGCTCCCAACTCTGATTTGTACGTGTCAACCAAGCACTCCGAACACTTATCTCCATCTGCCCCCGTGTACCCGGCGTTGCACTGACACGTGATGCTACCAGCTTCGGAGGTAGAGTCAGGAAGACAGGGTACGCAAAGACCAGGGCCCGGGTCTGATTTGTACGTGCCAGCGGAACACGGAAAACATGTGCCTGCATCTTCTCCCGTGTACCCTGCGTTGCACTGACATGCGTTGATCGCCGAGCTGGAAACGGGTGAGATCGAGTTTCGTGCGCAGTCTGCACAGAATCCAAAAGCTTCAAATTCGCCCAAACACAGAAACGCATTGCGATGTACTACGAAAATATAACGACCGGTCAGGTTGCATGTAAGAGTTTGTGGAGAATATCCGTCCAGAGTCGCGCATTGAGCATTCAACGACCATGTCGTACTCGACCCAACTCTAATCTCCGCCAACTTTGAATCTCCTGCACAGTCGGTATCTGTGTTATAAACCCGTATGCGCTCCAGGCTACGCGTCTGTTGAAAGTCCAAGCGGAAAACGCCCAAACCATTGTTGCTCGTTAATGCCCCCCTCCCTATCAACAGTCCATCATTGGCACTTTGCGCACCCTGACCAGGCCAGTCCGATTCTGGTGTCATTGTCGCCGGGCATGGCTCGCTTTGTGCAATGCCACACGTGCGAGCGAAATTCGTCGCGGTGCGTAAGTGCGACGCGCCGTTGCAAACACACGCGGTGTGTTGGATGCTGCCGGCGTCAGAGACCGAGTTTAACGGGCAATCAGAGCAAGGATGTGTCCCTGTTTCTGCCTTGTATCGATTGACGCTGCACTGCGAACATGCTTCTTCGTTTCCTCCCGTATACCCTGCTATGCACTGACATGCGGTTTTGACGATGCTGGCAGCTGGAGAGACAGAGTTTGGCGGGCAACGTGTGCAAGGATCTGGCCCTGTTTCCTCTTTGTAATGGTCGATGCCGCACTGCCGACACGCCCCTCCATTATCCGACGTGTGCCCTGCTTTGCAGATCTCACACGTGCCACCGCGGCCACCGCTAAACCCTGCGTTGCAAACACAGTCGGCGGCCGATGTACTCCCAGGGGATGAAAATGAGTCTGCAGTACATTGTACACACGAAAAAACGTGATTGTATTGACCTGCCAGACAAGTTGTAGGAAGCCAACCGCACTTGTCCGGAGTTCCACCACTCAGCCACCAATCCGCTGTCCAGCCGACGGATCCCTTGAAACCACCATCCGTGTCGAAAGACAATAGCAAGAAGGGATAAGTTGCGTCGGATGAGAAAACCGGCAGTTCCCCCCAGTTGCCTGGATTGAAGCCATTGAATTTGCCCAGTTGAACATGGGTATCGCATGATGCAGACGTGCATTTGCGCATGGTAACAAAGTCACCATCGTGTATGCTGTAAAAGGTCATTCGAAGATTGACTACCACATTAGAAGTGAACAGATACCGACATCTCAAAAAGTGATCGTAGTTACCGTTACGGATGGATCCAGATCCACCATTTGCCGATGTGACTACATTGCACTCACATCCGCCGCCAGGACAATTCAGGGTGTTCATGGCAGGCAAGCATGAAGGGGCGAGCACACACTTGCCGGATACTGGAACGGTTGAGACTGTGCCGGGTATACATGGTGTGCATGTAAGGCCGTCTCCACGATGCCCATTGGGGCAAGTGCTGCACACCATGGGGGGTCTTCGTGCAGGACAACTTGGGTCTTTGTTACATGTGCATGGGCACAAATCACAAAGGCCATGATGTCCACATTTGCCACCATAACCATTCATACTATCGAATGCTATGCACCAGTAACCTGCGAAAGTGTGCCCTTCTGCAACAAGCTTAGGCTCGACGCAATGAGAATGTTGCCCTGGGGAACATGGCAAGGAGTCACAATTGCCATGTGCATCCACAGAGTCTAATGGGCAGGTTAGACAAGGAGCAGACCCTGAACCCTCTTTGTACGTGCCGTTGGAGCACTTTGTACACAGAATTCCGTTTGCCCCTGTATACCCGGGGTCACAACGACATGATGTGTTGCTGGTGCTGCCAATGGCTGAGTTAGAGTTGGCCGGACAAGCAGTGCAATTATGGGCACCTATTTCTGATTTATATTCACCAACCCTGCACTGTGCACAGGTAATTGTATTTGCCAGCATAAACATTCCAACTGCCACCGTAGACCCGGCTGCACACTGGCACGAGGTGATGTCTATGCTGCCAGCGGGAGAGACAGAATTTATCAGACAAACAGAGCAACTCTGAGGACCCCATTCTGATTTGTACGTGTTCACGTCACATTGTTTACACCCTCCTCCATTTTCTGCTGTATACCCAGCCTTACATGCACATGCAGTGAGTGTGATGCTGCCATTCGGAGATGTTGAATCAGCGGGACAAAGTGTACACGAATGCGACCCCAATATAGTTTTATACGTGCCAGCGTGACATTGGATGCATGAAGATCCACTTCCGCCCGTGTATCCAACATTACATGTACAGGCAGTGATGTTGATGCTGGCAGCTGCAGAGAAATAGTTTGATGGACAATGTGTACAAGGAGCAGTCCCCAATGTAGCTTTATGAGTGCCTCCGTTGCATTGACTACACGAGTCTCCGTTTGCTCCTGTATACCCAGCGTTACATTCACACGCAATGATGTTGGTGCTGCCAGCTCGAGAGATTGAATCAGAGGGACAAAGTGCACAAGAAGCACTATGCAATCCAGATTTATAAGTGCCAGCAAGGCATTGTGTGCATGGGCCTCCAGGTAGTCCTCGGAACCCAGAGTTACATTGACAAGAGGTGTTCGTGATGCTGCCGTCCGCAGATATCGAAGCAGATGGACAAGGTGTACACAAATCAAAACCCAACCCAGTTTTATAAGTGCCAGCGCCACACCTGGTACATGCAACTCCTGTTACGCCCGTGTATCCAGCATTACATTGACAGAAAGCGACGTCGATGCTGCCAGCTCCAGAGAAATAGTTGAAAGCACAACTTGTACAAGAAACACTCTGCAATCCAGATTTATAAGTGCCAGCAAGACACATTGTGCATGGGCCTCCATCTTGTCCTCGGAACCCGGCGTTACATTGACAAGAGGTGTTTGTGATGCTGCCCTTTGCAGATATCGAAGCAGAGGGACAATGTGTACACGAATCAAAACCCAACCCAGATTTATAAGTGCCAGCGTCACACTGGGTACATGTAGCTCCATTTACGCCCGTGTATCCAGAATTACATTGACAGGAAGCGATGTTGATGCTACCAGTTGGAGAGAAATAGTTGAAAGGGCACTGTGTACAAAGCACGTTTGTGCCCACATGAGGTTTAAATTTGGCAGCGGCACACACTGTGCATGGACCTCCATCTGGTCCTGAGAACCCGGCGTTACATATACAGGCTGTGATGCCTGTGCCGCCATAAAGTGATGTAGAGTTTGAAGGACACTGCAGGCATCCACTGAATTGTGATACACGCAACGCGTTGTTATTGATTACCCAAATCCAACCACATTTATGAAAGACACGAAAAGCGATAGCGGTTGTTGGTAATTGTCCTTTCCACTCCACTTGTGCAATTGCAAAACTTGTTCTTAAAACATATGTTGGAGCCAACAAAAATGTTTGGTCTTCTGGCATGTAATATAAAAGTAAATCGTTTCCTGGAAATTGATGTTTGTACACGTCATACCCATTATGCATCTGGTTACCATGTTTGCGGTACGTGCCACCTGCCTCGGGTTGACAGGAAACGGTCGTGAGTTCTAGACTTAAACCTCCCTCAAGATATGTGCCTACTGCACAAGTACTGCACCCCGCCAGAGACAGCACTGATAGCAGCACACACACAGCAAGCTGCGCTTGACCCATTGCGCGCACCAGCCACAGGCTGACGGCGGGACACACTCCCTTTTATAAAGACACAGCACGGGGCGGTCTGGATTAAGGGACGTGCAAGACATAGTGTCACACATCCACGCGTGTATATACACACTTTGATTGAAATGTTTATTTCTACCGTCCGCAAGTACACAACCTGTACAAATGCCACTCGTGCACACTGTCTTTTTGCGTGTTTTGCCAAAGCAACTCATAGACAATTATGCCCCGTTCGCAGACCCGGCGGTTGGGTTGTATTTGCCGGCTACACAAGTCACACAGATGCCCTTATGCTTCGACATACCCGCACTACACGAAGGTTGTGTTTTTGGGACACAACATACAGCGCGTTTTGTCCTCTGTCGAATAGGTGCCTGCTACACAATCACAGTTTTCAACTTGCGTACATACATATGTCCGATGCAGAACTGTCATTTTACAGCCCACAAAAAGCACAAGCTGTTAAAATGTAAATCACACACACTGTCCTGTTGCATGCTTGGCTTCTTGAAGCAGCAACGGATAGCAAAAATCATGCCACGTTGCCATGAAGAAGACTCAAATGCGTCTGATTGCGACCAAGAGTGTGCAGAAAGCGGCGAGGATGGAGGGGACTCAGACAATGCTTCCAACACCGACCAGGCCGACGTCGGTCAAGTGCCCGAGGTCGCCCAAAATGTGCAAGCCGCACGTTGCGAGAAAGACAGTGCTTCTTTGTACGATGGCAACCACGCAGCACAAACGTCACCCCTTGCATGTGTTGAGATCGAACACTACGTCGTGGGTCCTGGCTGCTTCCGTCGTCTGGTCATGCACATGGCAGTCGACCCCGCCGTTACCGGTGACGCCACAGAGCGTTTCGAAGTCATAGAATGCGTGTCGTCGGATGCCGAGCTTGGGGCAGACGAATACAAGTACACACGTTTTGCCGACGTGCAGAAAGCCATTGACCATCTCCGCAGTGAAGGCAAACACGTCGACGGACGCAACACCACCCGTACCAAAAAACCAAACATCACCAGCAACACTTTTCCCACATCTTGCAGCAAAACGGGAAAACGCAAGCAGGATCAGCTCAATAGCAACAGCACACAAAAAGTCGTACGTGCTGTGAAATCGAGGTGAATCCCATCACCATCCAACATCCAACTTGATTTGCCAAAAAACAGGCACGCGCGCTCCGCGTGCGCAATAAAGGTGATTTTTTCGTAGCATGATGCTACGTCGGCCAGTGCTTTGCGAGCGATTTGCTTTTGCCTGATATCGCGATTTGGCATTGCCTGGCCCTCTCCACTGATGAGTTGATACGGCCAGGGGCAACGTACCCAGTCACAGCCACTCTGATGTGCAACAGACCAGAAGAGGTCGCATAGTGCAGTGGTTTGTCGAAAAAGGGTATGGTTTCATCAAGCCCGACCACCGCGGGGCCGACAACGTGTTTCTGCACGTCTCGCAATTACCGCACAAACTCAGGGCTGCGCGTGGCAGTGTGGTGACGTTCCAGTCCACCTTCGACAGAGTCAAAAGGAGTGACGTGGCTTACAATGTCCATGTGGTGGACGATGCAGTTGACAGCAGGATGTGTGCATTCGCCACAAACAGCAACATGCACTCGCCGACGCAATACCGCGACAGAAGATATTGTTCGCCGTCGTCACCGTCACGTAGTACTGCCCGACGCACACAAGAACACGGTGGTATCTGCATTCAACGCCCATGCAATAAGCCCCATGTCTTGCACGTGTGACACAAATGTAAATCACAACATACGCCACGAAGATACATGGAAATGGCGTCATTTTGACTCGTTTTTGTGACATGGTGCCAACAAAACGCAGACGCAGTCTCGCAGGAACAGTACGACCCGCGGTATCACACACAAGACATGTACGCACATTCATACCACCACGACCGTTATGGCATGCAGCGACACGACAACGACGTTCAGGCCGGCAATTGGTACCAGGGTGCGATGCGCAGTGACCCTGACGACACAGGATGTATGTGCACCTGCCGCCTGCATACACACCGCACTTCCTCCCCCTGCCCCGCTCCCGCTCCCACACCTTGGCAGCAATCGCCGAGGATGCGATTCGTTTGCACTGTGTGGGGATCTGACACGTGTATTGGGACGGTTTGTACTGTGCAGACCGCGGTGGCCGTTTTGGCGGATCGTAAGGGCGTGGCGGTCGGGGTGGGGGCCGTATTGCTGTCTTTGTACGAGGTAGTGTGCAGAAAACACATAATTTAGTTGCTGCATATTTTTACACGGATCAAAGTGGCAACGGCACTGCACGCTCTGTGTATAAAAAGATGCATCTTGGGGCTGGACATTGCTGCAGGGAATGCCATCTCAGGCAACGCCATACCACGTCATTCTGACCATATGGATGGTCAGAATACGCAGCGCCGCCGTATTTTGCGTCACAGACGACCCGAAACTGAAAACCGAGTGAGAATCGACTATTTTCAGACAAGCTTCCGGCCCTCATATATTGACCTTTGTATGCAATGGTTCTTCGCTCAGCACGCTCCAGAGCATGATGCTGCTGGTGGACAACTACGACAACAACATGAAAAGCGCGGAGCGCATGCTGTCCGACCTGTATGCGTGTAGGGTGCCGTTGCAGGTCAAATTAGTCGGCGGTCCACAAAAGACACGCACCGTGCAGTTTGCCAGTTTTGAGCACGCGTGGTGTGTGCGCCGAATGATTCGCCATCCGCACATTGGCGTGCTGCGATGCGTGGTGACAGTCATGAATATGAAGCAGGAATTTATGCCGACGCAGGAGGATGCACTCTGTTTTCTTGCGCAGTTTGAGGCCGGGGGGGTGTTTGCTTCTTGGTCGAGCATCAATGAATATTACGCCGTCGACAACATTACGGCGGAGCCCAAGGGCATGCACAACATTGGTCTCATAGCGCGCTTCGTGTGTTCCAATCACCCAAAGGCCGACAAAATCCGCCTGAAAATTCGTGGCTACGCCGCGGATCGCTGGAAAAGCAAAGGCGACACGGTCGCACGCAGCATCGCGTGTTTTCTGTGGCGCGGGCCAGCCAATGTGACTTCTTACAAGAGTGGTCTTGCGGTGGTGGCAAAGGCCAAGTTTGCAAACAATCCCGAAATATGCAACGCCCTCTGCTCGACGCGCGGCATTTCGCTGCAGACTAGCTTCTATGGGTGTAATATGGTGACAGTCACCAGGAAAACGACATCCCACGAGTATATGCAGACCCTGTCTCGTCTCGCCGCGTCGCTTGAGTGGCAGCTCTCGTCGCCCATGTTGCTCGTCGTGGTCATGGCATTGCATCCCCGCCTGGGACAGAGCAGCCTGCTGGCACGTGTTGGCGTGGATACTTTTTGGACCATCCTTGCCACAATTCTTACCACCAAACAAGCGAAGCGACTGAAACTTTTCTTCGCCAAAAAATGAGGAGTAGGTTTGGCAAAATGGAAGGCGTCCGCTGGGACCACCACACAAAATTTGACCACGACGCGACGCGAGTAGGCGGTTGATGACTGCTATATAAGCCGAGGTGTATGTTAATGTGTACGTGAGCCTAGAATGGGCGAATATGTTAAATGTCAAGATTTGTTGGACGAAGTCATAAGAATCGAGGAAGCATTGTTGATCGAAATGTGCAAAACACTGTTATTTTAGAGGACTTACACAAAAACCTCGAAATAGCGAAACGTGCACATGCAGCGCAAGTTCGCCACATTGCATGGTACCACTACATGCATTAATTTTGTGTATGCACGAGAAGATGGCAAATATGCCATTTGCTTGTTTGCATATTACACGATGCCGTGCTGGCATATCGACACTGCTGGTGGTGACCGTGTCGAGACTCACGTTTCACGCATAATTTGTTTTATTGTCCGAATAAAAAACGCTGTAGCG
>Ga0209702_10006313_pt1 | contig 15339 bp, 13 predicted proteins | sample FRY01_FD_187210 | JGI IMG/M metagenome (GOLD analysis project Ga0209702, IMG submission 187210) | Freshwater microbial communities from Lake Fryxell liftoff mats and glacier meltwater in Antarctica - FRY-01 (SPAdes) (version 2) | ecosystem: Environmental > Aquatic > Freshwater > Ice > Glacier... | reverse complement strand
GACTGCGACGCAAGATGTTCGCTTGCCAGTCGATGTGCTCTGCCCATTCACCGGCGAAGCATTTCAGCCCAAGACCATCACGATTGATTCTGGACATGTGGTCACCGCTCCAACGCAAGCGTGTCCGTCCGATCCCACCAAGCAGATGGTCACGGCGTATGGCGTCACATCTGGTCTTGTCACTGCGACTGCCGAGACGCCGCTGGCGCGTAATACTTCCAGCCGCTTCGACATCGGTCGCAACTTCGCCAATAAACTTTGGAACGCATCTCGGTTTGCGATGTCGCAATTGCAATCTGCAACGCCGTCCGCCACGCCGTCCGCCACGCTAGTCATCGCAGTTTCCCCAGTCGATCGTTGGATTCTTGCGCGATATACCCGCATGGTGCGCCAGCTGAACGCAGCCTTGGCGGATTATCAATTCAATCCAATCGCCGATGCGCTCTATGACTTTGTATGGCGCGACTTCTGCGATTGGTATCTCGAAGCGATCAAGCCAACCGTGAAGAGCGATCCCGTGCAGCAGGCCATCCTGCGTGCAGTGATGGATGGCATTCTGCGGGTGATGCATCCAGTCATGCCATTTGTGACGGAAGTGCTGTGGACTCCAGTCAGCTCGATCGCAACCGCGCCAGTGCAAGGAATGGATTTGCCTGCGTCGAAACTGGCTGCGACGGCGCGCTGGCCAACACCGCACGCGTCGCTCGACGATGCGAGTGCGATCGAATCGTTCGAACGAGCGCAATCTTTGGTGATGGCGATTCGCAACCTGCGCGGTGAGCGCAAGGTGAATGATCGACGGCGCATCATCCTGCACGCACCGAAAGAAATCATGTCGATCGTGGCCGATGGCGGCGGTGCGGTTGAGACGCTCGCGGGTCTGGAACGCGCCGCGCTGGTCGATGCATCCGCTCGCCCGGCTGATGCAGTCGCATTCCCGTTTCTGGGCTGTGAATTGCTGGTTTCTGGGCTAGTTGATGCGGTTGATGTCGACGCTGAACGCGCTCGTCTGGAAGAAATCATCCGCGACCGAGAGCGAGCGGCCAGCGGATTCGAAGGACGGCTAGCCAATGCTGGATATTTGGCCAAGGCGAAACCCGAGGTTGTGGTCGAGACGAGGCGTATGCTTGCACAAGTACAAGCGGATCTCGTCGCCGCTCGTCGCGCGCTTGAAGTGCTCTCGGTTAACGCTTGATGTTTCTCGTCCGATGGTTCCAGCCCAATCGTCTCGCCCAATCGTCTCGCCCAATCGTCTCGCCCATGACTAACCCCTTCTTCAACAGCAACGCGCTCAAGTTGTGTTTCTTGTTCGCACCGCTTGTGATCGCAGGCTGTGCAGTTTCGCCCGCCAACTCCCGCGGATTGTCCGCCGCAGCGACAGGCACTGTCGTGAGCGTTCCAGTTGGAAGCGCAGTCGGTGACGGCGGTGGTCAATCCATTGGCGCTCGTAACTTGACAGCAGGATCCGAAGTCGTCGTGACGCCGTGGAAGGGCGCTGTACGAAACGGATACGAAATAACAACAGAGCATTTTGAGATTCGAACCACCATTCGCAACGGCGATTTGCGTCGCTTCATGCCGATTTTCACAGAGTGCGCTCTCTTGCAATACACCAACGCGCTCGTGCCGCTGCCTGGTCCATCGAAGAAACTTCAGACATTCATCTTTGGAACACGCGATGAGTGGATCACATTCACTCGTGATCGACTCGGCGGCGATGCGGACACCTATCTTGGATTGGGGCGAGGTGGATACACAACCCAATCGGTTGCGATTCTATATGACATCGGGCCGACCGACACACTCACCATCTTGGCCCACGAAGGATGGCATCAATATTCGCAGTCTGTCTTTCGCGAAGAACTTCCAGTGTGGCTCGAGGAGGGGATCGCAACTTATATGGAGGGATATCGAGTCGATCCCTCGGGGCGTCCGATTTTCGCTGCGTGGCGTAATTTCGAGCGCTTTGACGAACTCCGCGACACTGTGCGGCGCGATGCGCTCATCCCGCTCGACCAACTGCTCGATCGCACGCCGCAACAATTTCTCAGCGACGGTCGCAATCAACTCTTGACCTATTACGCGCAGGTTTGGGCGCTCACTCACTTTCTCGCTGAAGGTGCGGATGGCAAGTATCGCAGTGCGCTCGCGCAAATATTGTCCGATGCCGTTGATGGTCGGATCGGTCAATCGCTCGCGCAGCGGATGACGACACCAGAAGATCGTCGTTCCATCGAGCGGGCGATCAGGCGTGGTGGAATTCGATCGTTGCCAGGCACACTGTTGGCGCGGGGATATTTTTCAGAAAATCTCCAAGAGATGGCCAACGATTACCAAGCATTCATCACCAAGATGTGCGAGCGTGGATCGGGCGATGCGATTTGGCGCGGAGTGTCGCCGTTGGTTCGTCGGTCGCAGAGTACGAAACCCACGACTGCCGCGACTGCCACGACATCCACGACATCCACGACACCCACGACACCCACGACACCCACGACTGCCGCGCCAGCCGCGCCAGCCGCAGCAAGTCCGCCGCGGTGATCCCAACTCATTCGATGCTGACACCACAGCAGTCGGCGATGAATTTCGTTGCGCGATCCTTCGCGTCGATCGCCATCTTGCCAAACCCCATGTGCTCATGCGGTGCGCCTGTTCGCTCGTAAGCGTGCAACTGAATCGATTGCGGATTCGCCGAACGAGCGCGGATCGCATCGATGAATCGCCGCTGCGCAACGATCGGCACCCATTCATCCAATGCAGAGTGCAGTGCCAAGACTGGACAATCGGTCCAGTGCGATAGGTGCGTAATCGGATTGAGCCGCGCCACAATTTCGGGCCGAAAACTCGCCCGACCTCGCAGGCCTTCCCAGTCGCCAGTCGTTGATTCAAGCAGCAGTCCGCGAAAATCATGCGCCGTGCATCCGCGCACAATCGCGGCCATGCCGCCTGCGCTCATTCCACCCATGACGGCGCGCTTGCAGTCAAATCCAAGTTCACCAACTTGTTCACCAACTTCACGCAAGATGGGATCGATTTCGCCCGCCGCTTGCTCGGCGATTTCAAGCGTGTGCTCACCCGACTGCATCGCTGCGATGAGCCGCTCGCCATGGCCGGGAAGATCGACCGCAACACAACCAATCCCCGCCCGCAGCAAGCGCAGATATCGACCCGGATCGAGTTCCTTCGTCACCGTTCGCCCGTGAAACCACAACAGAAATGGCACGGGCGCCGTCGCATCCTCGGGGCGCATCATCACGACCGGAACAGTTCCACCAACAAGCGAATGCCACGAACTCGCCCGTTGCAGCGATGACGGAAAGTTTCCGTTCAGATTCACCACGATTCAACTCGGCCGTGGTTCGCGCTGCGGCACATAGAACAGGATGTGCTGCTGCTGTCCATAATCGTGCATTTCAGGTCCGTCGTAGCCTGGAATTGAATAGTTGAAATCTGGCCCGATTTCTGGCACGCGCAAGACAACAAACGACTTCTCAGCAAGCACCGGTTTCAGATTGACGATGTGGTTCAAGACTCGCTCGCGCTCTTGCGCTTCCATCATCAACTCAAATGGAGGATCGACAAAAATAATATCGACGGGTGCTGGTGCCGCGGCAATCGCCCCCGGTCCAAGCGCATCGGTTTGCACCCATTGCACGCGATCCGGGCAACCGAGCGTCAGAATGTTCGCACGCAGGAATTCACCCACGAGTCGATCTTGTTCGACACACACCACTCGACTTGCACCGCGACTGGCCGCCTCAAGCCCCATCGTTCCAACACCCGCGAAGATGTCGAGCACGCGTGCCCCTTCAAACCAACCGCGCAAAATATTGAAGATCGCCTCCTTGGTCCGCGAGCCCATCGGGCGAGTTTGAGTTCCCTCGGGAATCTGAAGTTTGCGAGAGCGAAATTCGCCGCCAAGAATGTGGAGCATCACCCAATCCTAGAGATTTCTGCGTGACGAGTGGTGCGATGATGTACCGTGGTTCGTCATGCCAATCACACTGCTCGTTGCGCTCTTTTTGATCGTTCGCCCTTTGCCGAGCGACGAGATGCTCGCCGATGCAGTTCGTGTTGCGGTTGAAAAAATGGTCACGATGCAAGAGGGGCCAAGCCAAGGCGAGTGGCCATACCAAGGGGTCTATCGTGTGGGCGGGAAAATTCCCTTTGGATATCGAATCGGCGGCACATCCATCGTCGGCGAGGCTCTCTTGCGCGTGCCGGGATATGACAAGAGCCCAGAGCGACAGGCTGCGATCGCGCGCGCGACGGCGTTTGTCTGCGCGGGAATCACCGAACCGCTCTTGCAAGTCTCGACATATCAAGGCGGATACGATGTTCGAGCGTGGGCATCGTGCTATGGCGCACGCTTTCTGCTCGCACTCGAGCGCCATCACGCGATTCCCGATGGTATGGATGCGACGGTCAAGAAATCCCTCAACTGGTATCTCGACTCGTTGCAGAAGTTCGAAATTCCCCAAGTTGGTGGCTGGAATTACGCGCGCGATCCTGGCGCAGAAACACCGAGCGCCACGAGTGGTTTCATGACACCAGCGTGTTTGCAGACACTCTATGAAGCCAAAGCGATGGGATATCCCGTCGATGATGCAGTCGTCAAGCGTGGACTCGATGCGCTGGAACTCTGCCGCACTTCTGACGGCAACTTTACATATGCAACGAAGTCGCAGGCGCGAATGCAGTCGCGTCAGATACCTGGCGCAGTTGGTCGCATGGTGGCGGGGGAGACCGCGCTCTTTCTCGCCGGCCGCAGCGATCAACCCACATTGCAAGGCGCAGTCGAGGCATTCGTCCGCTACTGGAACGAACTCGAAAAGCGGCGTGCGAAGGATGGAACGCACCTTCCGCCGTACGGCGTTGCGCCGTATTACTTCTGGTATGCGCATTATCACGCCGCGCAGGCGGTGGAATTGCTTCCAGAACCGCAGCGAACAAGTCTGCGCAATCAACTGAACTGGCTGCTCTGGCAGACTCGCTCACAAGAGGGCACATGGAACGATCGCGTCTTCCCGCGGTCGGCCGCATACGGATCTGCGATGGCCGTGATGTCGGTGGTGATGCCCGAAAGTTTTCCACCAAATAAATGGAACTGACAAGCGCAGGTTGTATATTCTTAACAATCATGCCTCCGACGAAATCTCCAGAAGCCCCATCTCCGATCGCACCCATCATCAGCGGTAGCACAACTGCCGCGGTCGAACCTGTGCGTGTCAAGCCTGGACAAGTCTCCCTCGATGGTGGATGGACGATCGATGATGCGGCCGAGATGTATCAAACGCGACTGTGGGGCAAAGGATTTTTCGATATCAATGCCAAGGGACATGTCGTGGTGCGTCCGACGCGCATACTCGGTCACGAAGTTGATCTCTTCGATGTCGTCAACGGCATGCGCGAGCGCGGACTCAACACGCCGGTGCTCTTGCACTTCAGCGATCTGCTCGAGCGACGGATGCGCGATATGCGCGAAGCGTTCGCGGCGGCGATTACCGAGAATAATTACCGTGGCTCATATCTGGGCGTCTATCCGATCAAGGTCAATCAGCAACGCCGCATCGTTGAGGAAGTGCATCGCAACGGTATCGAACTTGGTTTCGGTCTCGAAGTGGGATCGAAGCCCGAGTTGCTCGCGGTGATGGGGCTGACGACCGACTCGCCCGATCGCCTGATCATTTGCAACGGATTCAAGGAAGAGAAGTACATCGAATTTGTCACGCTGGCCGCCAAATTGGGCCGCAACATCATTCCCGTCATTGAGAACATGGGCGAGCTCAAGCTCATTGTCGAATATGCGGATCGACTCGGCGTGCGGCCCAAGATTGGCGTGCGCATGAATCTTGCGACTCCGGGCGCAGGTCGATGGCGCCACTCATCTGGAGTCAAGGCGAAGTTCGGCCTCTCGCTCACTGAGGCCTTGGAAACTTTGAACTTCCTGAAAGAGCGTGGCATGGAGGATTGTTTCCAGTTGCTCCACTGCCACATGGGAAGCCAGATTCATGACATCCGTCAAGTGAACTCAGGTGTCAACGAACTCGCGCGCATTTATGTCGAGCTCGTCAAGATGGGCGCTGGTCTGAAATATCTCGATGTCGGCGGCGGCATGGGGATCGATTACGACGGCAGTCAGACCGCGTTTGAGTTTTCAACCAACTATTCCCTCCCCGAGTATGCCAGCTCGATCGTCTACAAGGCGATGACGGTCTGCGATGAAGAGGGTGTTGATCATCCGATCATCGTGACCGAGTCTGGCCGCGCAATGGTCGCGCAACAGTCGGTATTGATCTTTGATGTTCTGGGATCCAATCGCCCCGATCGATCGGCGCCACCCACATCTCTCGCTGGCATCCCGATGGTGGACGGCGAATTGCCGCGTCCGCTCGTCGATCTCTGGGAACTTTTGCAGTCGATTAGCGAACGCAGATTGCTCGAGCAATATCACGATGCGCTCGAGGCGCGCGAAGAAGCCATGCGCCTCTTCTCGGTCGGATATTTGCCCCTGCAACACCGTGCATTCATCGACCAGCTCTTTTGGGCGATCTGTGCAAAGATTCGCGATAAGGCCAAGGACATGGGCGATCACACACCCGAGGAATTGTCGGATCTCGATTCGACGCTCAGCGACATTTATTTCTGCAATCTGTCGATCTTCCAAAGTCTGCCCGACATTTGGGCGATCAATCAGCTCTTTCCCATCATGCCAATTCACAGGTTGGATGAGCGACCAACCCGCAAAGCGACTCTTGCTGACATCACCTGCGATTCGGATGGCAAGATCGATCGCTTTGTGGACGATCATGACATCAAGAAGTTTGTTGAACTGCACGACTATGCCGAAGGTTCAACCTATCTGCTCGGCGCGTTCCTTGTTGGTGCATACCAAGAGACGCTGGGCGACTTGCACAATCTTTTCGGTGACACTCATGTCGCCCACATCAAGCTCGATGAGAACGGTCAGTGGTGGGTGGACGAAATCGTCGAGGGAGATTCCATTGCCGAAGTCCTCAAGTATGTGCAGTTTGACGCAACGCAATTGGCCGCAGAAATTCGCCGCGAATGCGAACGCGCGGTGCGCAAGAAACAATTGACTCCCAAGGAGAGCAAATTGTTTATGAAAATCTACGAGGGTGGATTGGCTGGTTATACATATCTCGAGCCCAATCGCACCGCGCCTGAGGCGTGATGTGGGTGAGTCGGCATGGGTTTGCTCGATGACGATTTGTCAGCCTCGCGATAAATTGATCGGCGTCGTTGGTACTCTGCGCATCAATGAAAAACTCCAAGTCATTTATCGGGTGGATGATGCTGGTGGGGGCGGTGATCTTCGGCGGGGGGTGTGGCGATGGCAACTCGAAGTCCAATCAACAGTCCGCCAAGGCCGAGCAAGGGGCTGCGCCTGTCAGTGCGCTCTCGGTTGATTCTTGGGCCGAGGTGCTTGAGCAAAGTCCAGACCCCAAGGTTGTTACCGATGCCGACTTGCTCAAGCGCATTGTGGAAACAAAGTTGCCGTGGCGTGTGCGGGACAAGAAGTCAGGCATGGAAATGTTGCTGGTGCCGCCGGGGAAGTTTGTGATGGGAATGAGTCCGGGGGATGAGGAGGGCGTGGTAGTTGAGGAAATTTTCGCAGAAAAATTTCCTCAACTAAAATATTCCGAGCGTCCCGCCCATGAAGTGACCATTACAAAAGCGTTTTATCTCGGCAAGACCGAGGTCACGCAAGAGCAGTGGGTGAAGGTGATGAAGAGTAATCCCAGCTATTTTTCGGATGCCAACTTGCGCGACGCCGCAATTCAAAGGGACATTGATGCTGGCCTTACCAAGCAAGAGGCGCAGGCAAAGTTGGGGCCTGATGTATCCAAGACCTTGCTAAATCCGGTGGAACAAGTTTCATGGGACGATTGCCAGAAGTTCTGTGCGGCAACAGGTCTTCGATTACCGACGGAAGCAGAGTGGGAATATGCATGTCGCGCGGGTGTTCGCAAGCCGCGTTACGGTGAGCTTGCGGCGATTGCGTGGGATTACGAGAACTCTGCCGAGACGACGCATCCCGTCGGCAAGAAATTACCGAATGCTCTTGGGTTTCATGACACGCTGGGCAATGTCTGGGAGTGGTGCAACGATTATTTCCAAGGCGATTATTACAAGGAGTGCATAGATGGCGTGGTGGATCCGAAGGGACCATCAAGAGCCCCCTTCCGTGTGTTGCGCGGCGGCTCTTGGAGCGTTCTACTCCAAGTACTGCCGCGGGTCGCTGCGTGGCAACCCCTCGCCCGGCGGCGCCTTCAACTGCGTCGGCTTCCGGTCTGCGAGGACTCCGTAATTCCATTTACCCATCTTTCATCTTCCCTCTACTCTCTTTCCTTTACACTTTCCGACCTCCGACTCCGATGGCTGTGATTCCGACCGCCAACAAAAAATTTTTTTTCGATGATTTTTCGGCTCCCACCGCCGCCTCCCACACTCGGCAATGCCAACGCGATGAGCGCCTTGCGAAATCGATCCAAGATGTCCTAACTGACACGACGCAGGTTTCTTCGCAGGGTATAGGTTGGGCGGGTCTGACAAACCGCCACGACCTGTCACCCATATGCAGGGGATATACCAGCCAACGCCCAAGGAATTCGCCGAATCAAGTCAGCGCAATGATGTCCCGGCTGACCAGATTTCTCGCGATGAAAGTGAACTTGAATTATGGACAAGACCAAGACCAATTGGCACTTGGCCGTTCTGAGTAACGCCACTTTTCACCGTCCGCCACTCACCACGAAAATCAGATACAACACAACCGATAATCATGGTATCGTACCGTCATGATTGAACGCTCCGCTTGTCTGGATGCAATTCGTTCGGCGCTTGCGCGCAGCCGGATTGTCACGCTGATCGGTCCGCGCCAGTGCGGGAAGACGACGCTTGCGCGCGAGTTTCTTGCGGAAGATTCGGCGAACTATTTCGATCTGGAGGATCCCGCCAGTCTGTCTCGCCTGGCTGAGCCGATGACGGCGCTTGGCTCGCTGAAGGGGTTGGTGGTTATTGATGAGGTGCAGCGTCGCCCCGATTTATTTCCGATGCTCAGAGTGTTGGTGGATCGCAAGGGATTCGCGGGCAGATTTCTTATTCTCGGCAGTGCCACTGGTGATTTGCTCCGGCAGTCGTCGGAGACTCTGGCCGGTCGGATGGAGACTCTGACGCTCCGCGGTTTCAACCTGGGTGAGTTGGGCAATCCGGCACCTGGGCGGCATTGGTTGCGCGGCGGATTTCCCTTGTCTTATCTGGCGGCCAGCGGTGCCGGCAGCGCGGCCTGGCGCAAGAATTTTATCCAGACTCTGCTGGAGCGCGATCTGCCGCAATGGGGTGTGCGCACGCCATCGTCGGCCTTGTGGCGGTTCTGGTCCATGCTGGCACACTATCACGGGCAAACATGGAACGCGGCGGAACCCGCCCGCGCCATGGGCGTGAGTGAATCCACTACACGCCGCTATCTCGATGTGCTGACGGATGCGTTCATGGTGCGCCAGTTGCAGCCCTGGCATGCCAATGTGAGCAAACGCCAGGTCAAGGCGCCCAAGATATACATCCGCGATTCCGGCCTGCTGCACCAGTTGCTTGGCATCCGCAACGATCGGGAACTCCTGACGCATCCCAAGATTGGCGCCTCATGGGAAGGTTATGTAGTGGAGGAGGTGCTGGCGGCCGTGCAGCCCGATGAAGCGTACTTCTGGGCGACGCATCAAGGCGCTGAAATTGACCTGGTATTACGCAAGGATGGGCGATTGTTAGGTGTCGAATGCAAGCGCACGGACGCGCCACGGCTGACTCCCTCATTGCGCATCGCGCTGGAGGATTTGCAGCTCGAACGCATCGCCGTGGTTTATCCGGGTTCGAAACGATTTTCGATTGCGTCGGCGGTCGAGGCCGTGCCTTTGCACGATGTATGGCGGGGTGGCCTGTTCGTCGGCGGGGCGCGCCACGGCAGCGAGTGAGCGATGGCATTGCGCCCTGCACGCGGAGAGCGAGTCTGTCAGCAATGCGATGTATTGAGCGGCGCAGTGGGTATCATTCGCACGAATGAAGAACGCGCACTCATTAATCGGGCGGATGATGCTGGTGGGGGCGGTGATCTTCGGCGGTGGTTTGAGCGAGAGCAACTCGAAGTCCAATCAACAGTCGGCAACGGCGAAGCAAGAGGCTGCACCTGTCAGTGCGCTCTCGGTTGATTCTTGGGCCGAAGTGCTTGAGCAAGAACCCGACCCCAAGGTTGTCACCGATGCCGACTTGCTCACGCGCATCGTGGAGACAAAGTTTCCTTGGCGCGTGCGGGACAAGAAGTCAGGCATGGAAATGTTGCTGGTGCCGCCGGGGAAATTCGTGATGGGAATGAGTCCTGGGGATCGGGCGAGCAATCATGAGAAGCCGGCCCACGAAGTGATCATCACGAAAGCGTTTTATCTCGGCAAGACCGAGGTCACGCAAGAACAGTGGGTGAAGGTGATGCAGAGTAATCCCAGCAATTTCCCGGATTCCATCTCTCGCGACGCCGAAATTCAAAAGGACATAGATGCTGGTCTTGCCAAGCAAGAGGCAAAGGCGGGTCTTGAGTCACCCAATGCCTTGCTGACATCGCGCAATCCAGTAGAAACTGTCTCATGGGACGATTGCCAGAAATTCTGTGCGGCAATAGGTCATCGATTACCGACGGAAGCAGAGTGGGAATACGCATGTCGTGCCGGCGTTCGCAAGCCGCGCTACGGCAAAGTTGCCGAGATTGCGTGGTTTAACGAGGACTTTACGAATAACCCAGCCAAGACTACGCAGCCCGTCGGCAAGAAATTACCGAATGCACTTGGGTTTTACGACACACTCGGCAATGTATGGGAATGGTGCAACGATTATTTCCAAGGCGATTATTACAAGGAGTGCATAGATGGCGTGGTCGATCCGAAGGGGCCATCACGCGGCTTCCGCGGCCGTGTGTTGCGCGGCGGCTCTTGGATCGACCCCACTGGCCACTGCCGCGGGTCGGCGCGTTTCTACAGCAGCATCGACCGCGCCGACGGCCTCGTCGGTTTCCGGTCCGCGAGGACTCCCTGATTTCCTCTGCCCATCTTCCATCTTACCCTTTACCATTTTTCCTTGATTCGTTGCGACTGCGACTCCGTTTTCCAGCGCCTCACCGCATCCCCGCGCACCTCGCTGCACTGACGACCTAACGCCCGATCGCAATCCAGCGCATCCGCTGCGAGAGAGAAAAAAACCCAACTGAGTTGCGCAGTCCGCGCTCATGCGAAATGTTGTCGAAGATGAGTCGGTTTATCGTTGCACACCTTCGTCGTATGCAGTTCAATAAAATTGCGCCGTCGATTTAGGTGCAGATCGCGAATTGGCCACAGCGAGGGCGGTGGGGCGCGACACGGCAGCGAGTGAGCGCTCGCTACTGCGCCATGCACGCGGAGAGCGAGTCTGTCAGGAATGCGATGGATTGAGCGGCGCAGTGGGTATCATTCGCACGAATGAAGAACGCGCATTCATTGATCGGGCGGATGATGCTGGTGGGGGCGGTGATCTTCGGCGGCGGGTGTGGCGATGGCAACTCGAAGTCCAATCAACAGCCGGCAACGGCGAAGCAAGAGGCTGCACCTGTCAGTGCGCTTTCGGTTGATTCTTGGGCCGAAGTGCTTGAGCAAGAACCCGATCCCAAGGTTGTCACCGATGCCGACTTGCTCAAGCGCATCATGGAGACAAAGTTTCCTTGGCGCGTGCGGGACAAGAAGTCAGGCATGGAAATGTTGCTGGTGCCGCCGGGGAAATTCGTGATGGGAATAAGTCCTGGGGATGAGGAAGACGACGACGACTTTGAGAAGCCGGCCCACGAAGTGACCATCACGAAAGCGTTTTATCTCGGCAAGACCGAGGTCACGCAAGAACAGTGGGTGAAGGTGATGCAGAGTAATCCCAGCATGTTTCAGGAATCCAGAGGTCAGAATCGCGACGCCGCAATTCAAAGGTACCTAGATGGTGGTCTTACCAAGCAAGAGGCGCAGGCAAAGGTGGGTCCTGATTTACCCAATATCTTGCCGACAGCGCGCAATCCAGTAGAAAATGTCTCATGGGACGATTGCCAGAAGTTCTGTGCGGCAACAGGTCTTCGATTGCCGACCGAGGCGGAATGGGAATATGCGTGTCGGGCGGGGACGACAACGCCGCAGTATGGAGCGGTGAACGATATTGCGTGGTACTGGCAAAACTGGCCCGTTTCTGGCACACAGGCCGTTGCAGGCAAACTGCCCAATGCGTTTGGCTTGTATGACATGCTGGGCAATGTGCTGGAGTGGGTGTATGACGGGTACGGCGGCTATCAGTACGCTCTAACAACTGAAATCGTTAGTCATTCGGGAGATATGTCAGGCACAAGCTACCGTGTGAAGCGCGGCAGCTCTTGGAATGTCAGCTCCAACTTCTGCCGTGCGTCCGCGCGTGGCTCCGGCCACCACATCAAGATCGATGGCTACACCGGTTTCCGTTCCGCGAGGACTCCCTGATTTTCTCTGCCCATCTTCCATCTTTCCCTTTACCATTTTTCCTTTACATTTTCCGACTCCGCCTCCCAGCGCATCCGCTGCGAGAGAGAAAAAAACCCAACTGAGTTGCGCAGTCCGCGCTCATGCCGAAATGTTGTCGAAGCATGAGTCGGTCATCGTTGCACACCTTCGTCATATGCAGTTCAATAAAATTGCACAGTCGATCTCAGGTGCGGATCGTTCGGCATTGCGCCCTGCACGCGGAGAGCGAGTCTGCCAGCAATGCGATGGATTGATCGGCGCAGTGGGCTACCATTCGCACAAATGACGAACGCGCACTCATTGAGCGAGCGGATGATGCGGGTGGGGGCGGTGGATTGAGCGAGAGCAACTCGAAGTCCAATCAACAGTCGGCCAAGGTCGAGCAAGGGGTTGCACCTGTCAGTGCGCTCTCGGTTGATTCTTGGGCCGAAGTGCTTGAGCAACGCCCAGACCCCAAGGTTGTCACCGATGCCGACTTTCTCAAGCGCATCGTGGAGACAAAGTTTCCTTGGCGCGTGCGGGATAAGAAGTCAGGCATGGAAATGTTGCTGGTGCCGCCGGGGAAGTTCGTGATGGGAATGAGTCATGGGGATCTGGAGGGCGACGAAGACGAGAAACCCGCCCACGAAGTGACCATCACGAAAGCGTTTTATCTCGGCAAGACCGAGGTTACGCAAGAACAGTGGGTGAAGGTGATGCAGAGTAATCCCAGCAAGTTTCAGGAATCCAGCGGCCCGACTCGCGACGCCGAAATCCAAACGGACATAGATGCTGGTCTTACCAAGCAAGAGGCGCAGGCAAAGGTGGGTCCTGATTTACCCAATACCTTGCCGACAGCGCGCAATCCAGTAGAAAAAGTCTCATGGGACGATTGCCAGAAGTTCTGTACGGCAACAGGTCTTCGATTACCGACGGAAGCGGAGTGGGAATATGCATGTCGTGCTGGTGTTCACACGCCGCGCTACGGCGAGCTTGCCGAGATTGCGTGGATGAAAGAAAACTCAGCCGCGGCGTTGCATCCTGTCGGCAAGAAATTACCGAATACCCTTGGGTTTTATGACACACTCGGCAATGTATGGGAGTGGTGCAACGATTATTTCCAAGGCGATTATTACAAAGATTGCATAGATGGCGTGGTCGATCCGAAGGGACCACCAAGTGGCCGCAATCGTGTATTGCGCGGCGGCTCTTGGGGCAGTGGCTCCGACCGCTGCCGCGCGTCCGGGCGCAGCGTCAACACGCCCGTCTACGCCACATCCTTCATCGGTTTCCGGTCTGCGAGGACTCCCTGATTCCCTTTTCCCTATTTTCTTACGCCGCGAAAACCTCCAAAACTCAAGTGCACTTTGGGCTTGCTTCACTTTGCCCACCTGTATTGAGGTGCCCTGTCACCCTGTCATCCGTTCCGCGCGGACTCCGTAATTCCATTTTCCTATTTTCTCTCTTTCCTTTTTCCTCACTTAAATCCGCGCTCGGTGCCAAAAAGTCCTTAGCACATCGAACGCGGTTGCCAGGTCGATCGCCACAAGCCCGGCCTGAACCGCCATTGCGGGAAACTCTACCGCCCATGCGGCAGGTGGCGGATCAAGTTCATGGGGTGCTGATCTTCCACCACGGCGATTGAAGGTTGCGCGGAGCGCGTTTCGAACTTCGTCAGCATCAAGCTTGCCGCGTTCGATAAGAAGCACCATGTCCACCAAGTCGCGCGATCGGGTATTCACGCGATCGGTCCACGGATGCGTGTAGGCATGGATTTTCTCGGCAAATTGCTGCGACTTGGGAATGGCCAGTACCGTGGCCGGCGCAAGACCCGCGAACCCTAGTAAATCATCACAGACGAGTGACTCGGCCATACCGAACTCCGCATCGCCGAAGCCGATGTCGATGTGGAACTGCGCGAATACACGCCCCGCCATGCTGGCCGTGACGCCGAACGCACCACCGCCATCGGGCGCGCCGGTCAATTCCTTGCGCGCCGGTGCAACAACGAACACGAAGTGGTCGTCAAGGTCGCGATGCGCTGCGGCAGCGAGTGCCTCGTGTGTGTGGCCGAGTCGCGCATCGAGCGTGGTAGAGCGCACGGGTCCGCGCAGTGTCAGGTCGAGATCGCGCGTGAAGCGCGCCCGAGGGCGAAACCTCAGTTCAAGCGCATACCCGCCCTTGAGCAGCCACGGTGGTGATGGCTCATGGAACAGCCTCGCGAGAAGCCGCTCGATGGCCACCTTCAGGCGAAGACCCTGAATATGCGTGCCGCGCTCTAAAGCCACGGAGCGCAGGCGGACCTCGAGTGCCTGCAGGAAGGCTGCAGCACTTGCGTATGAATGCGTCATCGTGCGCGTCCGGCCCGTCTGAATACTGGAGGCATTTTGTCGCGTTGGGCGAGCAGCGAACGGAGTCCGCTCATGGTAATCATGCCGCGCTTCTGTGCGGCGCGCGCGGCGCGGACAAACTGTTCGGCTGGTAGCGTGGGGTCAACAGCAAGGTCGCGGAGAGTTCGCAGCGGTGTTGTCGCGGGGACAGCGTCGAAGGCCTGCATCTCATGGTGTGCGACATGCCCGATGTGCAGTGTGCATCCACGCGGCGCTCGCTTGCGGAAGCCGAGTGGCACTGTCAGATGGATGAGGCTCGGGATCGCCTCTGAGAGTTCATGCATGGCAAGCGCAGTGTGGTGTGAGCAGACCGCTTGCGGGCGGTCATCGCGCGCACGGCTCCAGAGCCAGAGTCGGATGAGATCGCCATATTCGCTGTGTGGAAGTGTGGAAATGCGGTA
>Ga0209702_10006312_pt1 | contig 15341 bp, 6 predicted proteins | sample FRY01_FD_187210 | JGI IMG/M metagenome (GOLD analysis project Ga0209702, IMG submission 187210) | Freshwater microbial communities from Lake Fryxell liftoff mats and glacier meltwater in Antarctica - FRY-01 (SPAdes) (version 2) | ecosystem: Environmental > Aquatic > Freshwater > Ice > Glacier... | reverse complement strand
GCCGGCGTTGATCTCTGGCACCACCACCACCTTGAGGTCTTGCGTTTCCTTCGCGATGTCGGCGCTGCCCTCCATCAGCACGGCGGCGTTCACGCCTTTCATTTGCAGATTGTTGGTGCTGGCCACACCTTGGCTGATGCCAACGTCTCCGCGCACAAAATCAAAAGCAAAACCTTCAGAAAACACGTCCCTGAAATCCAGCGCCAAACGGCGCGGCAATGACTGCAAACTCAGTACGCCCAGCAGCTTGGCCAGACCAGGATCAGCTTTTAAAAACTGACCTGATTCAATATTGACATTGAACTGGCCACTCATGCTGGGGTAATCCAGACTCAGCGGCGAGCCCGCCCAGGCGACCCGGCCTTCCATCTTGCCCCTGCCGCGCCGCACCACATCGGCCATGCCAAAGCGGTTGAGCAGCAAACCCGAATCGAGAATATCCAGCTTGAAATTCATCACCGTCCGCCTGCGCTCAGCCGCCGGTCGCTGCTCGCGCGGCCCCACCCCAAGTGTTTGGGCATTGATGGCTGCCCAGTTGCCAGTGGCTGTCAGCACGGCTTCAGGCATGATGACGTTGAACTTGTTCAGCCGCCATTCACGCGGACTGCCTTCGCCGGTGCCTGACATGCTGGCACGGTTGACAGCATCAACTTCAATGCGGCCCAATTTTTTACCGCGCAGCTCCAGGTCGTCCACCACAATGTCCAACGCCGGGATGCTGGCAGGCTGCCCACCGAGAATATTTTCGACATCATTGGCTGTGCCTTGCCCCAGACTCAAACGCGACAAGCGTGCAAAAATGCGCCCGGCATTGGTACTGCCCGGCTGGCGAAATTCAAGGTACCCATTGAGCTCGGTGGCGTCCAGATTGGCACGCCAAGTGGGCCCATCCCGGGTGCCACCGACCACCAAATTGTTTAACTTGCGTCCCCCCACCAACAGCTCTTTGGCGCGTATCGCGATCTGGTTGGGCAGATAGCTCTGCGCCTGCTGAGCCGCACCAGATGCTGCAACCGACACTGCTGCCGGGCTACTGCCCACGGTGCTTGAGAACACTTTTTCCCATGCGTCCACATTGAAACTGTCAAGCTTGATGTTGGCGGCCACACCGGCTTCTGGCAAGGGCGATGACTCATCGGCCTCCAGCCCCACGGCAATGCTGCCGCGAATGACGCGGGCTTGTTCTGCGCTGATGTCACGCACATATTGCGCCGACACAATATTGCCGGCAGTAAAAGCCAGCTGATCTTGCAGCTTTTGCCCTGGTGCCATGGATTCGCGCACCAGCGTGTTTTCAAAACGCAAGGCCAATACGGCGTCGGCGCCTTTGTTCAAGGGGGCTGGCAAGCTCAGAGCCATGCCTTGCAGGTTGCTGGTCACCACCACTTCAGCAACACCGCGCCTAAAGCCCAAAACTGCGTTGTAGGCGGTACTGCCACTGGCGTTCTGCGCCAGACGTGAAGCCAGGCCCATGCCTTTGGCTTGCTGGATGCTTTCAGCCGACACCGTTCCCTGCGCCCTGAAAACCGTGCCTGCCTCGGGCTCCATGCCGGGGCCTGAAGCGCGAGTCGGCGGCTTCATGCCGCCTTCAAAACGCACATCGCCGCCCAACAACCGGGCCTGCGCCGAGGGCACGCTAAAACCAGCTTCGGTAAAATTCACGATCCCCTTCAAGCGCGAAAGTGGCGGTGTTTCAAGTGAAAACTGTGCGTCATTGCCAGGCAATGTCACGGAGCCCTGCACCTTCGTTTTGTCGATGTTGTTGAGCGGCAAATTCAGTCGAAAACTGTAGTCAGCCGGGCCGCTGGCTACTGTTTTAGCCAGTGCATTGCCCATCATGGTGGCCAGTGGCGACGTGTTGACAAAGCTCAGCGCTTCATTAAGCGGGCCTTTCAGTTGGGCCTGTACAACTACTGCAGCCGAATTCATCAGGTTCGGGATGCGCGCATCAGCCCTGACCACTTGCATGCCGGGCAAGCCCACTACCTTGGCAACCACGCCGTTGACTTCAAGCGCAGCCCGGTTAAAAACCAACTCGGCGGTGACGTCGCTTAGCGCCGGCCAGGGCGCGGCCTCTTTGGGTTGAATGGCCCGGGGAACATAGGCAAAAGTGCCGTTTTTAACCTTGGCTGATATTTTGAAATCACCCTTGGAAGGGTCGGCAAACGGGATGTCATCAACTGCGCCTTTGACCAAAAACCTGACATCGCTGACCTCGCCTTGCACCACCGCATCACGCACATAGTGGCGCACCGGGTCGGCCAGTACCAGCGGCAAGTAGCGGTGTACCCTGGCACCGTTGCCCCGGGTCAACACGCCTTGCAAGTCCAGCACGCCGAGTGAGCCTGGGTCGGGCGCGCCAGCGCGGGTCTGGCCGGAGCGCCAGCTGGCCTGCGCAGTGCCCTGGGCATCAGCGCTAGAGAAGGCTATGTCGCGCATCTGGACGTCAATGTTGCGGCCTGTCCACTTCCATTGGGCATCCATCGACAACCGGTCCAGCAGCACCCGTGGGTCTTCAAATACCCCCGGCAAATCAAGGTGGCCTTGGGTGATCACAACTTTGGCCTTGCCTGCGGCCTGCGTCAGGTCAAAGTCAATCGCTGCGTTCTTGATGCCAGGTCTGCCTGGCTGCTGATGCGGCGCAGCAGAGCCCAACCCCTGCGCTGCATTGCGGCGCGGTATCTGGCTCGGCATGGCTGCCACTTCCAGCCCACTGACGCGGCCTTTGGCGCTGTAGCTCAGATCGCCATTGACAGGCACTTGCCAGCGCGCATCCAGCGTTTCGACCAGGCCTTTGGGCGAAAAGGAAGCGATCAGTGCATGCGTCGTCGTGCCTAGCGGCAAGCGGTTGGCAATTTGAGCCACCGCTGCCAGGTCAAGGCGGTCGGCTTTCAATTCGTTTTTCTGCTCGGTTTGCCCTGCCGTGCCGCTGCTGGTCACGGCCAGGTTACCGCCCGGCCATTGCAAACCGTCCGGCGTATCAAAGCGCAGGTTTTCGGTGGCGAATTCAAACCCATCGTTCAAGCGCTTGCCGCCGACGCGCCCCGTCACTGACGCAAGCGCCAGCGGCTCCAGGGTTTTGCCGAGCTGAACATTGACGTCGTGCAATGCGACATCCAGCGTTGCGGCGCTTGGCTGTCCTTTGCTGATGTCGGCCCAGGCGCGCAAGCTGCCGCTGCCTGAGCGCGGGTCGATGCCGAAGGTGTTGGGCACATACTGCTTGATGCGCGACACATCAGCCACGCGGCTGAACTCGGCGTACAGCTGACCCGACCAGTCAGCAAAGTGCCCAGCGCCTTTGGACAGCAGCGGCTGCCTGAACTGGCCGCGCAGACTGAAGCCGTCGCCCCACTCTGGTGGCGGTGTTGCATCAATACGAAAAGCGTGTCTGCGTGTGCTGTTTCGCATCACGGCATCAACCTGGCTTAAAGCCAGCGGTGGGGCTTTGGTTTGTTCGTCGGTCCAGCGCAATGTGCCGCCCCGAATGACAAATTCTGCCTGCGAGAAAATCCAGTCTGCTGTGTCGTTGTTGTCGGTGGCCTGGTTGATGTCCAGGCCACCGATATAAATTTTCCCGTCCAGCGTGCGGGTGATGTCGAGTACTGGCTGCTCAATCACCAGTTGCTCAAAACCGCCACCCCACAGGGATGCAGGCGACAGCGCTGCCACCACACGCGGCAAGCGCAGGGCTTCGCGGCCTGAAGCGTCTGTCAAGGTGACATCGCGCAGTTCAAACGATGGAATCAGGCCTTCAGAGCGGGCCGTGATCTGCCCAATGCGAACTGGCACACCCAGCGCCTTGCTGGCTTGTATTTCAAGGCGCGGGCGAAAATCTTCAATACGCGGCACAATCCAGCCGTGCAGCAAACCCCAGGCTGCGCCAAACAGCAACCAGAAAGTAACCACCAGCCACAGAGCCACGCGTGCAGCCACAGCCAGCCACTTCAAACGAGGGGACGCAAGGGTTTGCACTAGGGGTGTTGTCTGAATCATTGGCATGAGAATTATGACTGTCCGTATCGCCTCAAGAGTTCCCCACCCCATGAAGTGTTGTGACTTACTGTGATGAATTCAAGGCCGAGCATGGTTGATGCGTCCGGTTACTCGCGTTTTGTGCAGCGCATCCGCCGTCGTTATGACGCCCAACGACCATTGCTGCCGCCCGGCGAGCCGAGGCGTGCCAGCATGGAGAGCGCGCTGCTGGCCTTGCGCGCAGAAGGTTTGGAGACGGGCGCGGCGCTGCGGGTGCTGCGTCAACTGGTGATCGAGCGGCTGGTGGTACTTGACTGTGAGGGCCTGCCTGCCGAGCAGGCTGCGCTCGGTGTGGTGACCTGCGCCATGACCGAGCTGGCCGAGCTGGCGCTCGATGTGGGGATGCTTGAATCGCGCACCACCCTGGACGCGCAGTACGGCCCGCCGCAAGCCGAAAGTGGCATTGCTGCCCAGATGTGGGTTATCGGCATGGGCAAGCTGGGCGCGCGTGAGCTCAATGTCTCCAGCGACATCGACCTGATTTATGTCTACGACCATGATGGCCAAACCGCCGGAAGGCCTGGCGCCAGTGAAGGCGAAGCCAGGCGCAGCCGGATCTCCAACCACGAGTATTTTGCGCACCAGGTCAAGGCGATTTATGCGCTGGTGGGCGAGATCACCGAGCATGGTTTTGTGTTTCGGGTGGACCTGGCGCTCAGGCCGCACGGCGGCTCTGGCCCGGCGGCGATGTCGCTTGGCGCTCTGGAAGATTATTTTCAGGCTCAAGGCCGTGAATGGGAGCGCTTTGCCTGGCTGAAAAGCCGGGTCGTGGCCCCCGGCGTACACGTGCGCGAGGGCAGTGCGCAAGCGCTGCGCGGTGCGGTGCTGCCGTTTGTCTTCAGGCGCTATCTGGACTACAGCGTGTTTGATGCGCTGCGCATTTTGCATCGGCAAATACGCGAGCACGCGGCCAGGCGCAGTGCCGGCCGGCCCGAGCGGGCCAACGACGTGAAGATGTCGCGCGGCGGCATTCGGGAGATTGAATTTACCGTGCAGCTGCTGCAAGTGGTGCGCGGCGGGCAGTTCCCCGAGCTGCGCACGCGCCGTACGGTCGATGCCTTGCAGCGGCTGGCGCATGCGGGCCTGATGAGCCAGGACACGGCCGATGCGTTGGTGCGTGCTTACGATTTTTTGCGCCGTGTTGAGCACCGCATCCAGTATCTGGATGACCAGCAAACCCACGTACTGCCTACCCGCGATGACGACCTGGCGTGGATTGCACAAACACTGGGTTACAGCAATTGCTGTCCGTTTTTGCATGACCTGGACACGCACCGCGAACTGGTGGCGGATGAGTTTGACAAGCTGCTGGGCGGCAAACCTGATTGCAAGGGCTGTACCAAAGGTGTTAACCCGCCTGATGCCCAAGCCAGCGCCGCGCCCATGCTTGATGACCTGCTGGAGCATCTGTCCAGCCAGTGGCCCGCGCAGTTCAGGGCGCGTCTGCAGCAATGGCGCACCCATCCCAAGGTGTTGGCGCTGCGCGACGAGTCGCGCGCCCGGTTAAGCCAACTGGTGCAGCGCACCGCTTTGTGGCTCAGCGAAGGCAGCGTCAGCGAAGAAGCCGCCCTGCGGATCATGGACTGGATAGAGCCCTTGCTGCGCCGCGAGAGTTATCTGGCTCTGCTGCTGGAGCGCCCGCAGGTCCACCAGCGCCTGCTGCGGTTGTTGGGTGCGGCCAAATGGCCCGCGCGTTATTTGCTGTTGCATCCCGGCGTGATTGACGAACTCGCCAGCGACGCCATGCTGCACGAGCGTTTTGACAGCGCCAGCTATTCGCAAGAACTCAAAGCGCGTTTGACATCGCTGCAAATCACCGGGGAGGACGATGAAGAAACCTGCCTGAATTTGCTGCGCCGCGCGCACCACGCCGAGGTGTTTCGTACGCTGGCGAGGGATGTAGAGGGCACACTCAGCGTAGAGCAGGTGGCCGACGATTTGAGCGCCCTGGCTGAAGCAACGCTCGCGATGACGCTGGACTGGTGCTGGCAGCGGCTTAAAAACAAGCACCGTGAGTCGCCGCAACTGGCCATCATTGCCTACGGAAAACTGGGTGGCAAAGAGCTCGGCTACGGCAGCGATCTGGACATTGTGTTTGTCTACGAAGACGACCACGAACAGGCCAGCGAGGTCTATGCGTTGCTGGTGCGCAAACTGATCAACTGGCTGACGGTTAAAACCAGCGAGGGTGATCTGTTTGAGATCGACACCGCCCTGCGGCCCAACGGCAATTCTGGTTTACTCGTCACAAGCTTTGCGGCCTTCGCCAACTACCAGCAGCAGCGCGGTAGCAACACGGCATGGACCTGGGAACACCAGGCCATCACTCGCGCCAGATTTGTTTTGGGGACAGAGCCTTTGCGCCAGCAGTTTGAGTCCATCCGCGAAGGCGTGATCACGGCTCCACGCGATGCAGCGCTGCTGCGTCTTGAGATCGTCGCCATGCGTGACAAGGTGCGAGCGGCACGCCCGGTGAAGGGCGATTTGTTTGATGTCAAGCACAGCCGGGGTGGCATGGTCGATGCCGAGTTTGTGGTGCAGTACCTGGTGTTGTCGCAGTCCGCACAGCACCCTGCGCTCAGGGCTAATGTGGGCAATATTGCCTTGTTGCAACGCGCTGAGGCTGCTGGCCTGCTGGCGCGCGGCTTGGGCGAGGCTGCAGCCAAGGCTTACCGCGCGCTCCGGCGCGTGCAGCACCAGGCTCGCCTGAATGAAGCGCCGACCCAAGTCGCACCTGATGTGCTGCAAACGGAACGCGCAGCCGTTCTGGCTTTGTGGGCGGCAGTTTTTATGGATGTAAGCGTATTCCCGTAGGGGTTTCGGGTCGCTGCATCAGCAAACGGCCGAAAACACGCAAAATAGCGCTTGTTTTATTTCAAGCCCGAAAACCATTTTCCATGAGCAATCCAGACAGGTTTGGCAAACGTGGCCTTTTTGCCATCTTCCCGCTGATAGGCATAGCTTTTGCGCTGGGTGGCTGCGCCGTCAATGTGCCACCGCCAGCGGTGACTGTGGCTGCGCCGCCGCAGTGGTATGCCAGTTTGCCCACATCCAACTCGGCAAATAGCCTGCCGCACAACGGCAGCTTGAGCACCCTGTCGCTATGGTGGCAGCAGCAAAACGAGCCGCTTTTGGTGGAGTTGATTGATGCCGCGCAACGCGTTGGCCCTTCAGTGATTACTGCGCGCGCTAATATTGAGCAAGCGCGCGCCGCACGCAGTATTTCTGGCGGGGCGTTGCTGCCATTGCTGGATGGCCTGGGCAGCGTCAGCCGCGGTTCAGTGCCGCAAGGAAGCGGAGCGAGCGGCACAAGTGGCGCCGGTTCGGGCTCAACGATTGCCACCACGGCTCAATTGGGCCTGCAAGCCAGTTGGGAGATTGACGTGTTTGGCAAAAATGCGGCCACGCGTGATGCCGCGCAGGAACGCCTGTTGGCCAGCCAGGCCCAGTGGCACGACGCGCGCGTGGTGGTAGCAGCTGTTGTGGCTGGTCAGTACTACAGCTTTCGGTCGTGTGAAAAGCAACTTGCCATGACGGCACTTGATGCACAGTCGCGTGCGCAGACCAGCCGCCTGACCGCGCTGGCAGCGCAAGCCGGCTTTGGCGCGCCAGCCGTTTCTGCTTTGGCCAGAGCCAGCGCCGCCGAGGGCGCCAGCCGCCTGATTCAGCAGCGCGCGCAGTGCGCCGTCATGATGAAAACGCTGGTCGCGCTGACCGCATTGGACGAACCGCTGCTCGCCCAAAAACTGGAACGCTCGCTGCTGGTCGCCCCTGACGGCCAGCCCCAGCGACCCATTGTGAATGTGGCCAGCGTGCCCGCCCAGGCGCTTGGCCAAAGGCCCGATGTGTACAGCGCTGCTCGTTATGTAGCAGCAGCCAGTTTTGACGTGGGCAGCGCCGCGGCTGCACGCCTGCCGCGCCTTGCACTGCTGGGCAATATTGGCGCCAGCCGAACGCGCGTTAGCGGCATGTCCCAAAGTGTCGGCACGTGGTCGTTCGGTCCGCTTTCCCTGACCCTTCCTTTGCTGGATGGCGGCGTAAGCCAAGGTAACCTGGACATCGCCAACGCCCGTTACGAAGAGGCAGCGGGTAAGTACAAAAGCGTCGTCAGGTTGGCGGTGCGTGAGGTTGAAGAAGCGCTGGTCAATCTGCAATCGACGGCTGACCGGGCAAGTGATACTGACATTGCCGTTGAAGGCTACCGCGCCTCATTTGCGGGCACCGAGGCGCGCTACAAAGCCGGCTTGGCAAGTCTGGTCGAGCTGGAAGAAAGCCGCCGCACGCTGCTGGCAGCGCAAGGAGCGCTTCTCAGTTTGCAGCTGGAACGCCGAAATGCCTGGATTGCGCTGTACCGAGCATTAGGCGGCGGCTGGCAACTTGATGCCAGCGCTGAGCTAGCACAGCAAAAATAATACTCATTGAACTTTACAGATTAATTCATCCATGCCGTTTTTAACCCGTAAATCAATTGCTACTTTATTAATAGCAATTTGTGCCCTGATAATAGGCGCAGCAGCGTTATTCTACGCAAAAGACAAGCCCAAGAAAGACGTTTCAGTGCCGCAGCCGAAGGCGGCGCTGACCGTCAGCACCGAAGCTCTGGTGGCGCGCAGCCTGCCTATAGCGTTGTCAGCCAACGGCACCATTGCCGCGTGGCAAGAAGCCATCATCAGCAGCGAATCCGAGGGCCTGAAGCTGGTTGAAGTCAAAGCCAATGTCGGCGACCGCGTGCGCAAAGGCCAGGTGCTGGCTAGTTTCTCAGGCGACAGGGGCCGCGCTGAAGTTGCGCAGGCAAACGCCAGCCTGGCTGAGGCCGAGGCCAACGCGCTGGAAGCGGTCGGCAATGCTGAAAAAGCCCGAACCCTGCAGGCCAGCGGCGCGCTCAGTGACCAGCAAATCAATCAATACCTCACGCTGGCCAAAACTGCCAACGCCAGACTGGAAGCCAGCCGTGCCGCTCTCAATGTGCAGCAATTGCGTTTGACGCAAACCCAGCTGCAGGCGCCTGACGACGGCGTCATTTCCGCGCGTACCGCGACGGTAGGCGCAGTGGTCGGCAGCGGAGCAGAGTTGTTCAGAATGATTCGTGGCGGGCGCCTGGAGTGGCGTGCTGAAGCCACGAGCGTTGAGGTGGCGCGCATCAAGCCCGGCGACAAGGCAACGGTGGTGGCCGCCAGTGGCGCGCGCGTTGAAGGCCGCGTGCGGATGGTCGCGCCGACGGTTGACCCCGCTACACGTACGGCACTGATCTACGTTGATTTGCCTGCCAACGCAGCCGTCAAAGCCGGTATGTACGCCAAAGGTGACTTTGCGCTGGGTGCAAGCGATGCGCTGACGCTGCAGCAACAGGCGTTGGTGCTGCGCGACGGCTTTACCTACGCCATGCGTGTCGAGGCGAACAACAAAGTCAGCCAGGTCAAGCTGCAAACCGGTCGTCGTGTCGGCGATGCGGTAGAGATTATCCAGGGCGCCAAGGTCGGCGAAAACTATGTCAGCAGTGGCGCAGCGTTTTTGGCCGACGGAGACACGGTCAAAGTCGTCGCTGCGCCGCCCGGGCAGGCGGCTGGCAAGGCAAAGTAAGTGCCATTTTGAAGACCTGAATTCAGTGTCTAAAGTGTGTATAAACCAATCAATACGGGCGCAAGCAGCTATAAATTATATAGCAAACTGAGCTACGGCTAACGTTTAACGGAGCTACTTGTTATGAATGTGTCTGCCTGGTGTATCCGCAATCCGATTGCGGCCATCATGTTTTTTGTCCTGCTCTGCTTTGCAGGCGTGCTGAGTTACCAGAACATGAAAGTACAAAACTATCCTGATCTGGACGTGCCCAACATCATCATCACGGCCAGCCTGCCGGGCGGCTCGCCTGCGCAGCTTGAAACTGAAGTGGCACGCAAGATTGAAAACGCGATTGCGGGTGTTCAGGGCCTGAAGAATATCTACACCAAGGTTCAAGACGGCGTGGTGACGATTACGGCTGAATTTCGCCTGGAGAAAACCACGCAGGAAGCGCTGGATGAGATTCGCTCGGCGGTGCAGCAGGTGCGCTCGGATTTGCCTGCTGACCTGCGCGACCCGGTCGTCAGCAAGATCAATATTTCCGGTGGTGCGGTACTGGCTTACACCATTCGCATACCGTCCATGGATGACGAAGGCCTGAGCTGGTTCGTCGACGACACGCTGACACGCCGCCTGCTGGCCGTCCCTGGTGTGGGATCTGTCAGCCGGGTTGGGGGGGTCAGCCGTGAAGTGCGAATCGTGCTGGACAGCGCAAAGATGCAGGCGCTCGGCATCAGCGCAGCCGAGGTTTCGCGCCAGTTGCGCGATGTGCAGCTTGAAACTGCTGGCGGCCGTGTCGACCTGGGCACCAGTGAGCAGCCGGTACGCACCCTGGCCACCGTCAAATCGGCTGCCGAAATTGCGGCAATTCAGCTGGGCTTGACCAATGGCCGTAGCATTCGGCTGGATCAGATTGCGACCGTACAAGACACGATTTCAGAGCCGCGGTCCAGCGCGCTGCTTAACGGTGTGCCAGTAGTGGGTTTTGAAATTTCGCGCAGCAAAGGATCGAGTGAAGTGGAGGCTGGCCGCGGTGTGCGCGCCGCACTTGAAGAAATCAAACTTGCCCGACCGGACATGCAGTTAACAGAGGCTTTCGATTTTGTGACTCCGGTTGAAGAAGAATACGCCGCTTCCCTGACGTTGTTGATTGAAGGTGCGCTACTGGCGGTACTGGTGGTGTTTTTATTTTTGCGCGACTGGCGCGCCACGTTTATTTCATCGGTTGCACTCCCGCTGTCGGTGATTCCGGCTTTCATCGGCATGAATTACCTGGGCTTTTCCATCAACGTGGTGACGCTACTGGCGCTCAGCCTGGTGATTGGCATTTTGGTCGACGACGCCATTGTGGAAGTCGAGAATATTGTGCGCCACCTGCGCATGGGCAAAACTCCCTACCAGGCAGCGATGGAAGCAGCCGATGAGATTGGTGTCGCGGTGATTGCCATTACCTTTACGCTGATTGCGGTATTTTTGCCCACGGCTTTCATGAGTGGAATCGTCGGCAAATTTTTCAAGCAATTCGGCTGGACGGCGGCGCTGGCGGTGTTCGCGTCGCTCGTCGTGGCGCGTATGCTCACGCCGATGATGGCGGCGTACATCTTGAAGCCGCTGGCTAAAGAGCACAACCCGCAAGACGGCAAGTTAATGGCGTGGTACATGCGTGCCAGCCGCTGGTGTTTGCAGCACCGGCTGGTCACCGTGGTGGCGGCCGGTGCGTTTTTCGTCGGCTCGCTGTTTTTGATTCCACTGCTACCGACCGGTTTTATTCCGCCCGATGACAACTCCCAGACCCAGGTGAACCTGGAACTGCCACCCGGCACGAAGCTGACACAAACCAAAGCAGCGGCTGAGGCTGCCCGTCTGTTGATCGCCAAGGTAGAACATGTCGAATCTGTCTACACCACCGTCGGCGGTGGCGCTGCTGGCGGAGATCCGTTCGCGCCCGGCGGCGTGGCCGAGTCGCGAAAGGCAACGCTGACTATTTTGCTGGCCCCGCGCGGCGAGCGGCCGCGCAAGCAAGGCATTGAAAACAACATCCGCAAGGCGCTTGAAGAACTGCCCGGTGTGCGCAGCAAAGTCGGCTTGGGCGGTTCGGGTGAAAAGTACGTGCTGGCGCTGACTGGCGATGACCCCGTCGCGCTGGGCACCGCTGCAGCCACACTTGAAAAAGAGTTGCGCACCATTGCTGGCCTGGGTTCAGTCGCCTCAAGCGCGTCGTTGGTCAGACCCGAATTGACGATACGGCCCGACTTTGCCCGCATGGCCGACCTGGGCGTGACCAGCGCTGCGATTGGTGAAACTGTGCGGATTGCTACTGTCGGCGATTTTGATGCGTCATTGCCCAAGCTTAATCTGGCGCAGCGCCAGATTCCTATCGTTGTGCGCCTGTCGGACGACGCGCGTGAAGACATTGGCGCATTAGAGCGCCTGATGGTGCCCGGCAGCAAAGGCCCGGTCATGCTTGGCCAGGTAGCCACTATTGAGCTGGCCGGTGGCCCGGCCGTGATTGACCGCTTCAACCGCTCGCGCAATGTACAGTTTGAAGTCGAGCTGTCAGGCATGCCACTGGGCGAGGTGACCAAGGCCGTCAACGAGCTGCCAACTTTGAAAAACCTGCCCGCTGGCGTCAAGCAGGTCGTGATCGGCGACGCCGAAGTGATGGGCGAGCTGTTTGCCAGCTTTGGCCTGGCCATGCTGACGGCAGTACTGTGTATTTACATTGTGCTGGTGCTGTTGTTCAAGGATTTTTTGCATCCAGTGACCATTCTGGCTGCACTGCCTTTGTCGCTCGGCGGCGCATTTGCCGCGCTGCTGATTGGCGGCAAGAGCTTTTCGATGCCATCGCTGATCGGGCTGATCATGCTGATGGGAATCGCCACGAAAAACTCGATTTTGCTGGTCGAGTATGCGATTGAGGCGCGGCGCGGCAGGCCTGCTACCGAGACGCAGGAGGCCACCGTGCCCATGAGCAGAACAGACGCGCTGCTGGATGCGTGCCACAAGCGCGCCCGCCCGATTGTGATGACGACCATCGCCATGGGCGCAGGCATGATGCCAATTGCGTTTAGCTGGGGCGGGTCAGACGGCAGCTTTCGCGCACCGATGGGCGTGGCAGTCATTGGCGGGTTGATGACGTCCACGGTGCTGAGCTTGTTGGTGATACCAGCGGTGTACACACTGGTTGACGACCTGAAGGAGTATCTGGCCGGGCTTTGGCGCAAGGTTTTTCGGCGCGGGCAGCAAGCTGCGCTACCGCCGATCAAGGCGCGCTAAGTCAGCGATTGCCTGATTTTCGTCACCAGCGATGTCGTCGAGTAACCCTCCACAAAGCCAATCGCTACGGCTCGGCCGCCATAAGCTTCGACCACGGCAGTTTCTGTCAGCTGGCGCATGTCGTAGTCACCGCCTTTGACCAGCACATCGGGCTTGAGCTGGCTGATCAGGCTTAAAGGTGTGTCTTCATCAAACCAGGTGACCAGGCTGACGGACTCCAGCGCTGCCATCACCACCGCGCGGTCCAGCTCTTTGTTCAGCGGCCTGTCAGCGCCTTTACCCAAACGCTTGCTTGACGCATCGGTGTTAAGTGCCACCACCAGGCTGCCGCCAAGCGCGCGTGCCTGCTCAAGATAGGTCACATGACCTCTGTGCAGCACATCAAACACGCCGTTGGTGAACACCACCGGCCTGGGCAATGCAGCTACTTTGGCTGGCGCGTCCTCGCGAGAAGCCAGTTTGTTTAAAAAACCGGCGCTGCTCACACGGCGTGCGGTTTGCTGTCAGCTGCCTTGGGCGCAATAGCAATCGCGCCTGCAATCTCCCGGCCCAACTCTTTTCGGTAGCGGTTGAGCTCCTGCACAGTTTTAAAGCTCTGGTTCATCAACAGGCTCATGTTGTGCAGGATACGTTCAACGACTTTGCCTTCCCACACCGCATCAAACTTGATTTGCTTGTCCAGCCAGTGCTCCAGCCAGTCAGGGTTGGGCAAGCGTGACTGGATGGTGTCGCGCGGAAACAGCTTTTTATTCACATGCAAATTGGTCGGGTGCAGTGCCTGCGCGGTACGCCGGGCACTGGCCATCAGCACACCCACTTTGGTAAATGCTGCGCGCGCGTCGTTACCGACGTTGTTGATGGCGCGTTTCATGTAGCGCAGATAAGCGCCGCCGTGGCGCGCTTCGTCCTGGCTGAGCTGGGTGTAGATTTTCTTGATGACAGGCTCGGTGTGCCATTCACTGGCGCGCCGGTACCAGTGGTTCAGCCGAATTTCGCCACAAAAGTGCAGCATCAGGGTTTCAAGCGGCGGCGCGGGTTCAAATTCAAAACGCACTTCGTGCAGCTCTTTTTCAGTCGGCGCCAGTTCCGGTCTGAAGCGCCGCAAATACTCCATCAGCACCAGCGAATGTTTTTGCTCTTCAAAAAACCAGATCAATCCGCTCCTGTACCGCGTCAAAGCGATCCACGCCGCTCTGGCGCAACAACCGGAACGCGCCCGGGCCTTGGTTGCGGATTACGCCAAATCAACCGACGATCGGGGCGATACCAAATACCTTCAGGGCCGGGTGGACCAACTCCTGGCCATCAAGACTTCGCTGCGTGACGGCGGGTCTTCCCAAAGTTCCGCGGATGGTTCGGGTCTCATTTTGCTTGCGAAAATGCCCGTCAGCGGTACGCCGAACTCAGCGGCACAGCCACAAGATGCTTCGTCGCCTGAGGCACTGCCACAAGATGCACCTCCCGACGTTAGCCAGCCGGCTCAGATCGAGAAATGGTTCCGCTGCGACAATATGCCCGGCATACCGCGGACGGGGTTTGACGAGCAGCAGCTCCCCCTCCCCAATGATGAGAACATTACGATTCCGCCTTTGCCTGCGCCCTGCCCGGGCGAGATGCCCAAGATGGTGATCATCGAAGTGACAATGGTCGGCACCCAGGAGACCAAAGGCAAGAATTTGGGTATCAATCTGTTGGATGGGCTGGCTGGAATTTTTACGCTGCAAAGAGCGCGCACCTTTGTTCCCGGGGAAGCCGGGGAAGTGGTGACCAATAAACTCGTATTCACCAACGCGGTCAGCAATTCGATCGACGTCCTTCGCTATTCATTGAACATCGCAAATGCCGTCTATACAAAGAATGAAGTGATTGCGCGCCCCACGCTTGCCGCCATCGATCGCGTGCCCGCCGTTTTCTTCAGCGGCGCAACGATCACCTTGGGTATAGCAGGCCTAGGCGGTGGGGCGAGTACCGTGGTTGATAAGCCGATTGGTATCAGCCTGACGGTAACCCCAACCTTTATCGACGACGAGAGCCTGCTGGTTTCCATGCGTGCGACCCGCTCCAATATTGAGAATAACTTGGTGTCAGGCAGCTCGTCAGTCCTGCTCCAGCAAATCCGACACACAGTCACCGCCAGTGCGAAGCTCAAGTTCGGAGAGACGTTTGTGCTGGGCGGACTGATGACTAAGCAGGATGCAATTGCACAATCAGGTACTCCGATTCTCCAAGACATTCCCGTACTTCAATATCTTTTCAAGCACTCACAAAGGGTTGACGTAACCTCGCAGATGCTTACGTTGATTACGATTCGCCGCCCCCCGGACATCGAGGCGGAAGCAAAGAACGCCAAAACAACATCTTCAACGCACAAGCTCTCTGCCGTGGTCAACGATTATGTGAAATTGCAAGCCATCCCCCCAGTCATTGACGAAATCTTGGCACGGCTCAAGGTTGATCACCCGCGATTTCGG
>Ga0209702_10006311_pt1 | contig 15344 bp, 10 predicted proteins | sample FRY01_FD_187210 | JGI IMG/M metagenome (GOLD analysis project Ga0209702, IMG submission 187210) | Freshwater microbial communities from Lake Fryxell liftoff mats and glacier meltwater in Antarctica - FRY-01 (SPAdes) (version 2) | ecosystem: Environmental > Aquatic > Freshwater > Ice > Glacier... | reverse complement strand
TCGGGGTCGATTTTTCAGCGAAATCTGATCCTCTATAAATATACGACCACCTTCGGGGTCGAAATATAAAATCTTTATCGGACACTTGTAGTCAACTGTCAATTTTCAACCATTGCTGTCCGGTAAACTTTTTTAAGTCTGAGAGAAAGTGCATAAATTTCCTTAAAAGGTAGTTTATTACTGTCTGGTTCCTTCGCATGCCCCCTCATCCGGAAAGGTTTAGTTTATTTGAGCAGTTAGATTTGGTACAGGGTTTAGAATACGACACTTATCGGGTTGTTCGAGAAACCTTCTCAATGAAGTATAATGCATCAAATGTAACCGGACAATAGAGATTCTCCACTCTCAATTCTATCAGTTTGATTCGATGAGAACAACCTTTACTTTTACCGATCCCGGAGGAGTAACTGTGCCCAGACAATCAGAGCTTTGTATTTCTAAAACAATTTTTCCGGATCGGCTTACATAACCGTAAGATACCCCATTATAAACCTGAGGAATCTGTTCATAAATTCCACTGTCAAATGAAATGTAGGCAAGTACAGCGCCATAATCATTGAAATAATTATCAATCTCAGGCATATTGATTGAAGCGGTATAACTCCGGCCTCCATCAAGTTTAATCCAGTTACCCGGGCTAAGTGCTGCAAAATGGTGCGGTTAGGGACAATATATTCCTTCTTGCATCCCGCACCTAATAACATAATACTCATGGTAAAAAGAAAGATTGACTTGTTCATAAATATAAAACAGGAAAGGCCTGTATTTTGAGGACGAAAAAAAAGGGCTGACAGTTACATCCGTCAGCCCTTATTAATGATTAAACAATATATTATTCTTCTTTCTTTTCTTCTTTCTTTCTTTTCACTGTCTTAGCTTTTGATACAATTCGGATTTCTTCTTTTTCCTTATCATAATCAACCTCCATGGTGTCTCCTTCTGAAAGTTCCCCTTTTAATATCTCTTCGGCGATTGGATCTTCAAGATGTTTCTGAATTGCACGTTTTAATGGACGTGCACCAAAATTTGAATCATAACCCTTCTCAGCGATGAATTCTTTGGCTTCTTCGGTCAGTTTAATTTCATACCCCAATCCATGTATTCGGTCAAAAAGAGCTTGTAACTCAATATCAATGATCTTAAAGATATCTTCTTTAGTGAGTGAATTAAATACAACCACATCATCAACACGATTCAAGAATTCAGGTGCAAAAGCACGTTTCAATGCATTTTCAATGACTCCTCTTGAGTAAGTATCTGCCTGTGAAGATTTTGCCACAGTACTGAAACCAACACCCTGCCCAAAATCCTTTAATTGTCTAGCTCCGATATTCGAAGTCATAATGATAATTGTATTCCTGAAATCTACTTTACGGCCTAGACTATCTGTCAATTGCCCTTCATCAAGTACCTGCAAAAGTATATTAAAAACGTCAGGGTGTGCCTTTTCAATCTCATCAAGGAGAATTACGGCATATGGTTTTCTTCTTACCTTTTCTGTTAGCTGTCCGCCCTCTTCATAACCCACATATCCCGGAGGCGCTCCAACCAAACGGGAAACAGCGAACTTCTCCATGTACTCGCTCATGTCAACCTGGATCAATGCATCCTCGGTATCGAACATAAAACGGGCAAGTTCTTTGGCTAACTCCGTTTTACCGACACCTGTTGGGCCCAGAAAAATAAATGATCCGATTGGCTTTTTAGGATCTTTCAATCCGGCACGTGTACGCTGTATTGCCTTAGTTAATTTTTTAACGGCATCTTCTTGACCAATCACTCGCGTATTGATTGAATCAAACATTCCCAGCAATTTGATGCTGTCTGCCTGACCAACTCTTTGAACAGGAATACCGGTCATCATAGATACTACTTCGGCAACATTATCTTCCGTTACGGTATAACGCTTGGTCTTGGTTTCTGCTTCCCACTCACTTTTTGCCTTTTCAAGTTCTTCGAGAAGGTTTTTCTCAGTATCCCGAAGCTTTGCAGCTTCCTCATATTTCTGACTACGAACGACCTTGTTTTTCTCGATTTTGATTTCCTCAATCTTCTTCTCCACATCGATGATGTTCTGCGGTACATGAATATTGGTTAGGTGAACACGTGATCCCGATTCATCAAGAGCATCAATGGCCTTATCAGGAAGAAATCTGTCAGTAATATAACGTGTTGTTAGACTAACGCAAGCATTTATTGCCTCATCAGTGTAAGTTACACCATGATGTTCTTCATATTTTTCCTTAATGCGAGTCAATATCTCAATGGTCTCGACCGGAGTAGCCGGCTCAACCATTACTTTCTGGAAACGACGGTCAAGGGCTCCATCCTTCTCAATATATTGACGGTACTCATCCAGTGTTGTAGCACCAATACATTGGATTTCACCTCTGGCTAATGCAGGTTTGAACATATTTGAGGCATCCAATGACCCGGATGCGCCACCTGCACCAACTATGGTGTGGATCTCATCGATGAATAAAATGACATCAGGAGATTTCTCCAGTTCATTCATCACTGCTTTCATTCTTTCTTCGAACTGACCACGGTATTTAGTTCCTGCTACTAATGAGGCAAGATCTAGAGTAACTACCCTTTTGTTAAATAATACTCGTGAAACCTTTCGCTGAATAATTCTTAAAGCAAGCCCTTCGGCGATGGCAGATTTACCCACCCCTGGTTCACCAATCAGAATTGGATTATTCTTTTTACGACGAGATAATATCTGAGATACTCTTTCAATCTCCTTTTCACGACCAACAATAGGATCTAATTTACCATCCTCTGCAGCACGTGTTAAATCTCGTCCGAAATTGTCTAGAACAGGGGTTTTTGATTTGATATCAGAAACCTTTTTTGGTTGACTAAAGCTTTCATCCTCCCTAAAATCATCATCACCTGCTGGCGAACCAGGAGCTTCATCGCGGAAGCCTTCTTTATTGTTTTCTACTTCAGCTTTAAAGATATCGTAGTTTACGTTATACTGTTGAAGGATCTGAGAAGCAATATTATCCTCATCTCTCAAAATAGATAAAAGCAAATGCTCTGTACCTATAATATCACTTTTAAATATCTTAGCCTCTAAGTAAGTAATTTTCAGAACCTTTTCTGCCTGCTTTGTTAAAGGAATATTGCCCAGATTAACAGTTGTGCTCGACGTCCCTTTTACAGAATCCTCTACAGATTTGCGTAAACGGGCAGTATCAACTCCCAAACCTTTTAATATTTTTATTGCCATTCCATCGCCTTCTCTGATAAGACCCAGCAATAAATGCTCTGTGCCAATGTAATCATGACCCAGTCGCAGAGCTTCTTCTCTGCTATATGATATCACGTCTTTGACGCGTGGAGAAAATTTAGCTTCCATTAGTATACCTTTCTGTATGATTTAACGCCCTAAGCTATTAATAAAATGGATTAATAGACATCAGACTATTGTAACAAGTTATCAACAATTACGCCATTTAGGTTAAAAAGGTTTTACGAAATGAAGACATAATAAAGTTGACATGTCTCTGACTAAAATCCGATATTTGAACCTCAATCAATATAGGAATGTCAGACGAAAAAATAATATTTTCTATGGCTGGGGTGAATAAGATTTACCCTCCACAGAAACAAGTTCTTAAAAATATCTATCTGTCTTTTTTTTATGGCGCAAAGATCGGTGTGATCGGATTAAACGGCTCAGGAAAGTCATCAGTATTAAAGATCATTGCGGGCTTAGACAAATCATATCAAGGCGAGGTTGTGTTCGCTCCGGGCTTTACAGTGGGGTATCTGGCACAGGAACCTATTCTTGACGCTGATAAAACGGTTCGGGAGGTTGTGGAGGAAGGTGTTGCCTCAACCACTGCCATCCTAAAAGAATACGAGGAGATCAACGAAAAATTTGGCCTACCTGAGGTTTACGAGAATGCTGAAGAGATGGATAAGCTCCTTTCAAGGCAGGGTGAATTACAAGATCAAATTGATGCCTCTGGCGCATGGGAATTGGACAGTAAACTGGAAAGAGCCATGGATGCATTGCGTTGTCCGGAGCCTGAAACGAAAATTGCCATATTGTCAGGTGGCGAACGTAGGCGCGTAGCATTATGTCGCTTGCTACTTCAAGAACCGGACGTTCTTTTACTTGATGAGCCTACCAATCACCTCGATGCAGAAAGTATTGATTGGCTTGAGCAGCATCTGAAACAATATAAAGGAACTGTGATCGCGGTAACCCACGACAGGTATTTTCTAGATAATGTGGCGGGTTGGATCCTTGAGCTTGACCGCGGAGAGGGTATTCCGTGGAAAGGAAACTATTCATCCTGGCTGGAACAAAAGTCCAAACGACTTGAATCTGAGGAAAAAACTGAAAGTAAACGTCAGAAAACCCTTGAAAGAGAATTGGAATGGGTGCGGATGGCTCCAAAAGCACGGCATGCAAAATCAAAAGCACGTTTATCAAATTATGAAAAACTAGCCTCCGAAGACACTAAAGAACGTGAAGATAAACTCGAACTCTTTATTCCACCCGGACCAAGATTGGGGAATCTGGTGATCGAAGCTCAGAATGTAAGCAAAGCTTTCGGAGAGAAAATACTTTTCGATAACCTGAGTTTCTCATTACCCCCAGCAGGAATTGTTGGTATCATTGGTCCTAACGGAGCAGGAAAAACTACTTTATTCCGTTTGATTACCGGACAAGATCAACCTGATTCGGGTTCATTCAGGGTAGGACCAACTGTAGTATTAGGTTATGTCGACCAGAATCATGATGATCTTAATCCTGAAAAATCTGTATGGGAAAACATCACCGATGGAAATGAAACAATTCTGCTTGGAAACAGAGCTATAAATTCCAGAGCTTATGTTTCCAAATTTAATTTCAACGGAGCAGATCAGCAGAAAAAGGTTGGGGTATTATCCGGTGGAGAAAGAAACCGGGTTCACCTTGCTATTACCCTGAAAAAAAGCTCCAACGTACTCTTGTTAGATGAGCCAACCAATGATATTGATGTGAATACACTGAGAGCCCTTGAGGAAGGTTTGGAGAATTTTGGTGGTTGTGCGGTGATCATTTCCCACGACCGGTGGTTTCTTGACAGGGTTTGTACGCATATTCTGGCATTTGAAGGTAATTCCCAAGTCTATTATTTCGAAGGTAATTACTCAGAATACGAAGAGAATAGAAAAAAACGCACCGGTGATATTGTACCACACCGCCTTCGTTACAAAAAACTAACAGACTAAAAACTAATATCCCGGGATCATGTGGATGATTTCTGCAGATCCCGGCATTTCTGCTCTTAACGAATCAAAAACCACCACCATTTTTTGGTTCATATTCTCTGAGCCATAAAATTTGCGATGAAATTTTAATCAAGATGAGCAATGCTGATCGGTGATAACATCGACCAGAGGAAAATTTAGTTTAGTATCTCCTCATTGTTAAAATGTTAACAAATAAATAACATAGCTGAGTCATTTGATTGAAAGATAATCAGCTATCTTTAGGTTTATTGTAATTTCCTATTTTACACCGGTTTAAATAAAATTCAACCTTGAATCAAAATTTATGACTTGGAAAAAATTTAATGGAGAACCCATCGAAAGCCCAATCCTCGAAGAAGTTGAGCATGCTATTGAACGAGAATCCGCACTTGGCAATAAATTAAAAGTTTGTATCGGTACAGACTCCCAGGTAAAAGGATCAATCATTGACTTCGCTACCGTAATTGTATTCTTAAGAGAAAAGAAAGGCGGTTTCATGTATATCCATCAGGAACGGTCTTCCATCAGAATGGGAATTAAAGAACGTATGCTTTCAGAAGTCCAAAAATCAATCGAATGTGCTTATTCTCTTTGTGACCTGCTTGATCTATATGATGTTGACCTGGAAGTGCATGCAGATATAAATACTAACCCGAATTTCAAATCAAATATGGCATTGCATGAAGCGATGGGATATATTTTAAGTATGGGCTTTGTGTTTAAGGCTAAACCTGAAGCCTTTGCCAGTTCGGCTTGTGCCAATAAAATTGTTCAATAAATAAAAAAACCCTTGTTTTCAGGCAAGGGCTTCTTTGATGAATTATAATTGGTTTATAATGAATTTAGTTTGGTGTGTTCCGTAATAATCAGCCTAACGTTCTCCATGTCCTCGTCGATTTCATCTTCTACATTCTTTTCATACATAAATCCATTACTGCTAACCAGTAGTGTACCCTGAGAGTATTTTTCATTATGCTGTGTTGAATCAAGACCTTCTTCTTCATCTTCAGAACTTACGCGCATGGGCTGCAGTAAATTAATAAATTTGAATATCCCGTATGAAACAATAAAACTGTATGAAACTGTTACTGCAACTAATTTAAGCTGTGTAAAGAAAAATTCATGGTTTCCATAAAACCAACCATCAGAGCCTGCAGGGTTTACTGTTTTTGTAGCCAATAAACCGGTTAATACTAGACCAACGATTCCACCCACGCCATGACAAGGAAAAACATCAAGTGTATCATCCAGAGTAGTTTTTGATTTCCAGTAAACCGCAAGATTTGAAATTATCGCTGCAACAAATCCTATAAAAATACTCTGTGGGATACCTACATATCCGGCACCGGGTGTAACTGCTGCAAGTCCGACAACTGCACCGATACAGAAACCAAGCACAGATGGCTTCTTTCCTCTTACAACATCAAAGAACATCCAGGACAAACCGCCTGCAGCTCCTGATACATTGGTAGTTGCGAACGCTGAAACAGCTATGGCATTAGCTCCAAGTGCAGATCCTGCATTGAAGCCGAACCAGCCGAACCATAATAAACCGGTTCCTATCAAAACATATGGAATATTTGCCGGTGGAACTTCCTGTCCATTTAAATGTGTTTGCCTGCGTTTTAAAACCATTGCACCTGCCAATGCGGCCATACCGGCAGAAATGTGAACAACAGCACCTCCGGCAAAATCAAGGCCTCCCATTTTAAATAAAAATCCATCCGGATGCCAAACCCAATGCGCTATCGGTGCGTAAACCAGTAAACTAAACAAACATATAAATAAAATATAGGATGTAAAACGGATACGTTCAGCTACAGCACCAACGACTAAACCAGGAGTGATGATTGCAAACATCAATTGAAATAATGCGAATAGTGTCAATGGTATAGTTGGTGCCAGACTCCATGGCTGACCGGAGTTCACGCCTTGAAAGAAAAGAAATGTTGTTGGATTCCCAATTATACCACCTACACTTTCACCAAATGCAAGACTGAAACCAACAGTAACCCAAAGTATACTTACTACCCCGGCAGCAACTACACTTTTAATCATTGTAGAAATAACATTCTTACGATGAACCATTCCCCCATAAAAAAATGCTAAACCTGGCGTCATTAGGAAAACTAAAGCAGTTGCAACTAGTAACCAAGCTATATCAGCTCCGTTATATTTGCCTATATCAGCATAATCTGGAAGAGAAGGAATAAAAACTGCAGCTACAGCTATAATAGCAAGGAATAAAAATGGTAAAATTTGCTTAACTCCGACTTTCATGATACATTTTCCTATTAACTGAACAAAATTTGAATTTAACAATACAAACTTATAATTATTTTGAATAAAATTGTGAATTTTTTAATATATTTTTAACAAAATATTCAATTTTTATAATTTTTATAAAACTAAAAGGAAATTTAACCTTTAAAAAAGTGTAAAAAGATGCCATAATTTAAAATATTGCAAATTATATTACGACTTTGTATTATTTTTTAACTTATTTATTAAATTTTAGGTCAAAAATTAGCTCGATTTTCAAATAATCATTAAATATTTTCAAAAAAGAGAAGAATTTAATTCATTCAATCAGAATTTTGGCGAATAAATGAATTTAAAAGGAAGGAATTAAAAAAGTGCTGATTACAAAGAATTTCCTGTTAGAATCAAACGGCTAACAGTGAGGCTGGTATATAGGTACTACCTTGTACTACTCCTTTGGCTTCAAGTCGCTTATCGATATAACTCTGAATCTGAGATTTCTTCATTCCCCAGTTTGGAGCAATCAGCAAATCGAGATCAGCTAAACCAAATAGTCTTTGCAACACGATATCAGGCCGTAGTAGTGGGATAAATTCAGCTATAAAATCAGTGTATTCATCAATAGTGAATACTTTAAAAGGGTCACGGGCATATCTAGAGCCCATAATTGAGCCTTTCACTACATGAAGATGATGTAATTTAACAAACTTGATTTGAGGAAATCTATTTATTTCATCTGCATAACGCAACATCATGTCATGAGTTTCCCACGGAAAACCAAAAATGGTATGAATACAGATATCCACCTTGGTGTTTTCAGCTAACTGAACAGCATTAAGGTATTCCTGATGAGTACAGCCCCTATTAATTTTCTGAAGGGTATCATCATAAATCGACTCCATGCCCATCTCCAAATCAACATCAAATCTATCGGCATAGCTTTCAAGCAAGGCCAGCTTCTCAGAATCAATACAATCAGGGCGGGTTCCCACAGATAATCCAACAATACTTTCTGTATTGATATTCAGAGCCTCATCATAAAGCAATTTGAGATAATGCGTCGGAGCATAGGTATTAGTATTTGGTTGAAAATAGATGATAAACTTTTCGGCTCGATAATTTTTATAAGCCCGTTCCATTCCCTGCTCAATCTGTTCGCGGATTGTTGGAAGTTTCCGGGAAAGCTCCGGTGTAAAAGAATCTACATTACAATAGGTACAACCTCCGTAACCCTTACTTCCATCACGGTTTGGACAGGTAAATCCGGCATCAGCTATAATCTTATATACGCGCTGCCCATCATACTTATTTTTAAGATAAGCGCCGTAATGATTATAATTCTTGAATCCGTAATCTAAAGGTGTTCCCAAAACTTTATTTTTGCAAAGATACAAAATTCAATCTTACCCATAAACTTAGGATATGCTTCGTATTTATTATAAAAAAGAAAAACGACTGGCGAAAGAAAGTGATATCAGTTTACTGCGTACAATCCCACTTAACGACCTAGTATGGGTGGATCTTCAAAATTCGACCGTTGAGGAGAAGGTAACCATTGAAACCTATTTTGATATTAAATACTCTTCTGTAGAAGAATCCACAGAAATTGAAAGTTCTTCACGTTTTAATGAACTAGATGATGAACTGATCATTAACTCCAATTTTCTATCGCTTAAGCAACAGGATTTTGATTATTGCCCTGTATCTATTATCCTTGAAAAAGGAATTCTCTTTACTTACCGAGATGATGATTTGAAAACATTCGGTGAATCTGTCAAAAAAATCAAATCCAATCCGAGTTCATTTACAAACGGTTATCATATCTTACTCACAATTCTTGAAACGGGAATTGAACAGGATGCAGATATTATTGAAGGACTTGCAAAAGATATAGCCGACCTGAATAAAAAATTAACCTTAAACAGAAAACGTTCAGACGAAGAGATCCTTTTAAAGATCGCTTCCTTTCAGAACTATAACATACTTATGCGCGAAAACATTGTGGATAAACAGCGCTTGGTTTCATCTTTAATGAAAAGCAGTCTCTTCCCCGAAGAATACATGAATGTACTGAGGATTATGATCAAGGACATTGGGTCATTGATTGAGCACAATAAGTTTGCTTTTGAGCGTTTGGAATACCTTCAGGATACCTTTATGGGTCTTGTTAACATCGAACAGAACCGGATCATTAAAATTTTTACAGTGGCAACGGTGGCTTTTATGCCTCCTACACTGATTGCAAGCGTTTACGGAATGAATTTTAAAATCATGCCGGAACTTGGCTGGGATTATGGCTACCTTTTTGCTATAACTCTCATGGTATTGTCCTCGGTACTTACCTTAATCTTTTTCAAAAAGAAAAACTGGTTGTAATCTAGGTCATTTTTTACCAAAATACTTATTCGTACATTGTAAAAACAGCGCAATGCAAATGCATGCAGAACCTGATAAAAATAGGAGGGCACTATGAAAACACCGATAAAAAACAAATCGAACGAAAATCAGCAAGGTAGTTCAAAAGGAAATCAATCCATCCAAGCGGGCAAGGAAGCTCTTAAATCAAGGGGCATTTCAAACAGCGGTGGACAAATGTCATACCATACAGACAATAAACAAGCTACAGTGAATAAAGGAAATGTAAACTCCATGGTTCAGGGGAAAACAAAGGCACCAAAAATGCCAAGCAAACACAGTCCCAAAAAAGGTTAAGCTAATAAATGTTTTTCAGGGAATTGAAAACTAATCCCTGAAAAACAAGCTTAAATAGTCTCAATGTCATGTCAAAGGGTTGAAAACCGCAATTATTCTTACCTTTGCCCTACAATCAGGAATAAACATGACCGAAGTTTACAAACCCATAAATAAGATACGTTTTGTTACAGCTGCAGCCTTGTTCGATGGACATGATGCAACTATAAACATTATGCGTCGGATACTTCAATCCTCCGGAGCTGAAGTAATACATTTGGGCCATAACCGATCTGTAAAGGAGGTTGTAAACTGCGCAATTCAGGAAGATGTTCAAGGTATTGCCATGACCTCCTATCAGGGCGGACATGTTGAATATTTCAAATACATGTGTGATTTGTTACAAGAACTGGGCGCAGGGCATATCAAGATATTTGCCGGAGGTGGTGGTGTGATCCTACCTACCGAGATCAAAGAGCTGAAAGAATATGGTGTCACTCAGATTTATTCACCTGATGATGGCCGGAAAATGGGCCTTCAAGGGATGATCAATGATATGCTGAAAGCATGTGATTTTCAAACCCACATCAGTTTGACGAATGAACTCAAAGGCATTAAGCAAAAAAATGTAAATGCAATTGCATCTGCCATCACCTTGGCAGAAAATCACCCCGAACAAACAGAAAGTTTTCTGAAAGAACTTGAAAAACTAAATGCAGGAAAAAAAGTTCCTGTTATTGGAATAACAGGTACTGGAGGGGCAGGAAAATCATCATTAATTGATGAACTTGTTCGTCGTTTTCTGGTTGAAACAGATAAAAGCATTGCAATTGTTTCGGTAGATCCATCAAAGCGTAAAACTGGTGGGGCCTTACTAGGCGACCGGATTCGGATGAACTCGATCAACAATCCACGGGTTTACATGCGTTCTTTAGCCACAAGGCAGGCCAACTTAGCTCTTTCAAAATATGTTCAAGAATCTATCGATATCTGCAAAGCAGCTGGATACGAACTGATTATTGTAGAAACATCGGGTATTGGCCAATCGGACACTGAGATCACCGAACATTGTGATGTATCCTTATATGTTATGACTCCAGAATTTGGGGCTGCAACGCAACTGGAAAAGATTGATATGCTCGATTTCGCGGATATCGTGGCTATCAATAAATTTGATAAGCGTGGAGCACTGGATGCGATCAGGGATGTGCGAAAACAGTTCAAGCGCAATCATCAATTGTTCGATTCACCGGATGAGGAGCTCCCAGTGATTGGTACAATGGCATCCCAGTTTAATGATCCCGGGATGAATAAACTCTTTTCGGAATTGATGAAGGCCATATTAAGAAAAACCGGATATGATTTCCAGGCAAAAATGGAATTAATCGGGAAGCACAGTGAAAAGAACTACATTATTCCACCTGATCGGATACGTTATCTCGCCGAAATCGTCGAAAGTAGTTCAGCCTATTCCGAATGGGTTAATACACAGAGTAAAATTGCGCAACAACTGTTTCAGGCGAAAGGTGCCATTACCCTTGCCTCAGAGTTTAAATCCCCCGAAGATATTTCTGTTCAAACTTTAACAGAAATTTACTCAAAGCTGGAAGAAAGTCTGGATCCTGAATGTAGAAGGCTTTTGTGTGAATGGCCTGATACAATTAGAAAATACAAGGCCGATGAATTTATATTCAAAGTTCGTGATAAGGAAATTAAGCAATCTTTATATTCAGAATCCCTGTCTAAACTGAGAATTCCAAAGATATCCTTGCCGCGATATGAAGCATGGGGCGACATTCTTCGTTGGTTACTAAGTGAAAATGTTCCGGGAGAGTTTCCATACGCAGCAGGAGTTTTTCCATTGAAGCGTGAAGGCGAAGACCCAACTCGTATGTTTGCCGGCGAAGGCGGTCCGGAGAGAACGAATAAACGTTTTCATTATGTTTCGTTGGGACAGCCGGCTCACCGACTTTCTACTGCATTCGATTCAGTCACGCTTTACGGAGAAGATCCCGGCATGCGTCCGGATATTTATGGTAAAATTGGAAATTCAGGAGTGAGTATTGCGACGCTGGATGATGCCAAAAAATTATATAGTGGATTTGATCTTTGCCATCCTTCTACATCCGTATCGATGACCATCAACGGTCCTGCCCCGATGCTACTTGGTTTCTTCATGAATACAGCTATTGATCAGCAATGTGAGAAATACATTATTGAAAACGGATTGGAAGCAGAAGTTAAGGCTAAAATTGATCAGATCTTCAAATCAAAAGGTATATCCAAACCGGTTTATCAGGGAGAACTTCCTGAAGGAAATAAGGGACTGGGCTTAATGCTTTTGGGACTTACAGGCGACCAGGTCTTATCGGCAGATGTTTATAATAAGATTAAATCTTATGCAATTTCAAGCGTAAGAGGTACTGTTCAGGCAGATATTTTGAAAGAGGATCAAGCACAAAATACCTGCATCTTCTCAACCGAGTTCGCTTTGAGAATGATGGGTGATATTCAAAAGTATTTTATTGATAAGCAGATAAGAAACTTCTATTCGGTTTCTATTTCGGGATATCATATTGCTGAAGCAGGAGCCAATCCGATTTCGCAACTTGCCTTTACCCTAAGTAATGGATTTACCTTTGTGGAATATTACCTTAGCCGTGGAATGCATATTGATGAATTTGCACCCAATCTATCCTTCTTTTTCTCGAATGGCATTGATCCTGAGTATTCAGTTATAGGTCGTGTGGCCAGAAGAATTTGGGCTAAAGCTATCAAGAATAAATACAAGGGCAATGACCGTTCACAAAAATTAAAATATCATATCCAAACCTCAGGTCGATCTTTGCATGCACAGGAAATTGATTTCAATGATATCAGAACCACCTTGCAGGCACTTTACGCAATCTATGATAATTGTAATTCATTGCATACTAATGCCTATGATGAAGCGATTACCACTCCTACGGAAGAGTCGGTACGCAGGGCGATGGCCATTCAGCTTATTATTAACCGGGAATTAGGCCTGGCCAAAAATGAGAATCCATTACAAGGAGCCTTCATTATTGAAGAGCTTACAGAACTGGTTGAAGATGCAGTGCTGGAGGAATTTAAGCGGATTAATGATCGCGGTGGCGTTTTAGGAGCCATGGAGACAATGTATCAGCGTAGCCGTATTCAGGAAGAATCACTTTACTATGAAACCCTGAAACATGATGGAACCTATCCGATTGTGGGAGTTAATACCTTTCTCAATAAAAATGGTTCTCCTACTATTATCCCAATGGAAGTTATCCGTGCTACAGAAGAAGAAAAGAAATTTCAGATCACTGCTTTGGAGACGTTTCAGCTAAGAAATGAGGAATCAGCTACCAGACTGTTAAAAGAACTCCAACAGAAAGCCGTTGCAGGCGAAAATATATTTGAAAGCCTGATGGAAGTTTGCAAGGTGTGTTCTCTGGGCCAGATCTCTAATGCTTTATATGAGGTTGGGGGTCAGTATAGGAGGAATATGTAATGCAGTTTTTAAATCCGGATATAGATATTTCGACACTACCAAAAGCTGAAGATAGTAAGCTGGTGCCGGTTGATGAGCGGTATCATACCGTTATAACCTATTATCAGGTAATTTATTGGATAATCTTTTTTGTGGCCACTCTAGTCGTCATGATTTTAAATAAAGAATTTCACAGCTGGATAATGGCCGTTATCACTCTTTTAGTATTTACTGTTCTTTGCTACTTAAACTTCAGGTTAACCTTCCTAAATTTTAAGAATAAAGCATATGCTATCAGGGAACATGATATCTTGTATCAGACTGGTTGGTTGAGAAAAAGTCTACATGTTTGTCCCTACAACCGTATTCAGCATTGCTCTGTAGATGCTGGAGTATTTGAGAGAAATATGGGTATCAGCAAGCTCAAGATCTATAATGCTGGTGGTAAAGATTCAGATATTGTAATACCCGGTCTCACGCCTGAAGAGGCAAATAGTATCAGAGAATTGATTATCCGGAAAAATCAGCAGGAATGAATGTGAAGGACTGGGGAGAATTTAGACGCCAGCCCTTTATGGCTATTGGGCAGATCCTTTTTAAAAGTGTTATTCAGCTGATTAAAATATTTTGGCCTTTAATTCTTATTTTTCTAGTGAAAGCTAAAGGGGGAAGAGATACAACAGGTGAGACCATTCTGATTATTTTACCAGTATTGGCACTCATTAAAGCCATTACTGACTTTCTCTTTTTCAGATTCAGGATCACTAACGAAGAAGTTCAGGTAAAAAGTGGTATTTTTTCTCGAAAACAGATAACCCTGCCACTGCATAAGATCCAAACCGTTCATATTAATCAAACTTGGATTCAGAAGATTTTTAACCTATCAGAATTAGCCTTTGACTCCCCGGGATCAGAGAAAGCAGAAGTAACTATACAGCTTGGTAAAGTGGAGGCTGAAGAAGTGATGGCTTTTGTTCTTCGAAAAAGCACAGCATCCGAAACAGTGGAAAATAAAGAACAGCTAATATCCGAACTAAGTTTTAAGGATCTTTTAAAGCTTGGTTTAACGTCAAACCACTTTGAAACACTTCTAATTCTTATCGGACTGTTTTTGTCGTTTTTGAATAACATAAAAGATATTATTAGTGATTATAATGAAAATCTGCTGGAAGATTCCACCAATAAGATCTTAGGAAGTAGTATTCTGTTTATTATCATGGGAGTATTCGCTATTCTCATCCTGTCGATTCTGGTTTCTTTGATCCGTACAACCTTGGCCTATATTAATTTCCGGATAATAAAAACTGCAAAAGGATTCATAATTAACAAGGGCCTGATCAATAGCTCACAGAAGTTAATCCCATTTGAAAAGGTGCAATACTTATCATGGAAGACCAATTGGCTTCGAAAAGCAATCTCAATGTATCTTTTTGAATTTCATACAATCGGGGACAAAGAGTTAAAAAATAATCTGAAAATTAAAGTACCTGTTACATCGGTACTTATACTTGAAAAACTTGCCAAATCTTACTCTCCTGATATTCCGGAACAGTTTTCCAGTAATTTGAAGGTTCATTCATCGTTTTTGTATAGAAGCACCTTGTTTTTCGGCATTTTACCTTCGCTGGTACTTTCA
>Ga0209702_10006309_pt1 | contig 15348 bp, 11 predicted proteins | sample FRY01_FD_187210 | JGI IMG/M metagenome (GOLD analysis project Ga0209702, IMG submission 187210) | Freshwater microbial communities from Lake Fryxell liftoff mats and glacier meltwater in Antarctica - FRY-01 (SPAdes) (version 2) | ecosystem: Environmental > Aquatic > Freshwater > Ice > Glacier... | reverse complement strand
TCCGGGCAATGGTCCGAGATCAGGTCGGTTTCGACGAGGTGCGCTACATCGAAGCCCTCAAGGCGAAAGGAGTCCCCTGGGCTCTCGCCCTCTAGAAAAAAGTGCTGGAAATGCGACTACATACTTGAAAAACTATTAGCGATGACCCGCGGACCGGCTTAATTCCTATGTAAAACAATCTATTAGCCTGGGTGCGGCCTTGGTAGGGGACAGCGATGGCCAAGGCTAAGAAACACTCTGGGCTGGTAAGCCGCACGCCGAGGCGGTGGGCGCCGCGGACGCCTTGACGAGACGGCCACGCGCCAAAAGCGCTTGCGCGCGGGGCCACCCCACCTTAGCTTCCGGCCATGATTCGTCTCGACAATATCTCAAAGCAGCATGGGTCTCAGATCCTCTTCCTCGAAGCCTCGATGTCCGTGAATCGCGGCGACAAGGTCGGCCTCGTCGGACCGAACGGGGCCGGCAAGTCCACGATCTTCCGGATGATTACCGGCGAGGAGGAGCCCAACGGCGGGCAGGTCCATCGCGAAAAAGACCTCGTCCTAGGCTACTTCAGCCAGGACGTCGGCGACATGTCGGGCCGCAGCGTCGTCGAAGAGACGATGGCGGGGGCCGGCGAGGTGGCCGTCCTCGCGCACGAACTACACGCGCTTGAGGCCGCGATGTGCGACCCCGACACCGAAGACCTCGACGGGGTCATCGAGCGCTTTGGCGTCGTCCAGGGGCGTTTCGACGCTCTCGATGGCTACGCCCTCGACGCCCGGGCCCGCGAGATCTTGGCCGGCCTCGGCTTCTCGCTTGAGATGCAGGACCAGGACGTCGGCCGCCTCTCGGGCGGCTGGAAGATGCGCGTGGCCCTTGCGAAGATCTTGCTACTGAAACCAGACGCGCTGCTCCTCGACGAGCCGACCAATCACCTGGATATCGAATCAATCCTGTGGCTTGAGAAGTTCCTGAAGGGCTTCGAGGGGGGCCTCGTCATCACGAGCCATGATCGCGAGTTCCTAAACCGCCTCGTCAATCGCATCGTCGAGATCGACGCCGGCGACCTCATCACGCACTCGGGCAACTACGACTTTTATGAGCAGCAACGAGAGATGCTGAACACCCAGCAGGAGGCCCAGTTCGCGCGACAGCAGGCGATGCTGGCCAAGGAGCAGGCCTTCATCGCCCGCTTTAAGGCCCGCGCCTCGCACGCGGCCCAGGTCCAGAGCCGCCAGAAGAAGCTCGACAAGATCGATCTCGTCCAGCCGCCGCGCCGACGCCAAGTAGTTCATTTCGAGCTGAAGACACCGCCGCGCTCCGGGGATGACGTCGTCTCGATGAGAGAGGTCGCCAAGGCCTACGGGACGCGCACAATTTACGACGGCCTCGATCTCCTAATCCGGCGCGGCGAGCGCTGGTGCGTGATGGGCGTCAACGGCGCCGGCAAATCGACCCTCCTAAAACTTATTGCAGGTGAAACGACCGCGGATGTTGGCGAGGTCAACGTCGGCGGGTCGGTCAAGCTCGGCTATTTCGCGCAGCACGCGATGGAGACCCTGAAGGCCGACGACACGGTCATCGACACCCTCCAGAACGCGTTCCCGCGAGCCACCGTGGGCTCGCTCAAGACCCTCGCCGGCGCCTTCGGCTTCTCAGGCGATGACTCGGACAAGAAGTGCAGCATCCTGTCAGGAGGCGAGAAGGCGCGCGTCGTCATGGCGCGGATGCTCTATGATCCCCCAAACTTCTTGGTCCTCGACGAGCCGACCAACCACCTCGACATCGACACCAAGAACATGCTGATCGAGTCCCTCGCGACCTTCGAGGGCACGATGCTGTTCGTGTCCCACGATCGCGACTTCCTCCGCGCCCTCTCGACGAAGGTCTTCGAGGTCTCGCCGGAGGGCGTCCACGTCTATGACGGCGGCTATCGGGAGTACGTCATCGCGACCGGGCGTGAGGCACCGGGCGTCAGCTGAGACTGACACGCGGACCGCAGCCTCGTGGACGATGCTGTAAACCGCCGCTCTGCGCCCCTAGGTCGCCTCTGCGGCCGGGGCGGCGCGACCACCGCGGGCCCGCCCGCTGCGCGAACGACCGCCTCCACGCCGGCCGCCGCCCTCCATCGCCCGCCGTACAAAGCCAGCGGCGCCACGCTGCCACGCGTGGCGCACGAGCGTGAGGGTCCCTTCGAAGTCGACGCCCATCGATTGGGCCGCCGAGACCTGCGTCGGCGCGGCGCCACGGGCGCGGTGCTCGCCAGCGACGGGAGCCGCGGCGCGAGAGCCGCGGATGTCGATTCCCGTCATGCGGCCGGGGCCGTTTAGCCAACGGCGCGCAGCCTCGGCGAGGACCGCCTGTATGTCTGTGGCGCTGCAACCGAGTTCAGCCTCGAGGCGCGTGGCCTCCGTGGCCAGGTACTCGGCGCTGAAGATCGCGTCGTAGTTCGTGGCGTTCAGCGTCACGCGTCCGCCCTCGGCGCGAAAGCTGCGCCCCATGGCATTATTGGTCGTGTGCGCCGCGGTTTCATGCCCAAAGACGTTGGCGCTGCCACCGGTACTTGCGGAGAGCTGCTCGGCGAGCTGCTGCGCGAGGCCACCATCGGCGCCCGCGTTGCAGGCGTAGAGCTGGACATTGACGGACGCTGTGACCGCGGAGGCCAAGAAGGGAGCGATCTGGCCAACGCCTATCCAGCTTCCAAGATCGATAGAGCCGCTTCCGCCATGGGTGAAGACCGCTATCTCATTAATGTTGTGATGATTAGCCATGATCGGGGGGCGGTGATGCCGACCGGGGGCAGCCTCCGTCTCGGCGGCCGCCGGCGCCGGCGCGGCGACTGGGGCCGCTCCGGGCGCGGCTGGCAGAGGACCGACCGCGTCACTGACGGCTTTAATGTTTTGCTTCCAGCGGTCGGGTTCCTGCCGCGTAAAGGGCATCGCTTGCCCCATTTGAAGGCTGCCACCATTTGCCGCGACGCTGCCACGCGCCGCCGCGTGACCCGGGGCTTGGCGCGAGAACTCGAGATCATTGCCAAACTTCGCAGCGGCGAGCGCCTCAGCGTCCGCACCCGTTGTGTGCGTGCGGCCCGCCGCAGCCATCGCTGCGAACGCACGGCGTGCACGTGCGCTGCCCCGCGCGGGCCCCGTAAGGCGCGTGGCCTCGGCGACGGTCTTATTGGTCAGGGCTTGGGCCCAAGACGCCCGATCGGCGGCCGAAGGCATCAGGTAAATCGCGACCGGCACGCCATGTGGATGGCGGGCAAGCACGTCTGCCGCCGGCCCCGTGGCGCCCGCGGCGGCACCTTCTGCCGCCGGCACCTCTGCGCGCTCGGTCGCTGGCGCCGGCGCCGCACTGCCGGCAGGTGCGGCCGCAGCGCCTTCGCCCGGCCCACCACGCATCTGTACCGCACCCGGCGCCCGGTCGGGACCGCCAGTCCCGAGGTGGCGCTGGACCTCACCGACGTCGTACCCAACGGCTTGAGGCTGTGGGTTCCCCTTTGCGCGGCGTTGTACCGGCGTCAAGAGCGCCGTCTGTGCGTCGTACCCGTGGCGGAGCGAGGCCGCCGCCGTTGTGCGATCGCCATGCCCGCTGGGCGCTTGACTGGCGGACGTGGTCTGCTCGGTGCTTTGAGGTGCGGTGACGGTCTCGTGGGCCATAAAGTTCACTCCTGTATTCGAGCATCTACGGACGAAAGTTTGACGACGACCCAAGAGTGAGCCTCTCGGAGCCGGAGGGTCAATAGAAGGTCCCGAACGATTGCGACCCGCCCACAAGGCCACGCTTACGCCATAATCAACGCCCACGCCCACCGCGGGCGTCCGCCAACATGTTGATTGTAAAACGTAAAAAATCGTATACCTCAAATGGTGGAAGACGGGTTTGCGTTCCCTCACCGATGGCTGGCCGGTGTCCCTCGAGGGGGCCATTATGTTTTCACATCCATGCAAATTCTCAAGTGGGGGCAGCCAGTAGTGCAACGCAACCCGAGCTTCATGGCCACACCCGGCTCTCGCGACGTGACGCCGCGTCACACGAGGCAAAGGACGACGTGCCGGTGGCCACAGGACTTCCGCCTTGCGCGCCCTCGGCGCCGGGCCTACCTTTCGGCGCCACGAAACCCGGAATCGCAGCTATGCCGACCCTCGCCCACGCCATCCACGAAGCTCTGCAGGGCCATGCGCTCGGGACCGCGCTCGTTGAAGATGGGCAAAGAGTCTCGCGTGGCCTCTTGGACAGACACGCCCGCGCAGCGGCCAGTCTCCTCGCGGCGCACCTGCCATTTCAACCTGGGCGGCCGCCGCGCATCGGTTTTCTGGCGACCAACGGCGCCGCGACCGCCGTCGCCTTCCTCGGCGCCCTCTACGCGGGGGCCACCCTCTGCCCTCTGCACGCGACGACCCCGCTCGCGGACCTCCGGCGCCTGGCCACGCTCATCGGCCTCGACGCGATCGTCGCGGACCCGACCCACCGCGCCCTCGCCGCCGAGACGGGCCTGCCGGTCTTCACGACGCAGGACCTCGCCCGCGCGGACTCGCCGGCCCTCGCGCCTCCCACGCACGACGACAGCACGCCGGCGCTGATTCTGACGACCTCGGGCACCACGGGCCTGGCGCGGGCGGTCGTGGTCTCCCACCGAAGCCTGCTGATGCACACGCGCTCTGTCGCGACGAAGGTCCTCGATCTTACCCCCGCGGACCGGGTCCTCGCGACCCTGCCCATCGCGCACAGCTACGGCTGCCGGCTGGCCCTCTTCGCGCCGCTCTTGGCCGGTGCATCGACTTACATCGTCCCCCGCTTCTCGGCGTCAGCGACGGCTGATCTCCTCGCGAGCGCCGCTATCACCTTCGCCCCTGTCGTCCCAACAATGCTGACCGCGTGGCTCGGCCGCCCCCAACCGATCCTGCCGAAGCTCCGCTGGATCCTGTCCGCCGGCGCCCCCCTTCCCGAGGCCCTCCGCCGCGACGCCGAGGGCTGGCTTGGGGTCCCTGTGCGCCAAGGCTACGGCCTCACCGAGGCGAGCTTCTGCTGCATCGATGCGCCCCCCAGCGCGGCGCGTCCCGGGACAGTCGGCCGCCCAGTGCCGGGGGTCGAGGTCCGCATCGTGGCGCAGAACGCCGGAGACGTGAACGGTGACATCGAGGTACGCGGCGACAACCTCATGGACGGCTACCTAGACGACCATGTCGCCACGGCCGAGGCCTTTACCGAGGACGGCTGGCTTCGCACCGGCGACATCGGCTCTCTGGATGCCGACGGGGCGCTGGTCCTCACCGATCGCAAAAAAGACATCATCTTGACGGGGGGCCACACCGTCTACCCCGCCGAGGTCGAGAACGCGCTCCTCGAGCACGGAGGAATTCGCGCGGTCGCGGTCGTCGGGCGACCGGACCCGTTCCTCGGCGAGGTCGTGACGGCCTTCGTCGTCCTAGGCGATGACGCTCCCGACCAGCACGCGTTAGAGCAGTGGGCCCAAACCCAGCTGCCCGACTGGAAGATCCCGCGCGTTTGGCGTTTCGTGCGACAGCTTCCGACCGGCTCAAGCGGCAAAGTGCTACGGCGCGCCCTCCGCGATACGCCATAACGATGCATGGGCGCCTTGCTTCGACGGACACGCCAGCATAGCCTTGGAGCATGCCGAAGACCTCGCACCGCAACATCGCCGCGTTCGTCAACGTCGACAGCCTCGTGGGCCGTCACGGCGCTGACCTTCATGCGGCTGATATCGTGCGAGAGCTCGGTCGCTTCGGCCAACTTCAAGCGGCCTTCGCCTATGCCGACTGGGCCCACCAACGACGGCTCCAAAAAGAGTTCGACGACGCGGCCTTCCGCCTCATCACCGTGCCCCGCGCCTATATCGAATCCGATGGCGTCATCGACGAGCGCCACGCGACTCTCGTGGATCAGGCGTTCCGAATCAGCCTCGACGCGCTCGAGTTCGCCCTGTCACACCCGCGCATCGACACGATCGCGATCGCCGGGGCCTCGCCCCTATACGCGCAGGTCAGCACCCGCCTCCGCGCGCACGGCATGACCATCATCGGCATCGGCCCCGAGGGCGTCGACTGCGCGCCGTGGGTGTCAAGCTGCCACCGCTATGTTCATGCGTGTACCATGCTCGGCAAGAAGTTAGCTGGCGCGACCTTTGAAGAAGGCCAGCAGCGCATCGTACGCCTCATCACATCGCGCGGGGTCGACACCCTGGCCAACCAGACTCCAGACGCGATCTACGCTTTACTCGTCGAAGCCGACCCAGCATTTGACCCGCGCAACTACGGCTGCGCCGATTTCGATACATGGTACTCCAAGTACGTTCATCTCTTGTTGCCTTCGCCTGCCGACGGCTCAGACCGCCGCAAACCCATGCAGAGCTCGCTCGCCACGCCCCCTCGACCAGGGTCCGCCGACAGCGTAACCCGGGCTATCCTCATGCGTGCCCTCGTCGACGCGTCGTGGCGCGGATTTCCGATGTCCCTCGCGCGATTTCGAGATGTGGTCGAGACGGTGGCGCCGGACTTCGACGAGATCTCCTTTGGATTTCTTACCTTTATTGAGTGCCTCGCCGCTTTCCCGGATCTCGTCATCGTCGATCGCGATTCATGGCAGGTCTTGCCGAACGATGGGGTGATTCCCTGCGATCCGCCGCGACCACGCACGCGATCCAAGGACCGCGGGGCCCGCTCCGAGGACCGCCGCCGGCCGCGCGCGGATTCCCTTGCCCCGGACGAGGACGGTCCGACGGACGCAGACCTGACGTGACGAAGGCTGCACCCAAGCTGTTCCGCATTGAGGCCCTCTGTCGCGCGACGGCCACGCGTCCGGACCTCGTGCGCCGGTTGGCCAAGGCGTCGATTATCGAATGCGCCGGCCAGGCTGGCGACAAGTCCCCTCTCTACACAGGCGACGCGACCGAGCGCGTGAGCCGCGTACGAGAGCTCCTCAACGCTGGATATCCAGAAAAAGATGTAGCTGTCGTCCTCGGCTTGATAGCCCATGCGCAAGGCGGCGCGACGCGGGTGTTCCTGACCCTTGGCGAGCTCGTGCCGGCGCCGCGAGACCCGAAGGCCGACCTCGCGCGCGCACCCGAGCTCGCCTCGCTCGGGCCCGACGCCACGCGGGACGACGGCGAGCCTCTCTACCTCGCGACGCGCGCCGACCACCTCACGGGCATCCTCGACCTCCTTCATCTCGGCCTAGACGACCTCGCGCAGAGGACCGCGCTAAAGCTCAAGGCGGGCCCGCTGCCCGCGAAACTCGCCACCGAGATCAACGCCGCTCTTTTGAGTCGCAAACAAGCCGCCGCCCGGGTCATTCAGACGATGGACCGCATCATCCGAGGCCGCCCGCCACGCCGCTGGCGCGGTCCAAAATCCAAGCCACCCGCATGACGGGGCCGTCCCACGGAGCACGCACCATGCAGCCCTCGACCTCGCTCACTCTACGACCCCACGAGACCCTAAAATCCGCCGAAGGACCTGTCTTCCTTGTGATCCTCGACGGAGTGGGCCTCGGGCCCCGCGACGACGGCAACGCCTGGCACTTGGCGCGGACCCCCGTGCTTGACGCGCTGATGACTGGCCCTGTCGTCGGACAATTGGTTGGGCAATTGCGCGCACACGGTAAGGCCGTCGGCTTACCGAGCGACCTCGACATGGGCAACAGCGAGGTCGGACACAACGCTCTTGGCGCTGGTCGCATCCTTCAGCAAGGCGCGACCCTCGTCGGTATCGCGATGGCCAATGGCAGCATCTTTCAGGGCGGGGCCTGGAGGGCGCTCATGGTCGCGCCCTCAAAAACCTTGCACGTCATCGGTCTTTGGAGCGACGGCAACGTCCACAGCCACATCTACCACGCCTACCAGCTCATCGCCCAAGCCCTAAGAGACGGCATCCAGCGCGTCCGGATCCACTTGCTCATTGACGGTCGCGACGTGGGGCAATTGTCAGCGCTAGACTATGTAGGCCCGCTAGAGACCTGGGTCGCCGAGCGCCAGGCGGAGGGGCACGACGTGGCGGTCGCCAGCGGCGGCGGCCGGATGAAGGTCACGATGGACCGCTACGAGGCGGACTGGCGCATCGTCGAGCGGGGTTGGAGGACGCACGTCCTAGGCGAGGGCCGCATATTTTCAAGTGCAAGTATCGCGATCTGGACCCTCCGCGCCGAGAACCCCGGAATCATCGACCAGAACCTGCCGCCCTTCGTGATCGGCGACCCATATAGCCAGACCCCCGCCGGTCCCATCGGCGATGGCGACGCCGTGATCTTCTTCAACTTTCGAGGCGACCGGGCCATCCAGATCTCGCGCGCCTTCGAGACGCCGCCCGAGGCGGACTTCCCGTATTTCGACCGGCGGCGGGTCCCCGCCGTCATCTTCGCGGGCATGATGGAGTACGACGGGGACGCCCACATCCCCAGCCGTTTCCTCGTGGAGCCGCCTCGCTTTGAGGGGACCGTCGGCGAGTATATCGCCGAGGCAGGCCTCAGGCAGCTGGCGATCAGCGAGACCCAGAAGTTCGGCCACGTGACCTACTTCTTTAACGGCAATCACCCCGAGCCGTTCGTGCCCGAGCTGGAACGCTACATCGAGATCCCAAGCGACCGCGTCGATTTCGGCACCCGCCCGTGGATGAAGGCCGCCGAGATCGTCGACCAAGCCCTCGCGACCTGCGACGAATTCCAGCCGGCCTTTGTCCGAATGAACCTCGCCAACGGCGATATGGTCGGCCACACGGGACGCCTCTTGCCGGCGGTCATCGCGATGGAGGTCGTCGATCTCAGCCTCGGCCGCCTCCTCGAAGGCATCCGGGCACGGCATGGCACCGCCATTATCCTCGCCGACCACGGCAACTGCGAGGAGATGTACGAGCGGGATAAGCAAGGGGAGTTCCGTCTGGGCGACGACGGCAAACGCCGACCGCGCACGAGCCACACGACACACCCCGTTCCCCTCATCATCATTGGACCGGGGGCCGGGACGGCCTATGGGCTCGACCCGAATATTCAGGCGCCCGGGCTGGCGAACATCGCGGCGACTTGCCTCAACCTTTTAGGATTTGAGGCCCCCGACGGGTTTGAACCGTCCGTTATCGCGCCGCTGAAGCGCTGATTCCGCGCCTAAATACGATGATCTGCCCGCGATAGAGGCCGGCGCCGAAGTCCCGCGTGGGCGCCACGGCCCGGACATGGCTGAAATCAAGGGCGTCCATGTGGTGACGAAAGGACGCCGTGTGGCCGCGATTGGCGTCCACGATGATGACCTCGGCGTCGGGCTTCGTGTGGCGCGCGATAAATCCCGATAAGGCCGGCGCATGGCCCCGGTCGTAGAGCACGTCGCTGCCGATGATGCGGTCAAAGAGACCGAGCTCTGGCGCCTCGGTGGCCCAATCACCGAGATAGAATGGGATCTGGGCGATTCCGTTTAGCTCGGCATTCTTATTGAGGAAATCACGGGCGAGGGGGTGGATGTCGCTGGCGGTGATGTCGAACCCGGCGCGCTTCATCACCAAGCTGGCCATCCCGAGGCCGCAGCCAATCTCAAGCACGCGTGCGCCGTCGTCGGCGGTGCGACACATATGCTCGGCCAGGATCCGCCCCGAGGCCCAGATGAGCCCAAAGATGGGCCACATGGCGTCGGAGACCCCCGCATCTGCGGCGGACCCGTCATCATCGTCGAACTGCGAGCGGTCCCTCAGCGAGCAGATCGTGAGGTTCGCGGCGCCTTCGAAGGTGAATTCCTCGGTCTTGGTTTCAAATCGAGCCACACGTCACGCGTCTTTGGGTCCATGCGCCGCACAAAGCACGGCTTGGAGCCATACGGGGCGGCGCTGAAGAGCTGGCGGAGACGCCTAGCCCGGTCGCTTTGATAAGTCGAGGTCGCAAATCGACACGGAATGCGTCGCTGCCCCCACGAACCGTGGCCTAAACGGCCGTGACGACGCACGCCGGTCCCGGCCCGCTCCCAGGCAGGCTAGACGAAGCAGAAGTTGACGACCGCGGCGAGGACCATCGCCGCCAGCAGCTGGTCCTCGGCGACCGTGCGATCACTTTCACCAATAATCACGTTGAGTTTACGTTCCCCGATGGCGATCTGCCCCCCCTGGCCCACGATGTCGAGCACCAGATTACGCGTGGACTCGACCGCCAGAAACGCCGCGACTCGGTCCTGTTCGTCGGTGTCGATGTACACGGCCGCGTCGAACTCTTCATCGTCGAGCTGAAGCTCTTTTTTAAAGACCTTGATGAGTTTGTGACGAAACTTTTCAGGTGAGAAGGACACTTGAACGGCCGGCTGCTCGGAGAGGACGAAACGAAACCGCGTGCTAGTGGGGCTGCTGACGGGGACCCGGACCGCACCGACGCTGAAGCTGTTGGAGCTGGTGCTGTGGGTCACTTTACAGGGGATCCCTTGAGCATCGAGGGACGCGAGGGGATTGGCGCTGTCTAAAATGATCGTCACGGGGCGCTCCAAATGTGCGTGGCTATTCACAGAAGTAACACCAAAGACGCGTCGCTGTCACGCCGCCGAGCCGGGCCCGAGACCACGACACGGCGGTCCGTGATGGCGACGGCTGCATCAAAACATTAAGCAAGAGACTTGACCAGCGCGATTCCGTGCACACCTTCCGAGCCGACCAGAGCCATCTCTCACTACCCACACGCTCGGTCGAATGGAGACTAAATATGAGTATCTTCGACAAAGTCAAAGACGTCGCCGGCAAGGTTGGATCAGTCGCAAAGGGCATGACGGACGTCGTGACCGGCAAAGGGGCTGAGCTCACGCTCGTCACGAAGGGCGCCCTCGCAGGCGGCGGCACCATCCACGTCACTATGTCTGTGAAATCCACGGGCGGCGCGATCAAGGCCGAGGGCGCCTTCATCGACCTCTACGGCGAAGACGACCCGGACGAGAACGCGCTTGAGAAGGCAAAAGAGTTCGTCATGCGCGAGAAGGGTCCGAAGCACGCGCTTCGCGTCAGCGACGCCTTCGTGATCAACGCCGGCGAGACGCAGATCTTCGAGGCCGACGTGAAGCTCCCCGCCGAGCTGTCCAAGGACTTCACCTGGATGGTCCGCGGCCGCATCGACACCTTCGGCAATGACCCCGACACGGGTTGGTCCAAGTACGAAGGCTGAGTCGGTCGTCGCTTCGACGCAGACTACAAAGAGGCGCGCCAGATTATGGCGCGCCTCTTCGCGTTTCGGGGATGGGGGCGGGGGTGCGCGCATCGTCTCGACGCCTTGGTCGTGTTCGCGCGCCGCGGTGAGAGAAACCACCACCCCGAGCTCGCCCGTCGCCCACCGTTCCAACGTTCGGCTAAGCGAAGGCCGCCACGAGACGCTCGCTCTCGGTCCAGAGCTTCGCGGCCAGGGCCCTATCTTGCGCGAGGGCGCTGGGCTTTTTGACGTTGCAGTCGGCGAGGTAGGCCCCGTTGTGAGCGGCCGCGTCTGGATGCACGGCCGCCCAGACCTGCGTCGCCGCCCCTTGCTGCTGCGACTTTAAGACGAGGGGTTGGGTCGCCGCGAAGGCCGCGCGCAACAAGACGTTCATGTTCCGACCGAGGTTCGTGCGGATGACGCCGGGGTGGACTGCGAAGGCGGTCTTCTTGGTGCCTTCGAAACGGTGCGCGAGCTCTTTGGCGAAGAGGAGGTTGGCGAGCTTGGACTGTCCATAGAAGCGCCACCCGTTGTAGCTCTTCGAGCCGTCTAGGTTGTCGAATCCGATCCCGCCCTTGACGGTCATCTGGTGGGCCGCGCTCGACAAGACGACGACGCGCGCGTCATCCGACAGCGAATCCAACAGACCCGTGGTGAGGATGAAGTGTCCAATATGGTTCGTGACAAACTGCGACTCGAGGCCGTGAAGGACGACGGGCTTGGGCGTCGCCATGATGCCGGCGTTGAGCAAGAGGGCGTCGATAGGCCCCATCGCTTTGACCGCTGCGACACAGCCCCGGACACTCTTGGGGTCGGAGAGCTCGCATGCGACGGGCAAGACCGCGACGCCCGCGTCTTTGCCGGCCTTGATGGCCTTGTCGACGGTGCGGGCGGCGCCGATGATCGTCGCGCCGCGGGCCCCTAGGGTCTTCATCGACTCGAACCCGATGCCCGAATTGCAGCCTGTTATCAGGATCTTCTTGCCCGTCAGGTCGAGCCCTTGGGTGACGTCGTCTGCCGTCGAGCCGTAGCCAAAGCCGCTGAGGCCCTTGCCCTTAAAAAATGAGAGTAGAGACATATGGAACTCCAAATAAAATAGGGACAAAAGGGAGGTCAGGGATCCGGCGGGAGGTGACAGGGGACGCACGAGAGAAGGCGCGTCAAGGGTGTGAAGGCGACCCGTCCTAGGTCGGCCTTGGCGGACCCCGTCAGGAAAGGCACGAGAGCCCACACGGTCTCTACGGCCGCACGCAAAAATCGAAGGTACATGTTGCGCGCACAGACCCACACAGGTAGTCAGTCGCGCCCGAAACAGACCCGATGGAGCGCCACATGATTAAAGAACCGACTGAAATCACTGAAGAGAAGCGCGTCCTTCAGATCGTCCGCGATAACCTGTCGCGCCTGAAGGCCCCGGTCCGAGTTGCCGACCACGAGGGCAACCTCCTGGCCCTCAGAGAGAGCCTGTCCGACGCGCGCCTGCCCGAGGACATCGCGTCCATCATGGAGCAGATGGAGCGCACGGCCGCGCTCATGCACCAGCAGAATAAGTCGGTCGAAGGGACGGCCGACATCGATAACCCTTACTTTGGGCGCATGGTCCTGTCCGACGGGCACGGGAAACGCTCGATCCTCATCGGCAAGAGCACCCTCTTGTCTGATCGCGTGCGCATCGTCGACTGGCGCAACGCGCCGATCAGCCGCCTCTTCTACCAGTTCGCGGAAGGCGACGAATATGAAGAGGAGATCAACGGCCAAGAGGTCACCGGCGAGGTCCTCACGAAGCGCACGATGACCATCGCGGCGGGCGAGCTGCGCCGGGTCTCAACCGACGAGCAGACCTGGGTCCTGCAAAACGACGGCGCCTGGGTCGACATGCGCGACCGCGAGGCCAAGCTCGCCGGTGGCGCTGGCGCGGCCGTACGCCCAGGCAGCCTCGGGACGGGCCACGCCTCCGCGCGCCGGGATAAACACCTTCCCGAGATCGCTTCCCTGCTTGATCCTGAGCAGTTCAACCTAATCACGAGCGACGACTCGGGGGTCGTTGTCATCCAGGGCAGCGCGGGCTCCGGCAAGACGACCGTGGGCCTTCACCGCATCGCCTGGCTCGCCTTTCAGAGCCCCAAGATCTTTCGTCCTCAAAGCATGATGGTCGTCGTCTTCTCGCGGGCGCTGACCTCCTATATCTCTCAGGTCCTGCCGGCCCTTGGCGTCGAGGGGGTGAGGGTCCGCGAGTACACCGACTGGGCGGCCCAGGTCCGCCGCTGGCACTATAAGCGCCTCCCTGACCGCTATAACGACTGGACGCCCGCGCTCATCGTGCGCTTCAAGACCCACACGGCGCTCCTGCGCATGCTCGACGAGCTGCGTGGGTCCTATCGCGGCCGCCACCCCAACGAGGTCTTCGAGGAGCTCTTCACCGATCTTGATTGGATCAGCAAGGGCCTCACCAAGCACGCGCCCGAGGCCTTCAGCGAGCAGGAGATCGCGCGCATTCATCGTTGGTGTACCGACCGTTTCCACGAGCGCGATGACGCCGCCTCCCGCCGCCACGGCGGCGATGATGATCACGACAACCCACCTAGCCTCGACCGCGAAGACGACACTATTCTCCTGCGCCTGTGGCAACTCCTGCGGGGGGATTTACAAGACGAGAACCGCAGACCCCTTGAATACTCGCACCTCATGGTCGACGAGGCTCAAGACCTCGCACCGATGGAGCTCGCCGTCCTGATTGGGGCGACTGGCAAGCGCCGCTCGGTCACACTGGCCGGCGATGTGGCCCAGAAGATCCAAGAACACCGGGACTTTCCCGCGTGGATTGAGGTCCTCGACGCCCTCCGCCTCAAGCACGTGGATGTCTCGCCCCTGCAGGTCAGCTACCGGTCGACGCGCCAGATTATGACCGTCGCGCACGAGATCTTAGGACACCTCGCGCCGGCGGACATGGCGACGACGAACCGCCTCGGCGCCCCCGTCGGTCACCTCGTCTTTGACTCCAAGGGGGCTGCTATCACCTGGCTCGCGCCGGCCCTCTGGGATCTCATGCGCCGCGAGCCGACGGCCAACGTCGCCATCCTCACGCCGTCGTCCAGCGAGGCCATCGACTGGTATCAGGTCCTCGACCGCGCCGAGGTCCCTCACCTCAAGCTCGTCGCAGACCAGGACTTTAGCTTCACGCCCGGCATCGAGATCGTCGATATTCGCAGCTCAAAGGGCTTGGAGTTCGACTACGTCATCGTCGTGGGCGCCGACCTCGCCTTCTTCCCGACGACCGACCACGCGCGCCACCTCTTGCACGTCGCCGCGACGCGGGCCGCGCACCAGCTCTGGTTCGTCTCGACCGGCATCCCGACGCCGCTGCTGCCCGAGGGCCTCGCGGGCCGCGAGATGTGATGCGTTTGGTGTGCGGGGTGTGATTCAGAATGAGGGGGCGCCTACCAAACCACCTGCGCTGGGTGTGGTTCCGTCACTGAGCAGGTAACCACGGAGACACTGAGACACTGAGGGGCATGGAGATGGCCCTCGGTGCATGCGGAACTCACGGAACCATCGGTGCGGCCATTGAGGTCCATCGCCATCTGGGACCTAGTCTGCTTGTAGTCGCCATAGCTCGTTGAGGCTCTGGAGACGATCCCCGGCCAAGTTATGTAATGGGCCAGCGCCCAACGACAATCAGGCCGCCAGCCGCGCCCGTCGCGCGAGCGTCTGGAGGGCGCCGAGAGCCATATTGTCGTCCATCTTCTCACCGCACCAGCGGGGGCGGAGTGATAGAGGCGACAGGGCCATGCCACTCTGGGACGCCACGAGCTGGCCCCTTATGACCGGTTGGGCGGCAAAGAACCGAGGGAGCGTGGTGCCGTCGGGGCGCGCGAAGTGCCACCCGCCGGCGCCGTCGGACGCAACGGTGAAGCCGCCTTCGTGGACAAGGCCGTGGTGGCGACGGCACAGCAGCACGAGGTTGTCGAGCCTGGTCGTGCCCCCGTCGGCCCAGTGGATGACGTGGTGGCCGTCGACGAAGCGCTCGCAGGTACACCCGGGGAAGAGGCAGCCGCCGTCGCGGCGCCGGAGTGCCCGCGCGATGGCTGGGGGGATCGTGCGGGTGCGGCGGCCGACGTCGAGCACATTCCCCGCCGAGTCCTCGGTCATGACGACGAGGCTGGCGTCGCACGCGAGACGCCGCGCCGTCGCTTGATGGATGGCCGGGCCGCC
>Ga0209702_10006308_pt1 | contig 15348 bp, 14 predicted proteins | sample FRY01_FD_187210 | JGI IMG/M metagenome (GOLD analysis project Ga0209702, IMG submission 187210) | Freshwater microbial communities from Lake Fryxell liftoff mats and glacier meltwater in Antarctica - FRY-01 (SPAdes) (version 2) | ecosystem: Environmental > Aquatic > Freshwater > Ice > Glacier... | reverse complement strand
CGGACCGGCTCCTTGGCAAAGCACCAAAGTGGCCCGGCGGGAGTGGCTGGACAGCCGGAACTGAAACGCGGCATCGCCACCACATGCTCAATGACAGAAAGCCGAAAGAATGAACCCGAAGTCTGAGAAGCGAATAGACGATCTCGCTTTCACCGCACAACGCTCAGCATCAGCGGCGGCGCGCAGCGCCGTCCGCTGCATGCTGTTGTTAGCGCGCATTCTCCAGTTGAAAGAGGGCTTCACGGTCACCCGACTCGATCAGGTGAAGACGCCATGGAATGTTTTTGACGGAAACGGTCCTCTGGTCCTCACTCAAGAATAGGAACTGCGAATCCACCGGACCGGGTTCGTCGACCGAGAACTTTTCGAAATGAACAAACACCTTCACAGCATCCTGACCGACGTGCGGACACTCGATGCTAATCGTGAACAGATTGTTGTTCTTGCCAACTAGTTTTTTGTTGAACGTGAAACGCCTTCCTTCGCGTACTCGGAACCTGAAAGCATCCTTTGAGTACTCGGCGAATGTCTTTGTCAACTCGCCTCGCAGGTTATCCAAGCCACTCGGCACATCTTCATACGTAATGCATCGAAGGTGCCTTAGGTCAAACGGCACAAAGCTCATGTCTTGGGTGAGGAGAATCACCTTTGCTGAGTCTTTCGCGCAGTGCGCGATCCCCAACTCATAAAACACGTTTGGGTCGCTCCGCTCAGATCGGCAAGTATGAACTCAGCTTGGGCAATGCCCTTCAGGATAGTCTCAAGGATGTTGGGCGCCCGAATGTCGTCCGCCCTTCGGCATATCAGGTTCAGCTCCGGTGACTGCAATGATTCCCGTATCGTGGTCCAGACTCGGTCAAATGCCGGAGCGAACGGCATCAAGACGAAGCAGGATGCCTTGTGAACGTTCTTGAATCCGCTCAGTGCATCCTTGGGGTAGACGGTCGGCATGGTTCATTCCTCTGTCGCGCTAACGTTTGCGGTCAGCAGTCGGCTGTGTGGGCGCGACTTTTGCGTACAGCAAAAGGCGTGAACACATGGCCGGTCCGATGCACCGCTTTGTTGGGCGGCGTGGATTCACAACGAGAGCACCATTTCATGGTCCCTACCGATTCTTTTCATAACGTCTTGTACATTGATTTCTCATCGTGGGGTCGTGATTCGTAGTCCATCTTTCGATAGAAGAAAATGGCGTCTCCGTCTACCGATGACTCCACTCGTAAAGCCCCACGATCTCGGGCAAACGACTCCGAACGTCTCAATAGCTCTCGACCACGACCCCATCGTTGTTGCTTTGCTGTTATCGCTACCCGCCTGAACCAGGCTACACCCTCAATGAGATCAATTCGAATAACACCAATTGGCTTTCCATCCAGCAGGAGGAGCTGCGGGAAGTGATTGGGTTTGTATTCATCCGGATGATGCTCATCATACTCTCCAAATATTCCACGCTCTTCCCAGAGTACGACACCCCTGATCTGATGATAGGCGCTCCATTCGTCAGCCGTACTGGGTGGCTTCAACTCATAAGCCATCGGATGCACGCCTGATCGCTGCCGCCCAACGTAAAGTTGAGGGGCGCGCTGCTTTTGGCGCGTCCCTCTCGAACGCCATGTTATGCGTTTCTAATGCATGCTGGTGCCAGATTCCAAAACAACTCTGCCGTTTCACAGCGTTGTCGTTTTGGATACATACTTTGGTAGGGAATTGATCTCGCTTTAATTCTCTTGAACCAAGCAAACACTTTGTCAGTTTCCCCTTGGTATTTCTCTGGAATGGCGTTCTCAGAAATTTCAATATATCGCCTGACGAAATAGGCCAAGAAATCTGCCACCTGCAATAATCCAACGTTTTGTGAGTCTGCAAAATATGGTGCGTCAACAAGCTGACAAAGACGCTCTCGCTTTTTCTGTTTTCCGTAGTAACTATCGCTCCATGCTGGTGGGTTCAATAACAGCTTTTGGAATCTAGTTTCCTCTTTAACTTCCTCGTCAAAAACAAAGATTGTGTTTCCTTTGTTTTTTGACTCGCCCTGAAAATGCTTTTGCATAGCCAGAGCAACATGGAACCCCATTGCTTTCCAGACTGTATCGATTTCCTCTGGAACGGCGGCGGCTTCTTGCATTACCTTGAGTTGTTGCTTGTCGACCGCACTGAATACAATATGATGTTTACGTTCCGTAAACCAATCAATAAAAAAATCGATTGCATCAGATCGCTGTTGACCCGTTAGTTTTTTCCAAATTCCAGTGCCCGAATAGAAGTTCCGGGTGTGAAGCTCCTGAAACTCTTGCCCGACCATTTTGGAAAGTTGTGCCAAGAAACTTCTCCAATCAACTTTGGTTACGTGCATCCGGGATGCATCGACCACTACACCAAGCAGCACAGCAAATGGTTCTTCTCCTGTTCCGGTTTCATCGCAGTAGCAGAGTTTCATCATTTCGCCTTACGCATAACAGTAAGTGGTCGGACGCCATCGACTAAGCACCATCACAGCCCGGCCTGCTTTTCCGCCCTTCGATTTCAAGAGCTTACCACTTCGGCTTTTTTTCGGAAGCAGGATGGGCGGAACAACGCCATGTTCTTTGTCCACCCATCCGCCGGCAATTTCGCGCAGAAACGGACGGCGTCCACCTAGTCCCGGGCAGACTTTAACCACAGAACTTCCATCTGCCACGCATCAACCCCGGCTCACTTCTTCCACTTTCATTCTCCCGATGCCAAGCCCCCTCATCACGCAACTACGCGAAGCGATCCGCATCCGCCACTACAGCATTCGCACCGAAAAGGCCTACGTTGATTGGGTGAAAAGATACCTCCGCTTTCACAACATGAAACATCCTTCCAGCATGGGCGCAGCGGAGGTTACCCGGTTTCTCACGTACCTCGCCGTGGAACGCAGCGTCGCCGCTGCCACCCAGAATCAGGCTCTCAACGCGCTGGTGTTTCTCTACCGCGAAGTGCTGAAGGTCAACCTGGAAGGTTTGTCCAGTGCAGTGCGGGCCAAGCGGTCGAAGAACCTGCCTACCGTGTTCTCCGAGGCGGAAGTAATGAACGTGCTCTCCTGCCTTGATGGCGAACACTGGCTCATGGCTGCGCTGCTCTATGGGTCCGGGCTACGTCTGATGGACTGTGTACGGCTACGGATCAAGGATGTCGACTTCAGCTTCCGCTGCCTCGTTGTGCGGGATGGCAAAGGCGGGAAAGACCGAGTGGTCACACTGGCCGACGGCTTGCTCGAACATCTCAGTCTGCAAATCACCCGGGTTCGCGCCTTGCAACAGCGTGACGTACTCGAAGGTCACGGGAATGTCTGGCTGCCGCACGCACTGGCCCGGAAATTTCCGAGCGCACCACGAGATATCGGCTGGCAGTACGTTTTTCCGGCTCAACACCGAAGCGTCGATCCACGCAGCGGTATGGTACGCAGACATCATGCAGATCCGAGTGGGCTGCAGAAAGCTGTGCGGCAGGCCATTATTCGCGCGGGGATTGAACGCAAAGCGAGTTGCCACACTTTCCGGCATTCTTTTGCAACGCACCTGCTCGCCAGCGGCGCCGACATTCGAACCGTCCAGGAACAGTTGGGTCACAGCGATATCCGCACCACCCAGATCTACACCCATCTTCTCGAACGTGGAGGCAGCGCGGTGATCAGCCCCCTCAATCGCCTGTTACCCAAACTCACCGCGAAGAGATAGGTCTGGTGAATTGCGCTCAGTCCCACCAGCGGCGAACCGCTGAACGTGTTCGTCAGCTATCACAATATGTACTGCCTTCGAACAGCTGGGTATAGAAGTTCAGCAGGCGCATGCCTTCGGTTGGCTTCACCACACCACTGTCAATCTTGCGACGAACCAGTTCACTCATCCGGCGATCCAGATCATTGGGAAAGTACTGCACCTGCGCCAGCATGTCCCGCACCGTGATGCCCTTGATGCGCTCCTCAATCCAGAAGTTGCCCGGCTCATCGGCACTGGCATACACATGCACTTCACCAACACGGCCGAACAGGTTGTGGGAGTCACCCAGGATTTCCTGATACGCGCCAACCAGGAAGATGCCAAGGTAATACGGCTCGCCTGCCTTGAACGGATGCATGGGCAGCCATTGCGCAGTGGCGTCCTCACGCACGTAACGGCTGATCTTGCCATCGGAGTCGCAGGTCAGATCCACCACAATCCCACGCCGAACCGGCTCTTCATCCAACTTGTGCAGCGGCATCACCGGGAAAATCTGACCGATGGCCCAGTGATCAAGAATGGAGTGGAACACCGAGAAGTCACATAAGTACAGGTCGGTAAGATGTTCTTCCAGTTGCTGTTGTTCGATGGGCACCGGTGACAGCTTGGCAGCGCGCAGTTTGTGCAGGATTGCGCGGGAAGTACGCCAGTACAGCGCATCGGCTTCAGCCAGACTCTCAACGCCCAGATAGCCGAGGCGAGCCAGTTGATCAGCCTGTGCACGCGCTTCCTGAGCATCGTGATAGATCTCGAGCAGCACGGCGGCCGCAGTGCTTGCTTCCACTTCGGCATAGGCTTCACGCAGGTGCAGCACTACAGGTGGTGTGCGCTCACCAGTTGTCTGCAGGGGCAGTGCATCCTGCCGATGCACACCGAGCACAGGAATCACCAGCATCGAGTGATGCGCGGTGATCGCACGTCCACTTTCGGAAAGCAGCGTGGGTGCCGGCACCTGCCGTTCGTCGCAGATTTCCTTGATCGCATAGACCACGGCATTGGCGTACTCGGCCAGGCTGTAGTTGACGCTCGATTCGGTATCACCGTACTCGCCGCCGTAGTTCACGCCGAGCCCACCACCGACATCCACAAATTGCATCGTCAGTCCACGTGCCCGGAAGTCTGCATAGATGTGGCCGATTTCGCGTACCGCATTGCGCAGCACACGGATATCCGCGATCTGGCTGCCCAGGTGAAAGTGCAGCAGTTCAAGGCTGTCGCCGATGTCACGAAGTTCGAGTTCACGTACCAGCTGCATGAGTTCCGGCATGGTCAACCCGAATTTCGAACCAACACCGCCAGATTCAAACCAGCGGCCCGAACCCTTGGTCGACAGTTTCACGCGTACACCCAGACGCGGTTTCACGCCGATCTCATCCGCCAGTTTGAGCAGGTGTTCAAACTCCGTGTATTTCTCGATCACCGGCAGCACCGACTGCCCGATCGCCTGGGCACGCAACATCAGTTCCAGCATGGTCTGATCTTTCACACCATTGCAGAGCAGCAACAGTTCATCGCCAATCAATGGCAGCGTGGCGATCAGTTCCACCTTCGAGCCACACTCCAGGCCAAGCCCGAACTCGCGGCCCGCATCCATCACCTCGGCCACCACCTCATGCAGTTGATTGACCTTGATGGGATAGATGCTGCGGTACGTGCCGTCGTACCTGGCTTCTGCGATGGCTTGCCGGAATGCCATGTTCAGCCGTCGCACCCGTGTTCGCAGCACGTCCTGAAAGCGGATGATTAGCGGCAGGGTCATTTCCTGGCGGCGGGCTTCGGCAATCACGTCCATGACGTCGATCGCCAGGTCTGAATCATCCTGGGGCCGTACTGCGACATGTCCGGCCTGGTTGACAAAAAAGAAGCCATCGCCCCAGGTACGTACTGCGTAGGTCGCCTCCGCATCATCGGTAGTCCAGCCAGTCATCCGGCACCTCTCCTCTCAAACGTAAAAGTCCGCGGCATTGTCAATCGCCGATGGTTCATCGCCCATTGTCGCACTAAACTGCTGTCCCATTACCCGATACCCACGATGTTCGCCGACTGACCAATGCGACATCGACCAGGTTTCAATACTTCTCATGGAGAGATCATGTTGCGATTCCTTGCCAGCCTGACCACCGTTGCCTTGTTGTCTGGCGCTACCCTGCTGGCGCAGGCGGACAGCCCCGTACAGCCTTACAACCAGATCAGCTTCAACGTGTTTGCCGAACGTGAAGTGCCCAACGACTGGACGACGGCCACGATCGGTACCACTGCAGCCGATACCGACCCTTCACTGCTGGCAACGCGCATCAACAAGCAGATGAACGAAGCCCTGGCGATTGCGCAGAAGGTTGGTGGGGTGAAAGTCACCACCGCCAGTTACAACACTTATCCGGAGTATGGTGATGGCAATCGCATCATTCGCTGGCGTGCCAGCCAGGATCTGGTGCTGGAGAGCCGTGATACCAACACCGTGGCCAAACTGCTGGGCACGCTGCAGGACAAGGGATTGATGCTGCGCAATATCGTCTTCACGGTGTCCAGGGAAACCAGGCTCAAGCTGGAAGATGAACTCACTACAGCCGCGATCACCATCTTTCGTGCGCGCGCAGCCATGATCACGCGGAATTTTGGCAAGACCAGTTATGTGATCGCTGCGGTCAACGTCGGTGATGGCGGTTATCAGCCACCACTCATCCCATACGCGCGCGCCAATTCGATGATGATGGCTGTCGATGAGGCGGTCGCTCCCGAATTTGAGGGAGGATCAAGTCAACTGCGGGTGGATGTCAGCGGCACCATCGAATTGCAGTAGGGGAAATTGCTGGTCTGGCGGCTACACGCTGGTGATCAAAGCGCTGCGTCGACCAGGTTTTCGACAAGCGCAGCCGCCAACCAGGCTAGCCCGGAATATTCGTGAAGGTTCGTCGCCCCTGACAAGGGGCGGGAAAATGACGAGATGCGCGAAAAGACAGTGTGGCGCGCACTGGAAGGCGCGCAGTCGTACCAACAGTACGGCGAGCACCTGGAAGGAGCACGTGCTGTGTTTTCACGACTATCGGCAGCCGCAGCAGAAGATTCATGAATAGACCGGGTTAACGGCGGGATCACGAAATAAAGCAGCGGCCGCCACAGCGCCGAACGGGTCACTGGCCATTCCGGAACAGCCAGGATGCGTTCACGATGCCGTATCAGCGCTTCCACCTTCGGATTGGCGATGGCCTCGGTCGGCCAGCGCTCGCGATGTCCCAACTCCTGGTCAAGACGTTCAAGCTCCGCGTCGCGGGCTTCTTTGATCGCACCCCGGATTCCCCACATCGGTCGCACCAACAACCAGATCGCCAGCGGCAGAATCAGCAACAGGGGTGGCAGCCAGTCTACCGTTGCGAGCTCTCCAACCAGGGCGGCCTGCACCAGTAGAAACGTCAATCCGCCGACGGCGATCAGCCTGATGCGTTGACCGATCTCCATGAAAGACGACAGTTTATGGGTGGCCAGCAGGTCGATGCGAACGCCGTGACGGCCCAGTCGCGCCAGTGCATTGGCCATGCGAACCATGATCGCGAAGCTGTCTGTCATGAGCAGCAACAAGGCCATGAACACCGGCCCATTCCAGCAATAGAGAGGGTTTACGGTTTCGGTACCGCGCAGTTGACGACCGATGCTGCCAAATACCAGATTCACGATCACCCAGATGGTGATGGTCGCAAGCACAACGAAGGTCATGGCGCGCGGTGACAACGGGCGCAGGATGGAGTCCGCAACTGGGTGTTCTCTCTCCCTGGTCAGCGGGCGCAGCGTGATCAGATCCTCACGTGCACGGTGCGCAGACCAGACGATGAAGCCGCTGGCATAACCAATCGCGCAACAGTTCACGGCAGCGATCACGGATGCCGTCCACAAGGTGCGGGGCTCCGGTTGGACCTCCGCATATACCGATATCAGCTTGATCAGGAAGATGACGAGGAACAGCAGTGCAGCAAGCGCACCCAGTCGCAAGGCCGAAATCTGCAATCGGTCGCGCACCCTGAGCAACCAGGCCATGCGTTGTGAAGCGGGATCACCCACGGTACGGTTCTCATTCATCGCCAGAGGTCAGCTTCTTGCGGAAAATTCCGTGGTTTTTTCCAGCTCCAGGATGGTCTCACTGAGGTCGTCCAGACGCTTTGACAGAATCGCCTGGGCATCATAAAGACCACGGTTGTAGAAGTAGACGCCGATTTCTTCGGCCATGAAATCCAGCAGGAATTCCGCATCAAACCGTCCGATGTCCTGTTTGAGTTCCTGATCGAAGTACAACCGGATCTTGCGAACGATGTGCGCTTTCTCTTCAGCGGTGAAACTGATTTCAGACATCGAAACTCCCTGCTTGCCGATGACAGCATACCTCCGGCGCAGACTATTCATGAAGGTCCGTCGCACGAGTGATCGGATGCCCAGGCGACCACGGCAGCTGAATATTCATGAAGCGTCCGGGCCTGTTCAGGCTCGGAAAAGCGCTGCACGGCCAACCTGTTTGTCTGTACAGATTGGCTTCAGGGCGGCTTCGGTTATAGTGACAGCAATATCCGTCCTGTCACCTCTACCCAAACGGAGAACTCATGAAGCATCTTGTCGGCGCCCTGACCCTGCTTTTTTTCGTAGCCGCCTGTGGCACCCCTGAACAACCTGCGAATGCTGAAGACGCCGATAGTGCGGCACCCGCGAATGAAACTGCGGCAGCCGAGGTGGTTGACCCGGCGCCCACAGCGACTGCATCACTGGATGCGATTCTGGCGGCACAACCTGACGACATGAAGGCCCGTTATGTCTGGCGACATCCCAGGGAAACACTCGAATTTTTCGGTGTTCAGCCCGGCCAGGTCGTGGTTGAGGCGCTTCCCGGTGACGGCTGGTACACCAAGATCCTGCTGCCTTACCTCGGCACCTCTGGCAAGCTCGTCGGTGTCAATTACCCTGACACGATGTGGGCCAAATTCGGTTTCATGAACGAAGAGCAACTGGCCAAGATCAAGACCTGGGCCACCGACTTCACCGCCGGAGCCCAGGCCTGGCGAGGCGACACCGGTGCTCCTGTTGACGCCTTTGTTTTTGGCGCCCTGCCGGAAGCCATGCGTGGCACCGCAGACTCCGTACTGCTGATTCGCGCCCTGCATAACCTTGCGCGGTTCGAAAACGACGGCGCATTTCTGACCGCCGCACTGGCCGACGTGCATGCCGTGCTCAAGCCTGGTGGCATCGTTGGTATTGTCCAGCATGAGGCCCGTGCCGACATGCCGGATGAGTGGGCCAACGGCAACGCCGGGTATCTCAAGCGCAGCTACGTGATCGAGAAGATGCAGGCCGCGGGATTCGAACTGGTGGATCAGGCGGAGTTCAATCAGAACCCGAATGACAAGCCCACCACCGAGGATTTTGTCTGGCGGCTGCCACCCAACTATCGAACGTCTGGCGATGACGCCGGGAAGAAGGCCGCCATGGATGCGATGGGCGAATCCAACCGCATGACGCTCAAGTTTCGCAAGCTCCCGGTACCCACTGATCAAACACCTCCGGTGAGTTGATCAGGTCGACGACGTACTCATCGCCGTTTCCGTCTCACTGACAACTGCTCAGTCGTCAGTGAGGCCGGACTCGCCGTAACGGGACGCAGGTCCTGGGCCACCCGGCCCCAGACGCCCCTTCTCACCAAAGTGTCCCTGTCCCGGCACGTAATTGAATTCCACACGAATGCCATCCGGATCCTCGAACAGGATGGAGTAATAACCCGGCGCAAAGTGCTCGCCCGGCTCCGGGCCATGGATGATCCTCGCCGACAGTTCGCAGCGTACAAACTCGTGGATCCGATCCACATCTTCGGTTGATCGCGCACGAAAGCAGAAGTGGTGCAGCCCGGACGAATCCTGATCGAACCCATGACCGCGTTTTTCCGGCGGTGCCCCACGCACCAGGATGCCGGTCCGGCTACCGATGCAATAGATCACGTTATCGCCCTTGATCAGGGTCTTCATCTCCAGGAAGTTGCAGAGTCTTTCCCAGAACGGCAGGCAGACCTCGGGATTGCGGACGGTCAACTGAATGTGGGCAATGCCGTTGACCTCGACGGTCATGCGATTCTCCATGGTGGTGCGGGTACTCGATGTCGCACCCTACCAGTAGTGCGCCGGGGGTAGAATCCTGCTGCGCGTCACCCCCACAGGAGTTCCCCGATGAAGGCATCGTTGTTCCTGCTCATGATCTCGGTACTGGTGTCTGCCAACGGCCGAACCACCGAGCTGGAGCCGGCTGAACTTGGCGCGTGGGTCGATGGCTTTGTTATTGGCCGCATGCTCGATGAAGGCGTGGTCGGGGTCACCGTTGCCATCGTCAAGGATGGGCAGCGCATCTTTTCCAGGGGTTACGGTTATGACGATCTGGAAGCCCAGCGTCCTGTCGACTCCAGCCGCTCGATGTTTCGCCCAGGTTCCATCAGCAAGACCTTCACGTGGACTGCCGTCATGCAGTTGCATGAGCAGGGCAAACTGGATCTTGAAAAGGACATTCAGGAATACCTGCCAAACGTCGTGATTCCGAAGACCTTCGATACACCCATCACTCTGCTCGATCTGATGGCGCATCGACCGGGTTTTGAAGAATCGGCGCTTGGGCATCTCATCGGCAACCGGCCCGAGGCGGTTTTGCCACTGGTCGATTATCTGAACTCGCACCAGCCAAAGCGTGTCTATCCACCTGGCGAAGTGCCGGCCTATTCGAACTACGGCAGTGGCCTTGCTGGTTTGATCATCGCCAATGTGTCGGATATGCCGTTCGAAGACTACATCGAACAGAAGGTACTGTTGCCACTTGGCATGATCCACAGCACCTTCCGCGAACCCTGGGGAGACCAGCGCCCGGGAGCCATGCCCGAGTCCATGAAGGACAACGTCAGCAAGGGCTACAGCCGCGTGGGTGGCGAATACGAGAGTACGGCGTTCGAGTTCATCGGCCATCTCGGCCCGGCCGGCGCATTGTCAACCACAGCGGATGACATGGCGCTGTGGATGCTGGCACATCTGGGCAATGGCGCGGTCACCGATGAGGCAGGTGGTGAAAGAAGGATTCTGCAGACAGACACCGCGCAACTGATGCACTCCCGACATCGGACACTCGATGCTCGGCTGCCCGGTATCGCGCACGGTTTTGTCGAGGCAACCGTACACGGCTATCCAACTTATGGGCACAGCGGCGGTACCGTCCATTTTCTGTCCGACATGATCATGATTCCGGAAATCGGTCTGGGTGTGTTCATCTCAACCAATACGTCGATCGGCGGTGGCAAGGTGATGAACGGATTTGTGCGCGCACTGGTTACCCGCTTCTTTCCTCCAGGACCCGACTTCATCGATCTGCCTGCCACCCACATCGACGCCAGTCCGGACCTGGTTGGCAGCTATATTCTCTCCCGGCGCGCTCACAGCACCGTCGAGAAGATGGCCTTTCCGGTGGTGAGCGTGCAGCGCGCCAAACATGGTGATCTGCTCATTGGCGGCCTTGGCGGTGAACCGAGTCGTTACGTTGCCATTGCGGCGGATCACTTTCGCTCGGTCACGGATACCGGCAGTCAGCTGATCTTCGAACGCGACCAAGCCGGCCACATCACGCGCCTGCTCACCTCCATTCCCATCACGATTGGCACGCCGGCCGGACCCCTGGAACGCCCGGATACGGTGTACGGGGCTCTGTTCCTCTGCGCGCTGGTGTTTGTTGGCGTATTACTTGGAATCTGGCATCGCAGCGGCAGAGGCCTGGTGTCCACCCCACAGGAGCGACGAGTCATGTGGCTCACCGGGGGCATGGCTGCAATCTGGTTGATCGCCCTGGCGCTGATGGCGATCGGCAGTCTGGCGATCAGCGACCCACGGAACATATTCTTCAACTTTCCAGGCATTGCGTTCATGGCGGGCTTGTGGGGAATATTACTGGCGGTCCTGCTCACCCTGCTCGCAGCAGTGTTCACTCCCTCGGCACTGAGTAATGGCACGTGGACATTGCGCCGCAGGATCAGACATGTGCTCGTGATCGTGACCGCAGGGGTAATCGTCTGGATCCTGTGGACATTGAACGCCATCGGCTTCAACTACTTTTGATGGAGACCTCATTCCTGGCGAGGTTGGCGAGTCTTCCCGTGCAGAAACTGCTGGTGGAGAATCGGGGATGACCCGTATGCAATGGCTCGTTGGCAGCCTTGTCTGTCTGCTGGTTGGAACAGCAACCGCCACCACAACCACAACCACAACCACAACCACCACCACTACCACCACCACTACTACAGGCACAATCAACGTGGCCGCTGTCGAAGCACATCTCGGCATCGAGGTGACCTCAGCGGATACGGCGTTACTGGCGTCCGGGTTGCTGGGTTACACCGATCGTGCCACACCCAAGGCAGTCGCAGTGGCGCATAGTCGTGATGGCAGAGTGGTCACCGGGTTCAGTGTCGCGGCAGGCACTCGAAGCACGGCAGCGACCAGGGCCCTGGCTGCCTGCGAGACGGCCAGGCAGCCGCTGCTGTCCATTTTGACCAGCCCATGCGAATTGATTCTGCAGGGGGGCGAATGGGTGGGTACACACCGGCAGCTGACACGTGGAATGACGTCCGACAGCGCAGCATCGGTCTGGCGCGTGCAGGGACACGCCGGCGTGGTGTATCTGGCTGGATCGGTTCATGTGCTGACACCATCGTTTTATCCTCTGGCACCAGCCTTTGAGCATGCATTCGCAAAAGCCGATCGCCTGGCACTCGAACTGAACCCGCTGCTGACCATGCAGCCCGACCGCGTGGCCGTCATGCGCGCGGCCATGGTGGCTTCCCCTGAAAACGTCAGCCATGCGCTTGGCGCTGCGCTGCGCGCACGACTGACGGACTACCTGGCGACTCAGGGCACTGCGCTGGAAGCGGTACTGCACTTCCAGCCGTCGATTCTCTCGACTCAGCTTTCCATGCAGGAGATGGCTGCGTATGGGTATGCGCCACAGCACGGTGTGGACCTGCACTTTGCGCAGCGGGCGACCCGCAAGGGCATGCCGATCCTCGAACTGGAGACGATCGAGAGCCAGATGCAGGCACTGACCGGCATGCCTCTGGAGGTACAGGCGAGGCTTCTGGATCAGACTCTGGATCAGCTCGCCAGTGCCCAGGAGGCCGTGAAAGAGCTTGTTACCAGCTGGTTGTCGGGTGATGCCGATCACCTTCATCAACTGATGCTGAACGACTTCATGAGTTCCCCGGTCATGGAAACGCTGGGTCGGCGGCTGATCGATGAGCGCAACGTCAAGATGACGGAGAAGATCCGTTCTTTTCTCACCGAACCATCGACGACGCTGGTGATCGTCGGTGCAGGACACTTCGGCGGTGCGCCGGGAATTCTGCAACTGCTGCGCAACGCAGGCTTCAGGGTCCAGCAACTTACCCAGGCGGGCAATCTGCTGCGAGAGATCGAGGCACCGGCGGTTCCCGCGTCATCGATCAACCATCAGGCCCGCTGACAACACGCGATGTCATACCCGGCGAGAAGCCGCCGAACTTCGTCCAGCGTTGGCAACCGATATGACCGGCATACCACACGCGGATCAGGCGAGTGTCCGGAACAATGCCTTCCAGCTGGCCGCGCTGGCTTCCAGCGAAAATTCCCGCGCGCGTTGTTGCGCCCGGTCCGACATCGCCAACAGCCGCTGCTGGTCGTTCAGCAGCGTCAGGAATCGCTGCGCAAAGCTCACCGGATCCAGATCGGCCACCAGAAATCCGCTGTCACCGTCCTGCACCACGTCCCCCAGGTCCCCCACGTCGGAGACCACCGGCACGACCCCCGAAATCATGGCTTCGAGCATCGACAACGACACCCCTTCCGATTCCGAGGTCAACACAAACAGCCGGCTGCGTCGCAGGAAGCTGCCCACATCGGCTTGCTGGCCGACAAAGGTGACACTGTCGTCAATGCCGAGTTCGCGGGTACGACGCGCAAGCTCCGTCAGGCATTCACCGGCGCCAACAACGACCACCTTCATCAGGCGGCTGGCTCGGGCAGAAAATACCGCATCCAGCAGGCGATCGACTCGTTTAATGGGCGCAAGACGGCCGACAAATAGCACGTCGATGTCCTTGTCAGCGGGTTGTCCGGGCTGGAATCGCGTCGTGTCGATGCCTCCACCATTGCGATAGAGATAACCCTGAATCCCCCTGGCGCGAAAGAAATCCGCCGCTCCGGTACCCATCGTGACGATGATGTCGAAGCGTTTGACCACATCCACCAGCAGTCGCTCGAGTGTCTCTTCCGGTGCCGTCAGTCTGCCCAGCAACCGGTTTTCGGAGCGGATGCCACCGCCCATCACCTCCGCTTCGCCACCCACACAGAAATACAGGGTGGCCGCGTTGACAAAACGGCCCACGAGCGCGGCCACCATGCCGTTGAACAGCAGATGAAAGCCGCCCACGATGTCGGGTCGCTCGCGGACTGCCGTCCACGCGAAGATCAGCAGCCTCGCACCCACATCACCGGCCAGACTTCTCAGCCACTGCGGGGGTTGAATGACCACCAGTCCCGAGCGTTCGAGCAATGGATAGATGGTGACAATGATCAGTCGACCACCGCCCAGGGACTGCGCGATGGGATGCAGATGGGCGACCGCCCAGTTGGCGGAATGAAACGTGCCGGTCAGCAGCACCTTGAGTTGATCCGGGCGGCGAAGTGGTTTTGGTGCTGTGCGTGCCGGCAATAACCACAAAAAGCACTTCAGGCCGGCACGGACCATGCGAATGAGTCTGCGTTCTTCACTGGACCGATCAACATCGGCATGTCCTGTCATGCGTGACCCGTCACGCCACCGGCGTCCTGACCAATGGCTGCCCGCACTTTCGGAATCACTTCGCCGATCAACCGCTCAAGTGGCGCTTGCATCTGGCGGCCCGAAATACCGGGGGGTAGTCCCCAGGTGACGAGGTCGGTGATGCCAAATTCGCGGATGAAGCTGACCAGTTCATCCACACACTGATCAACCGTGCCGACGACCCACGTCTGCGGTATGGGCTCGCCCTGGCCACCCAGACCTTCACCACTTTCCTGGAAAAACCGGTTATACAACGCCATGCGATAGCGTTCCGCCACCCGGATTGGCGGCCAGTCGCGTGCCGCATCAGGTGTCGGCAGAACGCCACGAATGATACCAACCCGATGTTGCGCCGGAATGCGGCCGGCCGCCCGCACGGCGTGTACCCAGGGATCAAAACTGCCGGACTTGCGTCCCTGAGGCAGAAAGTTCGTCGCGTACCGGGCAGCGCGCAGCGCGCCTGCCTCCGACATGGCGGCCACCCAGAGTGGTGGGCCTCCTGGCTGTACGTACGCGGGGGTGATCTGCACATCCTGCAGTTGATAACGTTTGCCCTGATAGCTGAACCGCTGGCCGGAGAAACAGAGTTTGAGGATCTCGATGCCCTCCTCCATCAGCGATACCCGCCGTGCCACCGGGATGCCAAAACCCTGGAACTCGTGCGGTGCATAGCCCATGCCTACGCCAACTTCGACCCGACCATCGGACAGGTTGTCCAGTACCGCAAGATCCTCTGCCAGTCGCACCGGGTGATTGA
>Ga0209702_10006307_pt1 | contig 15357 bp, 37 predicted proteins | sample FRY01_FD_187210 | JGI IMG/M metagenome (GOLD analysis project Ga0209702, IMG submission 187210) | Freshwater microbial communities from Lake Fryxell liftoff mats and glacier meltwater in Antarctica - FRY-01 (SPAdes) (version 2) | ecosystem: Environmental > Aquatic > Freshwater > Ice > Glacier... | reverse complement strand
AACAATGGCCCCACTTGGATTTTGCCAACGTTGGCATCCGTTTCGACTTGAAGGGTCGTGCAGCTGGAATGGCTTGTATGCGCGGTGGCCGTCAGTTCTACATGCGCTTCAATGCTGACATGCTGGGACGCGAGGCATTCGACCATTTGCTGAACGAGACTGTGCCGCATGAAATTGCACACATTGTCTGCTTCATGGATCCATCACTTGGTCGCGACCATAACAGCGGCTGGGTTCGAGTTTCACAGCGGCTCGGATGCTCTGGCAAACGGTACCATTCCGAAGAAGTGGTGAACGGCAAGGGCACGACCTATGAATTCGTTACCGACCGTGGGCACAAAGTACGGATTGGTGACAAGCATTTCAGCTACCTGCAGACTGGTAAGCCTGTTACATTCAAGCGCGGTATGGGGCAGATTACCAAATGCATGGCATACAGCATTGTTGGTTACCAGGGCCGCACGTTGCCCAATCCAATACCGAAACAAGGGTCGGCGGTTGGTATGCCAGTGCAGTTTCCTTCGGGGCCTGCTGTGCCGCGTATTGTTATTGGAGCACCTGCTCCCTATGTACCACATCAACCGGTAGCCAAAGCCCCCTCGTTTGACAGGGGTGCGTCTAAGGCAAGCATTGCCCGCTCGATCATGTACTCGGCCCATAAGGCAGGTAAATCCTACGAGGAAATCATCTCGGCCATTATGTTTGCAACTGGCCATGATCGAAATCTGTCGCGTGCATACTACAAAAACAATGCAGCGAAAGTTGGTGTCCCGGCAGCGTAAAAAGGCGTTGACAGGATCCTAAATCCTGTTATACTTGCAGCATAGCACACAAAGGACAGAAAATGGGCACTCACTGTACAATCATTATGGTAGACACTGATACGGAGAACTATCATAGTATCTATTGTCACTATGACGGCTATATTCGCCACACTGGAAAGCTCTTGGTTGAAAATTACACCACGCTCGAGGCTGTCAAACAGTTGATTGATTTGGGTGCAATCTCCTGTTTGGCGAAACACTCGACACCGGATCCCACTCGGATGCATTCATTCGAAATAAGTCAAAATGATGTTACTGTTGCATATCATCGAGATCGTGGAGAGAAACTTCTGATAACATCAAGTGCATGGCTGAGAGAACATGCACGCGAGCAATACGCCTACCTATTCATTAATGATGAGTGGGTGGTCTCGCAAAACAATGGAAAGAACTGGACTGAAGTGAAAGAATATTTCCGACCACCGGAGTGCATTCCAGTCCAGCATAATTAAATAAAGTCTTGACAACAGTGTGACTTATGCTATAATCAATCCATGACAACAACGCACAGTATGCCCGAAGATCAAACATTCGATGCGATGAAATATCGTATTGTCAGAACTGACCATAGTGTCATCTATTACAATTCGGATGGAGAGATACACCGAGATAACGATCAACCTGCTGTCATTCTTGCAGATGGATATCAATATTGGTGGGTAAATGGAAAGCTACACCGAGATAACGATCAACCTGCTGTCATTCTTGCAAATGTATATCAAGCGTGGTGGGTGAATGGAGAGCTACACCGAGATAACGATCAACCTGCTGTAATTCGTGCAGATAGAAATCAATATTGGTATGTAAATGGAAAGCTACACCGAGATAACGATCAACCTGCTGTCATTTATGCAGATGGAAGTCAATCTTGGTGGGTAAATGGGTGCAAATCATGCAACCGAAAAAAGGTTGACACAGGAAGTATTTGCGTTATAATAAACACATAGCAACAAACAAACGGTAGAATAGAATGCAAGCTCTAAAAGATACTGACGCATATATTTTAACAGAGTTCAGAGCCGAAGCAGAGACGCTCAAATCTGCATTCGCATCGGGGCTTTTTCCCACTCGGGATGAGCGTAAAGCACGCCTGAACACCATGCTTGCTCCGTTTCTTAAACGATTGGCAGACAACGGATGGTCGGAGCGTGATCGGATATTGGCACTTATCGAAGTTTACGAAACTATTTAATCAAACTTTAGAAAAGGTAGATATGGGAAAGACTTACACGAAACGCAACGGTGATGTGAACCCTCCGAAGGCACCACAGACACGCGAGGACAAGCGTGGCCGGCAGGAAGACCTGCTCGGTTTCTCTGGTTGGGCACCCTATAGTGTCAGTGTTAAACAATTCAACGGAAAGAACTCCAAATGATCATCGCATTCATCGTAGTCTAGTCTTCGTCGGCATGTTCCTGTCTTACATTTGGTCATCCAAAATCGCAGCAAATGTCATGCTCAAGATGCTGTTCAGCGTCTACACGCTCTGGGCAATATTGATTGCCGCCGGCCTGTTGTGGCCGCTTATCAACAACGGTACTATCAAGCTTCTGTAGGCATCGAATTTCGCTAAAAAACGGCGAATTCTAAGATGTAACAGAGCAACTCTGGCATTGACTATTTGGACCAAAGCCCTTATAATACATGCATAGCAAACAAACAGGAAAACAGATTATTACTCTGAAATCACTCATCGAGGAATATCCCATTCCATCCGATTACAGGCAACACCCGGGTTGCCTGTTGCACAGGCAACCCGGGATGATTCCAATCGAGCAGTATCTCTATCAAGAGAAAGAGATTACCGCAGCTCGAAAGGCTGTTGGTAAAGTGCGTGTGATTTATCGTGGGCCGCGTTGGTTCCGGTATGAGCAAGATACACGCCGCAATGATGCAACCGGTGTGGTCCTCTACAAAAGGAAATGAAATGGACATGAAAGAAATCCAGCAGCTGGACAATGCCAACAAGACGAAGCTCACTGCGGTGACTATCGGCCATGGTACGAGCAAGCTTCAGTTCTTCATCGAACTGCGGCACGACGAGCGCGGCATGGCCATCCTGCCTTTCAGCATGTTGAACACAAAACTCGACAAGCTGGTTGTTCGAACCGGTGACACATTTACTGCCGCATAAGTATTGACAGGATCCGTGTAGGTGTTATAATAAACACATAGCAACAAACAAGCAAAGCAAAATGAACAATCTTGCAGAAATGATCCGCTCAGCAATCCTCGAGTTAGACAACGACGATGTGACCTTGCGCGAAAGCTACAGTGGGCGTGGTATGTATGGTCGGAACTGCCCTGGCATCACTGGCAGCTTCAATGGCTGCATGGATGTGATTGCAGAGGTTATCAAAGCTGCGTATGGCGCAGGTGATGTGGAGGGTGCAAGGGTGGTCGATACGTTGCTCTGCTTCCGGCAGGACAGCATGGGTCTCGATGTCATCATCTATTGGGAGGACTTGCCGGAGTTCGAACGCGACATCGAACAGGATGCGAAGACCTGTCCCAACTGTGGGCATGTGCATAGCATCAAGCTGACCGAAGGAATGGTGTGCGATCAATGCGAGGAAATCTTCGAGGAAGAAGCCGAATGAAACAAGCAACAAGTGTCATCCTTGTCCCAGACCTATCCAAACCGGAAATGATTGTAGCAGTAACTCGTCGAAACGAGTTCACGCTGTGGGGTATGCCGGGTGGGAAACAGGATACAGGTGAGACTAATCTGCAATGCGCGTATCGAGAGATTGCAGAAGAAACTGGCGTCATGTGCATGCCATCCATGATGATTCCGATTTTCGTAGATGTTATCTACGGTCGGGATGAACAGCATTACTGGACTACCACTTATCTCTACTTGCCCGAAGCAGCTGGATCCGGTGATATGGAGCCAGGCATTAAAGTTGCAGTGCTGGATATGTTGTTCCTCACCCATCCAGACAACTCGCCCTTTTCGTCCTACAACCTTAGCGTTCTCGGCGCCTACAGGAAGTATCGCCATCTGATGGAGAATAAAGACGAATAAAGGGTTGACACAACCTGCAATCTTGCTATAATGTAGCATAAGCAAACAAAGCAGATATGATTAAACTTACCCCGTGGATTATCACAGAAACATCGGCCATGCGGTGCATTGCTGGAAATCAATACCTCCCATAAAATAAAATGAGCCTATTTGATGTTATCAAATACCCAATATCGAACCCGCCGAAAATGAGCGAACTAAGCGCACTGCCAAAAGACCTATTCGACAAAATCTCGGCCCGGCAAGTGGTAGTTACCGAGACAAGCTCCTGCACAACAACCTACAGAGTTCCTAGAGAAGTAATGATTGAAGAAATCCTGAAGTATGAGCCTATTTGATGTTATCAAGTACAAGATTACCGAAGACTTCCAGGAAGCAGATTTGGAAGCCTTACCAAAGTTTATATATAGAGATATGTGCATTGTACTCTATCAGATGAACAATAGATACACTATCTTAATGGAACCAACTAAAACCAATCCATGGCCAACATTGCTGACAAGAATGTGTATCGTTTCGGCAGTTGAGCACAGACCAAACGCTGCCAAAATACTTGTTGACTTTATCAAAAAAGAACTGAAGAAAAGATGAGCCTATTTGATGTTATCAAGTATCCACTTAGTGACCCTCCAACCAGGCAGGAAATAGAATCCCTCCCAGAAGAAGTTATATTTTCATATAACATAGATACAAATGAACAAACTATTCGCCAAGGCATGTACCTTGATTTTAAGGAATTATTCAATAACATCGAAATAAACAAATATTCCAAAAGTGAATACGCATATAGAATATATGCCCTGAAGAGATCTATATTAGAATTATGAGCTTAGATACCCACTAAGTGATCCTCCAACTGTATTACAGTTGGAAGCCTTACCATTGGATATACTGTATGAAGCATTAGAAGGAAAATGGTCAGTATTCAGTGTTTATTCACAGATAATCTATATGTACAATAACAACGAATACAAATACAGGACAATGATGAAACGTATGAAAAAAGCCCTTGCAGATATGGACAGTGTAGAAATGTGCAATAGAGTGCAATAGAGTGCAATTAAAGGAACGTATAGAGAAACCGGTTTTCCAAGCATGTGTCTCTCTCGATAAACCATATAGTGTTTTTCAGACTCCCAGAGGATTTTCCAACCGAGATTCCGAATCCTAGGTGCGGATCCTACACGGGAATCGCACGCGAGTTTCGCGCACGAGCGTCGAAGCGGGCACACATGAGCCCACACAGGGGTTCGAATCGACTGTTACAATTTAACCATTGACTCCACGAAGGTTCGACACTATACTGACATTGTAGGAACAAAACACTCCCAAAGCGAGAACACCATGACTAATATCAGCCGCAGCGAACGAGTAAAGCATGAAGCTCAAATCCTTCGGAATCATCAAGCACAAATGATCCGCGGTGTGCAAGCTGTGCCACTGTTGAAAAGCTATGGCGTATTCAAGACGAATTCCGATCTTGAATGCCTCGAAGCTGTCCACGTCGGGATCAACCGTGACGTAGCCGAGTCTTATATGTTTCAAGCCTTTGTAGCTGGTCAGCATCGAGAGGATTTCTATATCGAATCCGGCCAGGACATTGTAGCATACATGTTCTCGGATCGCACAAAACAATTGCGGGGAGAGTGTCAAGGATGAAATGCACATGGCATATCGATTCGAAACTCTATCGAATCCTGTGTCGATACTCTTATTGAGGAATCCTCCAGATCAGGGTTTCGGATCCTTAGGACCTATCGAGGATTTCAACCCATAAAATAAAGGTGTAACAGGCATTGACGCTGTGCCCAATATGCCTTATACTGTATGCAAGACGGCAAAGGGCTAACATGAATCGATCGCTACGACGGATAATTGAATCACATGCTAAAGATGTTCGTGCGTGGGCATTGGGTCGGCTTCGATCCCCTAAAGACAATCTTTGTGGCTGGTGTGGGCGTAATGCTGTGGAACTCTGGCTTCGATTGAAAGCTGTGGGGATCGAATCGGCTATACACGTATATATAGGCAGATCGTATGCACATGCCTACTTGGTTATCGATGATCATGTAGTCGATACTACTGCCACACAGTTCATGGAATTCGGTCATGTCCCGATTGTCATTATGCATTCGAAAGAGGCGGAAGTCTATTCCTTTTACAACTCTGGCGAGATATTCGCCACTGCGAAAGAATTCAGGGCATGGCAAATGAAGGAGGGTTGGCCAAGGTCGCAGCAGGCTTTCGCTAAGATGCAAACAAAGCCAAAACAATTGTTGACAGCTTAGGCTATGCTGCTATAATAGTGGCATAGCAACACAAAGGAGCTTATATGCTGCAAACACAAGTCGACGATACTGCATTGCCCCCATTCATCGCTGCAATGGATGCACAAGCCCAGCACAAGAAGTTCTGGCCCGGGTTTGATGTTGCGAAGCAAGAGGCGGCAATGGACTTGTCAATCCTGTGCCAAGCTGCATACTTTCGCAGCAAGGTATATATGAATGCGCGTGAGAAGTTCATTGCGGTCAAAGTTGATCGGCCGAAACTCGCTGACAAATTGCAAAATGATGGTGCGTTTGATGCATTGCACAAGGCTACACTTGCGCTGGGTATCGAGCCTGTTGCTACAAAGAACAATTTGTTGTTCCGCATTGCAAAATAACAGTTGACATATGCTGCTATGCTGCTATAATAGTGGCATAGCAACACAAAGGACTAGTATGTCACTTAAGCAATATGTTGAATACACGAACGCTAAGGCAGTGTTTGGCGAGACCTTGTTCGATCTGCGCACTATCAATAATGATGTGGCACAGGAGATGTTCATGCGTATGAATGCTGATGAATTTGAAGACGCGAGTGACGAGAAATCCAAGATGATTTCCAATGCCTGGTATGAGCTTAATGGCTTGGTTCAGTCTTTGACGAATAAAGGTTGACATTGGCGGCAATGCTGCTATAATAACAGCATAGCAACACACAAAGGCATATATGGATCTTCCTAACTTTTGGGACCAGACGCATCCACTGACCAAGACAGCAGAAACGTTGTTCGAGAAGCTTGTTCCCACTATGGGACACTGTGACAGCTTGCAAGGTGAACTGCTCCGGGCCTCCTCGAAGATCAGTTACGACTGGTATAACAATGGATGGGGATGCAACAACTGGAGTGGAGCAGTTGTTTTCCTACGCAAGTACATCAGGGACCTGCCCATCCAGGATCAAATGGACAAGGCTTTCTTTAAAGCATTGGACAAGGTCAATTGTTATTCGCATTGTGAATACCCAGACATCGACGATCAAGAAGCCGACAGGCTGGTCACTGCCATCCATGAATATGTTGTGAAGGCTGTAATGGGCAACCCTACGCCGGTTCCCAACACTGTGGACATGTTGAGCCTTACCGAGCCCAATGCTCCCTACGAGGAAGATGAAGAGGATGACTCCAGTTATTGATTGTAACAATGCTTGACTATGGAAGTAGTCAAGCATATAATACACTCATAGCAACAAGGAGTAGTACATGCACACAGTAGCACAGTTTGCAGAGAATTGCAAGAGCCTTTCGAACGAAGGCATCTACGAGTTGTTTGAATACAACACGCCAGAAAATCTGCAAGAGAAGATCATGTCATATGCAGACTTCAACACGCCAGAGCCTGTGCGCTCTGCAATACACAACCTCGGCAAGTTCTACAACATCCAGCCAATGATCGACTACTAAAACACTTGACTGGATATACTCTTGCTGTTATAATAAACACATAGCAGCAAGAGGTCAACACAATGTCTATAAGCAAAATCGTCAATGCAATCGACTCGGTCTACAAGTGTAATGAGAAGTCAGTTGAATACACTGACGAGGCCCGGGCCTACAGGCTTATCATGCTTGCCGAGTGGGCATACAGCCTTGGCAACTACGGATGGAGCGACATGTCACGAGGGTTCAAGCGTCACATGCGTGGGGAATGGGGGACGAGGCTGTAGATGCAATGGATGAAGTCTTCCAACTCCTGAATATCAATGACATCGACGCACTCGAGGAGCTTGCAAAAGCCGCTTGACTGGATCCACAATCTGTTATATAATACACACATGGCACAAGCAATCATAATCAATCGCACGTTCGTGGGGCACGACGGGTCGGACAACTTGGTGACTTTCACAATCAATCCGGATTGCGTCACAGTTTCAATCCCATTCGGCAATATCGATGTTGGGTGGGACTGGATCGATGATGCTGATGCGCTCATTGGCAACTTCGGTTACTGGGAAGTCTGCTTGTTCGCACAGATGGTCAAGCAGCTTGCTCGTATCAACGAGAAGAAAGACAGCTGGTTGGAGATGGTAGCATGATATTTCTTATATGGTTATTTGCATTGATCGGCATAATAGCTGGTGTGAATGCAGAATATGGAATAATGCTACTGTCATTTATGGTAATGTCATATGCGTTGCATTGTGACAGGATCATCCGGCGTCGTATCAAGAACCAACCTGCGAAGGTAGTGGTGCTCGAGGACGATGTTGAGGAGGCTCTGAAGGAAACTGAATTCGGAAGGTCAAAATTCTAAGTCCAGGTCTCCAATCTGAATCTCGAGGTCGGATTTCCAAACCAGAATTGGAATCCTGCAGCAGAATTTGACGCACAAGCGACAAGAGCCTGTGGGGAATTGACAATGCATTGCAGCATGTGTTACAATGGGAGCATGGGCAGAATCACAATACTAGACGATGGATCCGACTATGCGATCCTTATTAGCGAGAAGCAAAGAGAGATACTCTGCTATGCCGTGGGAAACTACATAAGAGACCTACAGAGGTCTCATGAGCAATCCATCGATTTGGAATTGGAAATGGAGATAGGCCTCCTTAGAAGCCTATCTGACCTGCACAGCCAACCTGTGCCTACTTAGTAGTATTCCTACACGACCTTCGCAGGCAGTCTGTTACCCTGGATCTGCTTTTCAAAAGACAGTGCAGTATCCAGCAGGTCAATTGCCAGTTTCATCTCGAGATCGTCGCGTCGCCAGGCATCTGTGACTGTTCCGATAGGACCACAGTTGTAATCCTGAAGCTCGAACATGCGGACCAGGTCCCGCGCACGTTCGTGAGTCCAGATTTTGACTCTTGCCTTGCGGTCCGTGCGGGGCTCAGTGACCAAGAACCAAAAGGCCTTCTTGGGTTTTGTCATGCGGATCTCCTATATGTTGCCGTGGGTAAAGGGGCCCTAAGCCCCTTTGCGGAAAGCCTTGCGGCTTAGATCCAGTACAGTTTGGCCTTCTTGGCCGTCGCTGCTTTCTCGATCAGTGCCTTAGCGTCTTCGAAGCTCAAGCCTTCTGCAACCACGCTGCCGTCGGACTTCTTCTTCACAGTGAACTCCGTCTGACGCTCGACCACTTCTTCAGCTGCAACCAACTCAGCTGCGGTCAGCTCGAGCTTCTTCTTGCGACCACCGTTGTTCTTACCTTCCGCACGGCCCAGACCAGCAAGCAGCTCGGGGATGACTTCCTTAGCCTTGTTGAAGGCATGCGCATAGTGCGTCGATGCAGCAGCACCAGTGCAGCAATAGTTCTCGATCGTCCACTCGCGCACTTCCTTACGGAATGCTTGACCGCCCAACGCTGCCAGCTGCGGCACCATTTCGTTGAACTTGTGGATAACACCAATGCGAATGCCTTTGTCCATTTGTAATCCTTCTGCGCTTTAGCGCGTTGTTGCAATGTAGTAACTATAAACGATACAGTTACCAATGTCAACAAATAAATTGTAACAGCATTGCGCGTTTTGCGCTTTGTTGTTTGCTTTGTTTGTTTCCATGCCGCAAGTATAAAGCGGATAGGGCATCACGTCAAGCCTTTTTCCATTTTGTTACATCTTTCTTTTGTCAGAAAGAGACGCGCAGCCTCGCCGTCCACCCCCCTCTGTTCGATCTATGTATTATAACAGTCTTAGGATCCAAGTCAAGCCTTTATTACAAATAAAAAGACTAAAAAGAACTTGCACAAAAAGGAAACACTGTTATAATAAACGCATAGCAACAAGGACACAAGATGTACACAAACTTTAACTATGCAAGCAAGGCAGCTATCAAACGTGACTTGGAGGCTGGCAAGTCGATCGAATGCCACAGCCCAGGCCCCTTTCCTTCCCCTACAGACGGTCGCATTAGCCTCGAGGGTCCGCACTACCCCAAGCCCCACAAGTGGTACGCTGAGGGCACTATGAAGGATGGCAGGCTGATCAGCATCAAGTAAGCAAATGTAACAGGGGTTGACGGCCCCTGTATTCCTGCTATAATCAATTCATAGCAAGCAAACACAGGAAACACAATGTTAATTGTACTTAGTGATCGCCCGGACCTGGCAAGTATAGTCCGCCTGGTTTCAAAGAAACGCAAGGCGTACCTTGCGACCCCTACCTCGCAAGTCAGACTGTCGGGCACATATTGGGACGAGGGTAGCCGCTGTGATTACTATCTGATCGACCTCGCCAGTAAGCGAGTAACCCCTTTGGAACATGTGAGCCCTCCACACTTCGGTGGACCCAGGGAAGACCCCATACAGCCCTTGCGCAAGGGTCTGGCAGTCATCTGCGCTGGCATTAGCTCGGGCAAGCCGGCGACTCCAGTAGTGTATTTCTCCCCGGAGGAATAGATGTAACAGGGGTTGACAGCCCCTGCATCCCTGCTATAATCAATCCATAGCAACAAGGAATAGAGCATGAACGACAATGGACGCAATCGGGGCTACAACTACGGGGCAACGTAGAAGGAGGTCCCCCAGCGTCAAGCATTGGACAAGCAGAAGTGGTTGGCAAGCATTGCCCGACATGGTGTGGCTGCGCACCGAAACAATTGGCGATGAACGGTTGACAACAGGGCGGAGATGTTGCATAATAAGGAATGATTGCAACACCTCTATACATTCGAGTGGTACCTCAAGACAAAGACCGCGGTTACATGTTGTTGGGAGGGTTCGACAACAAGATTGTCCAATCCACATGCAGCCAGTACACCACCCTTAGTGACCTATCAAGAGAGTCCCTGGATGAGGCCATCGAGTCCATGCGGATCCGATACAATGCCTCTGAGGTAAAGGATTGTACTGCCCCTGCCCTGCAGCGCAAGCTGAAGAAGATGTTTGGTGAAGTTTAAGTTCCATATGGATATTATAACACAGGTTCCGCATCCTGTGTAGTAATAAAGACAAAATAAAATGTTGACTTCCTGTAGGATGAAGCTATAATCAATTCATAGCAACAAAGGAAGCAACATGCCAAAGTTTACTTTTAGCAAAGATTTCGTCAACTCCCTGCAAGCTGTTTGGCAGATGATCGGGTCAGACATTATGTCTTCCTACGAAGAAGCAGGCGAAGAGCCCGATAACGAGGCCTGTGTGGAGGCCTGCATCGATGCTGACCGCATGCCCTCGTTCGACGGTATGCGGGGACAAGCTGCACAAGCAGAGTTCCGGGCACGCCTTGCCGCTGTCGGCTACAATGTTGCGCTGCTTGAAGCAGTCCGCAGCATACCATTCCGCTTGGTATAAAGATGTAACAGTGGATTGACTATTCGTTTATAATGTATTATAATAAATACATGACAACAAGGAGTCACCCATGCTAACACAAGAAGAAGGCGCGAAGATCAGGGACATAAAGTCTCGAGAAGTCGCCCACAAACCCATCAAACGTTCCGAACAGCAATGGGTCCTCGACCTAGTCCGTCGGGAAGGGATCGCTATCCGCAAGCAGGCCGCTGACAATGCCCACATGGCCGGCTTCAACATCAAAGGAATAAAGACGATTTAATCGTTGACGGATCCCGGAAAGCTGCTATAATAAACACATAGCAAACACACAAAGGAAAGCAAAATGAAAGCAACTGGTACGCTCAACACAAAAATCGTTATTCGCAAGCTGCAAGGCAGCAAGGCAGCATTCCAGTTCATGTTGCTTGCGGGATTTACACCTGCGCTGTCGCACACCAACTGCGATTATGTCGAGTCTCTTAGCCCCAATCACATGCTGCTGCAGGGCGAGATTGATGCACACATTACGAAGTTTGTCAAGCATTCCAATGCTGCAGACAGCGCAAATATTACCAACGACAATGTGCAAAAGAAGCTTGACAAGCTGTTCGAAGGCACTGTGCAATATGGCGAAGGCTTGCAGACTTTCGCCCAGCTGGGCATCGCACAATATCTGTAAAAAGACTTGACAAGTCCATGCATGTGTATTAAAATACATGCATGGCACATAAACACAACAGGAATGCGGACAAGGATTGGCTGCCCGAAGCAGACATCTTCCCCGACAAACATTACACCCAGATGGACTCGAACCACGCGATCAAGACCGGTGTTGAAGTTACAGAGCCGGATACGGTTCCAATGGAGCTTGAATATTTGTTTAATAACCCTTGACGAGTAGTTCCGTTTACGCTATAATAAACACATAGCAACAAGGAGTAGAGTATGAAGTTTCCAGGTTCCATTAAAGTTCGCATCATTTGTCCAGTCAACGGGGTGTCGATCTGCACAGGAGTTATGTCCAAGGCTACCCCGGAGAAGACCATTGTGCATCTGAATGCACTGGCTGTCAATCGCAAAATCGACGCCCGCTACGAGCTTGCAACCGAGGAGGAGTTTACAGCCTACCGCAAGGCTTTGCAAAAACGAATTGTAGACCTGAAAAAAGATATCGCAATGGTTTGACAGTCTGGATCCTTGTTGTTATAATAAACACATAGCAACAAGGAGCACAAGTGATCAAGTTCCAACTTCCCGTACAATTCAAAAAGGTTCCAAGAGGCAGCTTTAGTTCTCCTCAGCTTTGGCCCATTGGGCAACTCTACCATCACGGGGATAGTGACACTTATTTCCGGTTCCTTAGGGCTGGCAATCGATGGGAACCAGCCCACGGCATCAGCACCAGCAAGGGCACACTGAGCAACAGACGCGTCGGCAATACGATTATGCAGTGTCTCAATACCGGTCCGATGGAAAATCTTCTCATAGAAAAAGACAGGAATATTTTGTGCGCAAAGCTTCTTTCGGTGCTATAATAAACACATAGCAACAAGGAACACAACATGTCTGCACCATATGACCCAGTACACGGCCTCTACATCTTCAGATCCCTGATCAAAGATGGCTGTGTCTGGCGTGGCGATGTCTCGTCACACAAGTATATCGACTGCCTGTACTTCGAAGATAACCAACGGCATCAGGTCATGCTTACACTTAACTGTTACAGTGAGGGCCTGGATTATAAGCTCGAAGGCAACTCGGTCTGGATCACGTAAAAAGAACTTGACAGCAGGAGCAATCCTGCTATAATATATTCATCGCAACAAAGGAAACATCATGTCCCAACGTAAACGTGCAAAACTCATCGCCCAGGCCTTCCGCAATGTCGTCCAGGATCGGCACCTGATCGAGCAGTTCGACTTCGAACTGCGATGCGCTTTGGACGAGAACGGTGTCGAGCCCATCGTGTGGGTTGACGGCAAGGCCGAATAAGGTGTTGACAGGATGCTGCAACCTGTTATAATAACAGCATGGACACAAACAAAAACCCGTCAGCCAGACTAGCACTCGCACAGGCCCAGGCAGACAGGCGGGCCTTCTCCTGGTTGTCAACAGGCATGGTGTGCCAACATTGGAGTGCCCACTATGCGGCTGCGGGGTGCTGGGGCCGCATATAATCGTTGACTTCCTTCCTGTCTCTGCTATAATACAAGCATGGACAGCAACAAAGGAAACAAAATGGAAGACTTCCGCACATGGGATGACCTGAGTGAGAAAGAGCAGCTGGAGAGCATCTACTGCGAGATGCACAAGGACGTCTATGGCGTGAAGGCGCGCTGGTACCATGCGGACACTGTGGAGCAGGCACAAGCTGACGTAGCAGCCCTGCAAGCCCAGGGCGAGCGTGTTTGGGCTGAGGAGAAGGCGGAGGAAGAGCGTCGTGTGGTGGCATTTGAAGCCCGTGTGCAGGTCGTTATCGACTCCGGGGCCAAGGACCGCGCGACTGCACTGCGTTGGATACACGACGCGGAAGGCACCGACAATGACGACGAGCGGCTGTGCTATCAGCTGGGCCTCCCGTTCACATATTTCCACAATAAGGCATTGACAGAAGCCGCAGAGGTGCTATAATACAGCATGAACAAAGGCACTTACAAACGATTGTCATCCTGCGGCCCCGGTGGTCGCAAATGTTCCTGCTGCTTCCCTCCGTCGGGAACGAAGAGCCGAGCAACTGAGAAGAGGGTGACTGAGCGGAAGATTCGCCAGGCAAACAAGGAACAAGTGAAAACAGAGCTTGACGAGTAGCAGGATTATGCTATAATACAGCATGGTACAAGAACAACACATCGAAAATATGATCGAACACATCCTTGCAGGTCCTCGCACTGACTACGAGTCCAAGAATGGATCCATGGCGATTCGCCGCAGAAAATACAGCGATGGTTATCAATGGTACGGATTTATGACCTTAATCGGTCACAACGACCTCTTTATGTTCGACGATGGTCGAGTATACAGACCTACAGCGAAACAATTCGTCGAAGGTTTGGCTCTTGTCAATAAATGGAATGCCGCGCCTGCAGTGAAAAGAAAATGTAACAAGGATTGACGGATGCTCTGCTCCTGTTATAATAAACACATAGCAACAAGGAGCAGAGCAAATGACACGCAGCGACATGGTGGAGAAGATTGTCCACAACATGCGGGAGGAATACAAGGCCATAGGAGAAGAGGACTGCGGTAACTAGGACGATGCCCGCCAGCATACAGGAGGTACAAGCAGAATACAAACAGTGGTGCTCCAAGTGAATTGACAAGGTCGAATTGCCTAGACAAGTTCCATAGGCAATTCTCCCAGCCAGAATTGGTTTCGTGCGTACGGATTGCGCACACGATGCATGCATGTAAGGAGGTAGACCCACATAGCAGCCTGCTCAGGACGGCAAGGAGTGATGTGTTAGTGTAACAGGTTAAGAAGGTTCAGTCAACAACTAAAGGAAAGATGTAACAGGACTAGACAAAGGATCCATCTGCCATTATAATCAATCCATAGCAGCAAACAACTAAAGGAAAGAAGATGAAACACTTGACCAAGTATGTGGCGAACATCAAAGCAATGGAGGCTATCTTTGCCAAGCAAGGCGAAGTGTGTGAGGTGTGGGACGCCGAGAAGCTCACTCCAGACCAGCTGAAGGAACTCTCCGAGCGTGTGGAGTGCAACCTTTCTCCGGAGAACCTGTCGTGTGATGGTGAGCTTCGTGGTGCGAAACTGAGGGCGAAGGCAACCTACCTGAACGGTGTGGCTGCAGAGTTGGCAACCTACAAGGCGACGGCCTAAGCCGGCCCGCCGAATTCCTTGGACCAGCCATGGCCCAGCCAGCCTTTCTTGCCGAGGATTTTTGCCCAACGCTGCATGTCGTCGCGGCTCAGGTGCAAGGCGTTGTGCACCTTGTTCGAAATGTCGTC